>Ga0181612_104153_pt1 | contig 10022 bp, 9 predicted proteins | sample HoacroProtozoa21_FD_119630 | JGI IMG/M metagenome (GOLD analysis project Ga0181612, IMG submission 119630) | Hoatzin crop microbial communities from Cojedes, Venezuel. Combined Assembly of Gp0051906, Gp0051904, Gp0051908
ATCCGGCGACCACCGAGATCTCCCCTCTTCCCCTACACGACGCTCTTCCGATCTCTCGGGGTCGGCCTCCGGCAGCGGGGCGGTGGGCTGCGGGCTCGTCCGCCGGAGCCGTGCCAGAAGCCCTCGGGAAATCAGCGTCGGACACCGAGGTGTCGGAACAGGAGGGTGGGAGCGGGTTGGGAGAGGCATTACGGGACAGGCGAGGTGCGAAGAGACGGCGGTGATGTAAAATCTGCCGCTGCCTTCACTGCAGTGCTCTGCAAGGCCGAACTTCAGGACAGGGGCAGGGAGAGAGGAGGAGGCGGCAGCCGAGACACGAGGCAGAAGTCCTGCTGGAAAGGTCGCGGCGTATCGAAGTGCAGATGTCAGATCCAGCTGTGCAGATGAGGTTTGCCGTGCGTTTTACAAGAATGCAGAAATGCAAGGCTCCCTCCCTTCGGGGCTTCCTGCGAGGAGGGCAGGTTTGCAGGTGTGGGTACCGGTGACAGAAAACGCAAGGTGAAGTTCACTGATGACAATATCAAAGTTAGGAGTGGAAGAAGCAAACGAAGTGAAAGAGGCTTGAATAAAGAGAGAAGTTAGCAAAGAAGTGTCTTGAGTAAGCACCTCTCCTGCAAGTGAAAAACTTCAGGCTTGGAAAGATTCACTGCCGCAGTTTGGGAACAATGCTAGGCCTTTGTATCTCGAGAGACAAAAGGCAGTGGGAGAAATCACTGAAAGGTTTGTGCAGCTGAGGATCAGGGATACAGAGGTGTCATTGTTAAAGGCAGAGATGAGAAATGTCAATACAGGTACAAAACAGAAATGAGAATTTAATTTGGCAGTGAGAAGAGCATAAGGGATAGGTCTTTGCTAGTTCCTCAAGGCAGAAAATGAAAGGAAGCTGGAATTGTGACAACCAGAGATACCTACATAACCGGATACCTTAGACGGTGAAGCAGTCTGCAGTATCCAGTGGCTCATTTTGATCCATGGAAAAAAAGTGACCAACATATGGAAAGGATATTTACTGGTTGAACAACAGGTTTTTAAATTCTCCCATGAAAATGAAACAGTGAAAATAGTGGAGGTAACTACATATATCAAAAGCTTTTTAAGAACAGGAGAGGCTGCCTCTTCAGCCAAGTGGCTGAAAAAGGAAAGTGAAGAAAAGCGGACAGTATCAAGTCTCAATAAAGCTTCTAAAGGAGAAAAATAGCAGATCTTAGCTGGAAAACCAAATAGAAAAGGCAGAATGAACTGACAGCAGTAGTAATGTGGGAAATAAAAGGTGATGACTATAAGCATGAAATGCAGACATAAAAAGGCTGCCACAAAATCATTTTTGAAGAGTGTATGATACTGGACATTTTAAATTTTTTTGACTCTCATACTTTCATATGTACTCTGCTCTTCCTATGCTAAGATTAAAGTCTAAGGTCAGACTGGACTGTCTTAGGATTTGGCATTTTTTTTCTTTTTTTTTCTTTTTAATTTGAGAACTTTGTCCCACTCCTGTTCAATCCATATAAAAACTTTCTTGAATACTTCAGCAGTAAAGCATCAAAACTGAGCTCACAGCAAAGGTTGCTGCAGGTTTACACCATCCTTTCCCTTAACAAAAAGTGTATCCCACCTCTTTTGAAAACTGTGTATTATTTCCCTCATGGCCAGATTTGTAGATGTGTGGTAGTTGAGGCAAGTCAGTTTTGAAATGTCTGTTTTCCGTAGCTTGATTTCTTTGAAAATAAGTGCAACAGGTTTTTGTGTTGATCGGGTGGCAGGAAGTTACCCAGGAAGGGAGACACACCTCAGAGAGAAGCAAGTATGACAAAAAAAAGCTATCATACTAATTCTACACATCTGTTACTTTCTACAAAATCACAGGATGTTTATTTGGATCCTTCTGATCAACTTGACTCACATTTTCCATCGATGTTTGCAAGCCAGCATCCTTTGGAAGAACAAACTTGTAATGATCATTGAATTCTGAAAAACAGCATCTCAACAGCAGACAGATTTACCAGTTTGGTGGGAGTAAATTAATGGTACTGTACTATTTCTAGAGGGAAAAAAAAATCTACTAAGCAGTGAGCATCCAGAGATGCTTCTTCAATTTGCCAACCTTAACTGCAGACCAAGCAAATGCCCACTTTGCTAACTACAGTGTTTTCCCCTACACTGGTCTAATCCAAGACAACCTGGCTTAATTTTGTTGGCAAACATCAGTCCCTAGGAGAAGCCTGCACTTCTGTGATCTGACAAACAGGCAATGTGACTAAATTCATTTTGGTGAATATTTCCAGTGCTTTGCAAGGCAGAAGAAGTCTCTTCCAAAAGTAGTTTCTTACTGACAAGCTTGAGAGAGTGAAACAAGAAGGGTGATAGAGACAAAAGGTGTTTACTTCATCGGAGAAGTCACATTGCTAAATGCTAACCACAGCGGCTTTAGACACAAACCGCACGTGTGCAGATCTGGAGAATGTCACAATCTGGTATTGCTAAGAAGCATGAGCTCTGCTTTTTGCAAAAGCCTGAAATATCAATAGTTTTAGTGCAGATTCATAATTAGCATTTCTCAAAAAAAAAAGCAGCTCTGGAGTGGCTTTAATTTGTGCACCCATACAAAGCAGCAGCTATAAATGCAGATGAGAACTTGACGGGTTTCACGTACTGTAACAAAAGGAAATGGCTCTTTGGAGGTGGTCTGTAGAAGAAAGCCACATGTGCGTGGACTTCACGCCTATGTCACCTGCACAACCTGAAATTTGTCTGCAGTTCAGGCACCATCTCTTAGCATGTAACTTCCTTTTCCCCTTGTGCCAATTCTTTATTGTTCTGCTCCCATAACAAATGCTAAATCCAAACCGTGAGACTGCAGGAGGCAGAAAGACATGAACTTCAGATGTGGAAGGAGTGAAAGCAAGTGATGTTTCCACTGTGGGGTCAGAGCTTACAAATTTAGTGACTAACCATTTAAGCCCAAGTTCCAGCTCTGTTCATCCAAATTCTACCAGGAGCAGCTGACATAAAAGAGTTGCGCTGCAGCACACTTGAGGGAAGCATGGCCCGGTAACCTGTCTCAGAAGCAGCCAGTGGCAGATGTTAGGAGGAGAGTAGCCCTTTTCTTAGAGAATTATGTTACCCTTAGCATAACTACCCAACTTGTGGCGTGGCTTTGGAAAAGGTACGGCTTAACAGGCTCGGTTTCCTATGTCAGGGTGCGATTCCGTCATGCCCTCTTCGTCAGAGAAGCTGGTTTAAGGCGTGGTCTATTTTCCCACTAGCCATTCGTTCCTAGTGCTGTGTCATAGCTTATCACTGCTCCAGTGGTGCTGATGCAGATGTTTCAAGAGCCATATTGTAAACTGGATCACAGAGTTAAAAAGGAAGGTTAAGAAAAAAGATCAGTTCACTGATCTAGTTTATAGGCCCACAGAGAGATGCATCGGCACAACTGCAGGGATTAAACTGAGGCACTGTGGCAGGAGTCTTTCAAATTGACTTTGCTGATGGAGAAAATTTAAGAGGGAACTAGACTTGCACCCCAAGACTGGGAGGAGCCGTACCTGGCATACTCTAGCATTTAGAACAGTTATTCTACTTTTCACCTCTCCCCAACCCTCCACCCACGGAGTCCCGTGGGAACAACCTGCTGAACTCCTGCTCCCTCATTGTGGTTCTTGCTTCAGCCTTAGTAAAAGAGGAACGTGTTTTTACTTTCTTAACACATTAATGACAAGACCTGCAGCTGGAAAACAAAGTATTTACATACAGCATCTCTGCTCGGTTGGGATGCCATTCAGAGGCATAAATCTCTACCCATCGGTTATGTAGCGCAGGAAGTGTATTTATCTTCAGTCCCTCCTGTCAATAAAATGGGAGTGACACCATCTTGCAGCAGGGACCTTTACTGGGGAAGCAGCTTATTGAACAGCTGTGACTGAAGTATCCTCAGAAACACACCTAAATGAAAACTTCTGTCTTCGGCAGAGGAAAACTCTTCTTGGAGCTTTTGAGTTCCTCCAAACCCTGAGAAGGGGTTGCAACTCCATTATGCATGGTTAGAAACACCACATTCCTGATCGCTGCAGCTGTCATGCTTGTGATACTCAGGTAGCAAGCATACTTGCCAGGCTTGGGTTGGGTATTGATAAGGAAAAAATACTTTAAAGATATTGACAAATCCATCTAAATGCTGTTTAACTTATCCTGATAAGGTAGTGTCATGGAGAACTTTACACCACCTTTGCTTGTCTTCCTTCCCTAGGTCTCGGGCTGGGCCATGTTTTCACAGAACCAAGAATTAAGTAGCAGGGTGGCTGTGCTATTTGGAAAACAGGACTAAGTTCAGAGAATACATGAAGGTGATAGTGTTTAGCTATTTCCCCCCCCCCCCCCCTCCGTTTTAATTGCTTTTCAGCATCGTTCACCTTTAACGCACCTCTGAACAAAAGGATGTTGGCTCCCCTCTTCCTCTCCCCCAGCAGCTTCCTACAGCAGGAATTTAGTCTCCCCTTCTTTTATTTCTCTTGCTAGAAAAAACTGAGTCCTCCTACTTTCAGCTTGCTGCCTTTCCTGAGGTTACTGTGAGAGCTTTTGCTCTGCTAATGGTGCCTCTCAGCTTACCTCATGTTTGCTGTTTGTTTTTGGGCTCAGCCTGCAATAGTAATCAAGGCCAAATATTTGCTCAAATGAAGTGGCTCTGTGGTTCTCATTCCGGGGAGCTGGCTGAGGACAAAGTGAAACTAGCTTGAAATAGTCTAGTATGCCCAAGAGATGCTAGGAACAAGGGATTTTTCCAGTGCTGTAGAAAGTCTCATTGTAGCTTTGTTGTGGGAACTGCAGGGGAACTAACTCGTTTATAGCCTGCCACAATTAAAGATACCACTTTTGTCTGCCAGAAACCAACGTTGGTCTGGTCAAAGCCAAACTTTGGGACCTTTCTTTTGGGCTACAACCAGAAAGAAGACTCGATTTGAAATTGTGCAAGCGTTCATTCTCCTTGTTCTGCAAGACTGAAGCCCACATTTTTCTGATAAGAGGAGGCTACATCCTTTGTGCTTGCGAGTCAGCGGCAGGTCTTATAAACACACCCACAGATTCTCAGCGTAACATATTGCAAGCTCTGTGTGTCTGGAGCCAGTGCATGCTTTGCTCAACAACCCCCCTTTCATTTCTGCCAAGATTCCCTCCCACATTTGGGACTTTTTTCCTGCTCCCTTGAGAGCCGCTTCAATCCTCCCAGCTCCTCCGGCCTCCCACTGTCAGCATGGACCGTTCTGTACAGCTTTGCTGGTCTGCTCTGCCTTCGGAAACATATGGGCCAGTGCAGGAAGCGGGGTACAAAGAACATCCGCGTGTTGCCTTTATGCTCAGCCCCGTGTTTGAGACAGGTGGATGGACCACAAGACTGAAGTGACAGCACTGGCACAGAAAGCAGAAAATTAGCTGGGACTTACGGAGGCATTAGCTTTGTGGGATGTGAGAAAATACCGACAGAGATACATGAGGTGCCATCACTGCGGGAAACCACCTTTTAGCCGAGGTGCGGATGAGCTCCATTTAATACAGTCACCTTCTTTCCCATTTATCAGAGCATCGTTTCCTGGGATTATTCTGGAGCAAAGAAAGTAACTCACTGGGCACCATACATGTTTGCATAACACACAATTCCTGTCAAAAATCAATACTTCACTGAGGAGCAGCAGGCTGCTGAGCTGCCCAACTGCATGCTAGCACCTGCTCTGCAGTATTTCTCAGCTACCAAGAAACAGGAAAGTTAGAGGAACCAAACCTACAGGACAGAGGTGCTTGGGGGCTTCTTGTGAAATTCCTTCATATGAGGTGGCAGCTTGTGTTGGGCTGGGATGGAAGGAATCCTGCAGGCATTGCTGCCTTCTGCATCGGCTCAGAAAGAAAAGAGGTTAAAAGGTTTGGTTTTTTTTTTTGTGGAAGAGAATATTTAGATAATAGTTGAACTTTGAGTTACGGACCCAAGTGTGATACAAATCAAAAGCACAAAAGAAGATAGCTGTGCTCTCTTCTACCTGGTGGGTCAAGGCATTCAACCCATGGTAAATCCTGTCCACTCCCTCCTTGTCTTTTCTGTTTACGCATGGAATAAAAGCATCCTTAAACCTCTTGCTACTCTGTCATTCTCCTGCTGACAGCTGCGTCTGAGACTGAGCTTGAAACACACACCTGTACAGAAGTTTGCGGCTAATTGCGAGACAGCACAGAGGCCTATAATTCTTTGACTCTTTATGGAGGAATGTACATGTATAAAAGCCTTTTGAATTTTCATAAGCCGCCCCTTAGATGTGGGATAGCAAAACACAAAAAGATGAAAACAAGATGCTCGCCCGATGATTCAGCTTTCCTGCAAAGTTTCTTCTAGCAGCCATCATAACCCTGAAAATAATCATCCCAGCCCCTTTTTCCTGTGGGCTAAAAACACATCAGCGATGAGGATCATAATTTAAGTTTTTTGTTCCCGCTAGGAATGCATGAGAAAGAGCTCTGCTTTACATGGAGAAAAAAGAATCATATGCAGGAAAAGAAGGTATGTGTATGTTGGGTTTTTTTTACTTAAGGAATACTAAATCAGGTTTGGCTTTGCTAGGGGACATACCAGCTGTCTCCAAGCTCGTTTTATTATGATCTCTCTTGTACCTTAATTGAGAAAGCAGGGTGTGGAAGTTTCAACAAAAGCTCCCCTTTGTAGTGTGTTAATTAGGCACAGGAGTTAACAGAACCCCTCAGTTATAAACAATTACCTTTCCCCAGGCTTACTTTCATTTTCATGCTACCAAGTTTTTACTAATTTTCTATGAGTTTTCAGAGTGGACAAGAGTAATTTCTAAAATTAGTCTTCTAATTAGCAAAGAAAAGAAAAAAAAAACCCCAAGCAGGAAAATATGTAAAGCAGGAGGAAAAAAACCCCTATAATTAGAAGCACTTAAAGATGCCTTTTTTTGTGCTTCTTCAGGATACAGGAGCCCAAGGTCTTTTCAGATCACTGCAAAGTCTCCTTTAAAACTGAAAGTCTAGATTATGGTTCCCTGGAAGTGACTCTGGGTGAAAGTGCCTGGGGATGGGAAAGAATCTGATATGGGCGTGTATGCCCTGAAATGGGTGCTGCCCTCACCCCCGCGGGAGGAGGAAATGGAGGAAAGCAAGAGGGGCTGTGAGCTGCAATTCCTGCAGACCTTCTCCATCCATTCCATTTGCAAAGCAAAGTTTGGCTTAAGAAGAGGGCCCTGCCTGGCCCGCTGGATATCTTTTTGCCTGCCGGTGTCCTGGCTGGCTGCTCAGCATGGGCCCAGCCCCAGAGACGCACAACAGCTGGGAAGCAAGAGGCCTCTGCCCTCCTCCCTGCCAACGCTACGCTTCGTCCGGATGGCAGCCACCTCGCCTCTTGGCACCGGGCTGTCCCGCAGGGGAGTGCCAGCCGCCCCGGCACTGGTACCCCTCTGCCTCCCTCCACCTCCCAGCAAGGGAAGGAGGAAACCCAGGGGCTCAGGGCAGCCCTTCTGCCTCCAGAAGAGGCAGTCCCAATGGTGGGGAACCGGACTATAAACACAGCTGACATCTTAACACTAAATGTTTTACACCCTGAGTTGGCATGAAACCTTTCACACCGCTGCTCTCCAATTCTGTTCTCTGTTGAATTTCTGGAGAAGGGTCGAGCGAGGCACTTTTAACCCACAGTATCAGGAGAAGCATGTTATGATTCAGTCTCCAGTTGGTGTCACACTTCTCTTGGCGCCTGTGATTGATAGTGCTGTTTGCCCAAGACCTTTACAATGTAGAAGGCACCCGGATATTCAAGCATAGATGAGGGACTACATCTGTGTTCCCTGAAGGCTGCCTTTGCATCCCAGGAGCTGCCCAGAAAGCAGGGGAGCAGTGTTTATGTAGGACTGGGGAAAGAGTAGCTCAAGCTACAGTCCCAGCAGGGTCTGTGTCTCTCAGCCTGCCAGCAGACCTGGAAAAGACTGTCTAGGGAAAAACTTGGCGGCATCTTCCCAAGCATAACAGTTCCCACTGGGAACAACATTGCCTCACCTCTCTGGAAGAGACTGAGCATAGTCTGATGAAGATAGGCATTGCCCCCTTTATTGCTGTACATCAAACCACAGTCCTCCTTTCTCATTGCGCTGCAGTAGCACCGACCGATTCTCAAGCCAAGATCAGCTGCTGTTGCTTTCCCCAAAGAGCTTTCAAGCTCAAACGGACCAGACAAACTCAGTGTGAGAGAGCAATCGGAAGGGAAGAAAGGCCAAGACTGGCCCCAATGCCTGCAGCGGGTCCCAGGCAGGAGCTGGGTACGAGATACTACACCTGCTGACCAGGCAGGTCAGGGAACCAAAGACCCCATGGCAGCGCAGAGCTGCCTCACGTATGATGGAAAACGTTTGAATTTCTGTAGCTGGGGCCCACAGGAAACTTTTGGGAAGTGTGTGCTGGGTCCAAGACAGGAACCAAGAGAGTCAGTGTTTAAAATATGCACTGACAATGAATTGCTTCATTACTTAGAGAAAAATTGAGAAGGGGTGAAGGAGTAAAACTCAGCCACGTCAGGAAACAGGCAAATAATTGTCTGACGAATACAGCAGGCCTCCTAACTGCTGGTCTAGGGCTTTGTTGCTGCTCAGCCCACAGTGTCTTCCTCATCACGATAAGCTTCTCCTCCCAGGAGACAGCAAGGTCTCCTCTGCATTGAAGTATTCCCTATGGGAACGCACTGCATCTCAGAAAAGGCAATATGCCCTTGGAAGATCATCTTCCTAGAGAGAGTAATGATGGGGGAAGGAGGTCGTTTGAAAGCTCACATGCCAAGCGTAAGACCCTGAGGACAGCATCCTTCCTCAACACCGACAGCAGGGGCTGCACGGCACAGCAAAGCGTCCCCATGTGCCCCGGGTCCTCAGGGGCTGTGCAGGGCGCAGGAGACCCCCCAAGAGGAGTGCCACAGCCGTGCTGGACTGGGGCCAAGCTCAGCAAGGTGGTGCGATCCCTGCCTGCACGCCAGCCAGCGCAGCTCCTGCCCTGTCATGCAGTCCCCTGCCTGGGTGCCTCCTTCCCTGTTGGATCTCACCCCCTGGAAAAGCAGCAAGCAGAAACGTCTTGCGTAGGGCTGCTTACCATCTCTGCTAGTGTCTTGTTTCGTCCTGCTGTACTGTTTTTCTTTTTCCTCCTACACCCTCCCCTGTACATAGACTCTCAATTGAAAAATGAAAGTGCCTCCCTTCAAACTGAGGAAGCTTTTGGCCCGTGAGCTGCTGAAGAAAGGCACGTAGATGTGTGAGCTGTGGCCCTCCTCCTGCAGCACTTTGTGAAGCAAGGGAATAGTCTCAGGCAGGAGGCTTTCTGCACTTTGGACAGTCCAAGGCAAGGAGTCGTGCAGGGCAGAGCACCCGCAGGAATTGGACCTTGTGGCCTGGACTCGCACATCCGTGAGCAGAGACATGGGAAACGCTGCCTTCCTGGAGCTGGAGTGGGGAGGGGAGCCCGGGAAGCCGCATGCAGGGAGAGCCTGGCTTGGGAAGGTGCCCGGTCTCTCAGAGGGAGGCAGGTAACGATCATACGACTATTTATGGCTCTTTTTCGTGGCGACAAGCGCAGCCTTATATGGGCAAGAGCTCTCGGCTGGAGGCAGAGCTGCGGAGGTGGAGCCTCAAGGGGCACCCCTGGTGCTTGCTCCCAGGCTATCTGCCTGCACAAACCACTGACCTCCTTCCCGGGAAAAACCCTGGGAACCCTCGCTGGATCCAGCTGTTCAAATTTCGAACTAGAAAACGCCCCGGCTCGACTCCTCTTCTTCCCCGTACCTCCTGCTAGCTGGAGCTGTGGTGAAGGGGAAATGTCTGCGTTTGTAATGCTGTAGGTATCCGGGAGTGCTGGCTTGGAGAGTCCCCCGCATCCAACGTGGGAAACCTATTCCCATCTGGTTGGGATAGTACTGAGAACCGGAACTAAAAAAAGAGAGGACAAACAAATAAACGCCCCCCCCCGCCCCCGCCCCCGCGGCTGCCGGG
>Ga0181612_111881_pt1 | contig 10022 bp, 9 predicted proteins | sample HoacroProtozoa21_FD_119630 | JGI IMG/M metagenome (GOLD analysis project Ga0181612, IMG submission 119630) | Hoatzin crop microbial communities from Cojedes, Venezuel. Combined Assembly of Gp0051906, Gp0051904, Gp0051908
CAGGGCAGTGGTGGAGTCACCATCCCTGGAGGTGTTAAAAAAATTTGTTGATATGGCACTTTGGGACACAGTTTAGTAGGCATGGTGGTGTTGGTTGATGATTGGACTTGATGATCTTAGAGGTCTTTTCCAACCTGAATAATTCTATGAAAAGCAAAAAAATGAAGAAAGAGACTTCAGTAAAGAGAAGCTTAGGTAAATATGCTAATGCATAATATTGTCCTTCATAAAGGGTTTAAAGCCTTTGTATTTGTCCTTATCTATATTTTCTATGGCGGTGGTTTGTATATGGTTAAAGAACAGAAAAAATAATAATCAAAAAATACTTAAGAAGTTTCCAATACGCTTTCAGAAGTAATTTAAATCTGATAACATTTCCTGCTCATAAACAAAACATCTGAAGGAATTAATCTAGAAGCGATCTTCTTTAGGCAGAAGGCTGGGTCATTGGTTCCCAGAATGCTAATATCCTAAAAAAAAGAGTTAATTACTAAGCTAAGAAGGAGTATAAGGATCTGGATACGTAAGTATGAATATAAAGGGTGCAAGAAAAATAAAATAGTCTTTGTGAGCAATCTATCGACTGGATGATTTCGCAGTGAAAACCAGGTGTGTAGTGAACACACGGCAAAGTGCAGGTGACAGAGGTTTGTTTCTCAGTCCTACCCTCCTGTGTGGCTGACAGGAGGTCTGCTGGGGCTGACAGCTTTGTGCTGTTTGGTTGAGATTCACTACATGGAGGGAAGGACTATCCTCATTGATAATATCAGCTGGTATGGTATAAACTACTGTGCCATACGTATCAATCCTCCTTTCCATTGTATTCAGACTGGAAATACATCTGTCACTGAGTGAGAGCAATGGGAAAGAGCAACTGCTGTAAGATGAAAGAGGAGCAGGTCAGAGGAGAGAAGCAGAGCTGTTGCTTTGCTTTGGCCTGTGAAGTCCCAGGGACATGCCTGTTGGGCCTGCTAGAATCTTCTGTTGCTCTATTGATGAATGTCCCTTTCTCCTCTGGGAGGGTCTGGTTAGCACTGTCTGCAGTACACTTCTGGATGCCTTCCCAGATATTTCTATGCAGACAAGGCTTTTTTCTGTCTTGCACTTCCTTTCTGCTCTGATAAACATTCCTATCCCACTCCAGGATTAACTCTGCTGGCTCATTGCTGTGAACAGCCAGACAACATACAGGCTGGGGTGTTCCCAGACTTCTTTGGAAGTATGTTTTCTTTTTGTCACCTTCAGCAGTGATGCAGAATCAACACCACCTGGTTCAAGTTTAGCAATAATTGCACTGTTCTGGCTGTCAGACCCCAGGTTACCAAATATTTCAATGCCTCATTACGCATTATGTGGCATGCAAAGCTATCACCTCTCAGCTTATACAGCATTGATGCTTTGGCTGAATGGGAACCTCTCCACCATATCTTCATTATGCCATTCTGCCACCAGTCCACTTTTTGAGCAGTGCTGTACTCCCCCTGATTCAGGTTCATAACTGGCATGAAAAGCCACACCCACAGAAACTTTTCCTCTGCATCAAAGATGAGACTGATTTCACTGATTAGGTTAGAAAGTAGTTAGATGTGAAAAAATAGAAATAGCAGAAAGTGGATTGGGGAAATTGGCTGTTTTCCTTCCCAGGTCTTTCTGTTTCAATGGACTGTGCTATCCAGTTGGGCACTCTCAACATCCCAAGAAACAGCATCTATCCAGGTGTCTCAGAGACCCTGTGTGTCTTCTGACGCCTCTCTTCCGGCTCTTCAAGGTGCAGTCACCCACATAATGGCTTCAAGAGGGTCCCACCTCCTCTAGCAGTCAGACTGTCTCTACCTTGCCCGTCCACACAGCCCCACTTGACACAGGATTGACCACTGGATTAACGTCAATTGTGGTAGACAGCCCCACCACCTCTCAGGAAACTCCCAGAGCCTGAGCCTAAAGATTATAATCCCCGACTCCTCATTAACTACATTTCACCAGTCTCTTGTACTGCATAGCCTGAAATGTCTTTGTGTGTGTCAAGAGCTTTCCAACTGATTAATTCCTTTGCAGATACATTGAACGTGGTGGTAAACTCAGACTGTCATCAGGAATGCATGTTTGGTTCATGCTATGTAAACTGAAATACTATGTTGAAATATTTCTTATTCTCCTCTCCGTATTACCACAGGAGTTTTTTTACAGCTCTTATTTAGTCCTTTGGCAGCACAGAGAAATCCTGCATGCTAGTCTAGTATCTACCTGCATTTCATTGCAGGATGCCTATCATCTTCTCTTCCAGTACAGAAAATACTCTGCTTTAGTTTCACATACTGTTCTCCTGCGAGAGCCTCTGTTGGTCACCTACCTCACACTCGCCAGTGTTTTGACTCGTCAGTCTTCCTCCTTTCTGCCACTGACCTCATGCTGCTTGTTTCATTGTGTGCTGCTGTTTTCACCAAGGAGGCCTGTGATGAGTGCACATTGCTGATACACCTGAGCTTTGATACCCCAAACTTTATTGGTTTTATCAGCACTTATTTCAGATTTGTACCTCCTGGGTAGTCCCAGAAACCAGCAAGCCATGAGATGCCAGCACTGTGGATCAAGCTAACATACCATTATATCCAAAATTTATATGATAGCAGGCCAACAATGGCCAATCATATCGGGTTATGTGGATTTTATTATTGTTGGCTAACATTTATACTTGGCTAATGGTCAGGGGCTCTGATCAGAATTAAGAAACAGGCTTGAACCCTACAGGGAAGGAGACAGATCTCCCTCCCAGACACTCTGAACAGCCAACAGAAGCTGCCCAATAGGTTCACTGTGCTATAGTTAACCATGGGAATAACTATGAGCCAGATCAGGCATCTGACCTGACCACAGTTATTTGCTGGTTGATCCCAGTAAGAGTCTGGCTTGTACAAAATTCAGTATAGAATTAAGACTAATGATTCACCCCATTGACTGATAGTTATGATATGTGTGATTTTGTACTGAATTTCCTTTTTTCTTTCTCCTATTCCCAGTTCCACAAATGGCTTCTCCTTTCTCTTCAGCTGAGTATGTACACAAAAGAAAGAGGTCCTCACACATACCTGAAGAGACCAGCCATGACCACGCCAAGCAGTCCATACACACAAATTTAGATTTGGAGAGTTTCCTGCGTCCAGTTGGAAGAGACTACTTTGCATGTCTGTTGGGAGGATACAGAGGACTTTACTGTTTTGAATGTAAATTGGCACACAAACACAGAGACTTGGTTTCTGTGTTTTGTTTATCTTGGGTTGTCTGAAACCTTTGGTTTGCCGGTTTGATGCTCACCCATCATTACAGCATATTTCTACAAGGGGAAAGAGCATGTCTGCAGCCTTTTCCATCTGCAAGAAGGCTCCAAAGTCAACGGCTGCAGCATTTGCATCTTATCTTTTACAACATTTACTCAACGTGAGTTTGTTCATCTCCATGTTTCAGGCTGCCTAGACCATAATTTTATTTCCTGGAAGGATTCTGTCAAATAAATTGCAAAACATTTCCCAGAGGCAATGGAGAAAGGAATAAAACAGTAACAGCTAGCCTCTAAATAGTCCAGCAAACCATCAGTAGTGCAGCATGTGGTCTACAGACAACAATCAGCAATGACATGGAAAAAATCTGCATGTAGACAATTTCTTATTTAAGTTATAGCTGAGTTTCTACAGTTTGCTCCAACTCATACAAGGATTCAATCATTCTTTTGATCTCTGGGAACCCTGGTAAAAGTTTCTTACATTTAATTCCTGGTTCTACCTTTTAAAATTAAATCAATAAGGCTTTGTTCAATGAGACACTTTTAAATGCAGGCTTAACTGTAAACTTGGGAATACTCTAATTGACTTCAAAGGAACTAAAAAGTGCTTAAGCACCTTGCTGAATTAATAAGTAATTGCATTATGACTTCAGGAATAAACTTAGTTTCATTTGCAAGTTTAGTATAATTTATTCAAACTTCCAATTATAGATGGAATGTTCAGATCTGTATGAATAAACACAGTGGCATATCTGAAATTGCAAATCAAAGCTTGCATAAGGAAAAGAAAACTAGCTTTAGATACACAGGAAGCAGCTAGTCTAACACAATTTCAAAAGCTCATCTTCAAAATTGGTGTGCTTGCCTTTATTCTTGCAAGCTGAAAGATTATAAGGACTGACAGTGTAAAATTACAAAGACAGGAGGAATATGAACTACTGGAAAGGAATGAAGGGTCTATTCAAAAGATAGTTCCTTTTGCTTTTCCTGCTGCAAAGGTTTCTGTTACTTCTTATATACAGAAAATGCTGTAAATTTTTTTCTTTTGCAATGTTATGTACAGAAGAAACAACAAAAAAGTTTTGATGGTACTTAAACAGATTCCAAAAAGTCTTACTGTGTGCTGTGAACAGAAAATACATTTGTTAATGGAGGGAGAGTAACAATACATTTTTTTTCTTTGCCAAACCTAGATACAATGTAACCAGATTGCTGGACCGCTTGGATGATATCCTCTCCTCCTTCATTTCTCCCAAGAACAATGGAAACTTTCTTCCAGTGCAAAGCTTTCTTGGCTGAGATTTTGGTGAAAGATTTTGTTATCTTGAAAATTCATTGAAAAAGGAAAGTTTAACAAAAAACATTAAACTATGATGTTTTAATAGGATTGTGCTCTTAATTCAGACACGTGAATGATTAAGGAATTGACCTGGAATTGTCCCTTTAAATAAACATTTGAAGAACTGTGTCTTTTGTCTGTAAAGGAAATCCCCATCACACATATCAGAGACCTCTAGTACTCCTTGCATATTCATTTTGAGAAAGAAACATTTAAAACCAGGGAAAATAATTCAGCTAATTTCAACTGGTGTGTGATCACAGGACAGTAAGGCTTGGGCTAATTCAGTAATTTTGATGAGTTTACATGCAAGATGAATAAGGTTTATAAACAAGAGTAAAGCCGAGTTTCCAAACATTATGTTGACTATAATCCCACGCATTATTCATCACTGTTGCAAATACACCACATCCTTCCCGTGCTGTCGCAGTCACCTGTTGTCTGAATGCAGTTATCAAAGTCATGTGTTATTATGATATATGGTACTGTAAGCTGGAAGAAGATTTTACACATAAATCAAAATAGCTGGAGGTTTGCAAGTTAGCCTAATTTACATCAGGGTCCTGACCTGCAAGACATAAAATGATAAAAATGTCTCTTCACCTTTTTCAATTATTTCAGATGTTGCCATAAGCAACTAGAGAAAATTATTTTTCTGTTACTGAAGACAAAGCATGTGGGCGGTTGAGTGTGGGTGGCAGGAGGCAATGGGAGAAGGGGCAAAAGTCATTTACAACATCACTTTGTCCTGATCAGAACCTATCTTAGTATCCTGCAAAGGGCAGACAAGAAAGGCCTATCAGGCATCTCCTGTCTCTGAGGGATCTCTTTGTGAGGTCTCTTTTCTCGTGTAGTAACTACCTCACCTGCTGCGGACAACTTTATATATGTTTCTTTTCTGCAGAATAGGATCCCAGCATTTTTGCTCAGGTAAGAGAGGTCGCTGCCAGCTGAATAAAAGAAAGGCCTGTTACCACGTTGATGGAGCTGACATTTTCTGTGCTGTAGCAACTTCTTTTTCCTTCTCAAGGGCAAGTGCTTTAAAGTACGAGACTTAACAAGCAAGTGATCTGGTTATAGTACTTATAGGGTTCCCATTAACACCGGTTTCTCATGCAGGAGCTTAAATCACTACTTCGTAAAGAAGGAAAATCCTAAGCTGCTATGGATGGGGCACCGAGGCTCAGAGAGTGAATCAGTCTGCATGACTGCAGCACTGCCTTCAGCTCTCTGGGTCACCCTGAAGCACCTACATGCTGGTGGCATGGAGCATGCTGGGCTGGGGGACTGGTTCGTGCTTTAGCACGTCCCGCCACACACCCTGCATTCCTGCTGTTCTGGCTGGACCTGGCTGGAGGGCTCCATGGCTTCTGTCCCCCCTGTTTCCTTGGTACAACCAGGACATGAGTTCAGACAAACCCAAGCTTCACCTCAAGATGGAGCAATGGAGCTGCAAGGACATGTCCCACAACGGCTACGTTGGATTCCTGGATGGGCAGCAGGCAAGGATCGAAGTCTGAATCAGCAACAAGTGCTTAACATACACTGCTATCCAATTTGAACACTACCCTGTTTCCCCTGAACGTCTTTAATCTTTTAAACCTTAGACTACAACACCCAGTCTGGGTCCTTCCTGAGCCCCTAGAAATGGTATGTCAGAGACTACATTTCACGCTTGTTGCACAAACAGCAATGGTGGTCTTTCTGTTGTAAAACAAGTTGTTCAGCCCGATACTGAGGCCTGGACATGGAAGTTAAAGGCTGCTTTGAGAGAGTCAGTGGGGATTTCAACCTCTCTTAAAAGCTCCAGAGAGTACAGAATAGGCACCAGAGATCTTCAGTACACTTCTGAATAGGAAGAGAGGCTCAGCACTGAGATTAAACGTTAAATTACCCATGCAACTCCACAACTTGCCCGTCTGGAAGCCCACTGGCAAATGTTAATCTCTTCTTGGAGGAGATAAATTTTATCCAAAAAAAATTTTGCTTTTTGTTTTTATCCACAGCTGGTTTTCATTAAATATCTGAAAAATAGGTTTAGGACTGGTTTAATTTTCTGAAAATATCTTTCAATGAATCAACTGAGATATTTAGACAGGAACAAAAATGTTCTGCAAACATCATTTGGAAATAAAGCTGTGAAATGTGCTTTATCTATGTCTTTTAAAAAGAACAGAATGAAAAGTGTGGAAGGACTTTTAACCCCCTTCAGGACTGTAATACACTGGTGAAGCAGTATGGGAAACCTATTCAGTAGCATATCTATGGATAAACGGAAGAATTCATTTTCTGAGGCTTTTTCCTCTTGACACTAAATTCCATTTCACAAGACATTCGTACATACATCTCTAAAGTATTACCCAAAAAATCCTCTTAACGCTTACAGCAGCTTTCATCTCTCTGCTTTCTACGAGGACTAAGCCATACCTACAGAAACAAGAGACCTTTTGTTGAGCTCCAATCTTAGCACATTTTTTGTTAAATTTTCCCTCTGTAGAAGCATATCAGAGTAAGGGATAATATGGACCCAGAGAAGCAAACACGAAGGTAAGCTTAATCTGAATGCGTGAATCTCAATTCTAAGGGAGACCAGATAGGCATGATGATATTTTCTATCTGTAGTTGATAGAGATCTTTATATGATTTGTTTGTGGCACTGATTACCTGCTTTGGCTGGCGCTAGAACCGCAATGAGCGAATAAATTTAATCTGGAGTAACAGTGCGGTATAAGTTACATCTATATTAGTAAATTTAATATTTCCAGGACCAATCCCCGGTACTGATGTGAGCTGGCATAAGTTGGCCCCAGACTGGACTCTTGGACTCCTTTTACCCTCAGAGCAAGGCCTCTGCACTCACAGTGTCTCCTGGGAGCAGATTCCAGCCCCATTAACAACCCACCTACACTGGGATTTGTGTCAGCACCACTTAACATGGGAAAAAACCATCCCAGGGACAGCCTTGGCTCGAGAGAAGAAAGGTCAAAAGGCAGCGTCAGAGGATGTCCCTGGTTTGGTGTCATTTATGTCTACATATATATTTATGCCTATGCTAGACAGCGCACCCATGCTGGGGAAAGGTGCTGAGAACAAAGCCCTCACTGGGCATGGGTGACACAGGCTTACTGTGCAAAGTGGGGCACATCAGTCGTGGACTGTTTCGTTATTCCCACTGCTGTCTCTTTCAGGGCAATATGTCTCATATCTCAGGAATCATGGCTCTGGCTACTTTTAGGGATAAAGACAGTCAGGTAAGCTTCAGGAAAAGGGGGGGGGGGGGGGGGGCATTGTTATTCAGATTAAAATACTTCTAGCCCTTATTCCTACCAAGGATTTTTTGGTGCATGTTTCCTGTTCGTTTCAACACCTTTCCACACAAACAGGGATATTCAACGGCTTAATAGTATGTATAATTCACCACCGAGTTACACACCACCCTTCTGTGCCAGCCCACAGAGCATAGGGACTGGGATAGCCCCCAGCTACAGACCCTGGCTGACAGTACAACCTCATTCATCTCATTCCCAAGCTTCTGGTTCACACGCCTGTCGTGCCAGGCATCTCACAGCTTGTACACATGTGCCTATTAAAACCAGAACAAACTGGTCATCTCCAGCTCATTATAACATTGCTTCATGTGTTTGGCTTTGTCTCGTTATGACTGATTTCTGTTTTAGATCCAGAATCTGCCTGGTCCGTGTTGACAGATCAGCTAGCACCTTCCCCAGAAGAGCTATGTGTGGAAACTGGTGATTGCTGCTTTTTTATTCAGCTTCAAAAACTCATGGAAAACTTCACCTACCTCATTTCTGTGTGTCCTATTTCTTCCTTTCAAAAATACAGCTTGAATGGTCCCTGCTTGGGGATTACTCTTCATGCCTTTTTGACGTCCTACCTCACACAGTGATGCCTTGAGCCCAATCATGTATCTTGCTGCAACTGCAAGATAAATAATACTTATATTTTAATCTTTCAGGCTTTAGTCTTTTGGTAATTGTGACAGATTTTATACTCGACCCTGGTTATAATATGTCAAAATTTTAAAATTAATAAAACTTTGGAGAGGGAATGTCTTCATGTATATTCCGTGTGTCACAGTCACCCCGTTTAAAATATTTTTATTAAAATTTAACCTTGACTTAAATATTTCTGGGATAAAGGCTGTCTCAGAAGTATGTATTCATTCAATACATGAAACAGCAGGAGAGAGAAGGTGCTGATCATTTTCCCAGGTACAAAGTAAATTATGCCACAAGACTCAGCTCCCTTCCACAGGGGCACTGGTCATTCTTTCCTTTCAAGTTACTCCCTGCTGGCTTTGACCTTCTCTGGTGTCTTCTTTTACTGCTCTTTCTCCCTGTTGCCCACTGGAGAGATGTTGAAGTAAAGTCTGACCTCAGTAATTCATCGAAGGCCACACAATGAATGAAGAACCAAAGATGAGGACACTGACTCATGTCTCTGTTCCAGTCAGGTGGCTGCAGCTCTTCTCCTGCTTGCTCTGTGGCTAACTTCAGTGGTGAACGTTGGTCCAGTGTGTACTCACACGCACGTCTCCAAAATCCCATACACGTGTGTGTGTGCATACATGTACACAATTATTTCCCTGCTTGCTGGCTTACTATTGCTTTCTTGAGGCTAATGTTGATGAAAAACCAAAAAGAGCAGAAAAAACCCCCACAAACTTGAGCAGCAGAAAATTTTCCTATTGTTTAGGTCATGGCAAATGGCAGGTGATCTCATACTGCAGTTGCAAAGGCCAGGGGCAAGGCAAGGCTTACTAAAGTTGTTGAACGCAGTTTCAACAGTCACTCTTTTCTCCTTTGTTGCAAAATAATAAACCAAGAAGGAAGGCCAGGCCATCCCTCTCCTCTTTCCTACAGGATTCTTTTCCAAAATTCTGATTGTTTAAAACCACCTTAAATTTTAGTGTTGCATACTTTATATTTGTCCAAAAATGAAAAGAGAAATGAGCTGTATTATCAGAAATGCAGTTAGGTGCTAACACTGAGAATACAGGAATGGAGGACACAGTGATTAAAAATCCCCCTCAGCAAAGGCTGATACCCATGTCAGAGTGCAGCCCACTTCAAGGTTCTGCTGAAGTTAACACTGCAGAAGTTACAGTGCCCCAAGGCCTTAAGCAATGAGCATATCCTGGCTTCAAAATGAGACTTGAAACACTCCAAAAAGAGAGTGGTTCACTTAAAAGATACGGTTTGAAAAACTAATTCTCCATGCATTAGAGACAACTTAATGACCAGGTTGAGAAAGCTGGGCTTGTTTAGCCTCGAGAAGGCTAAGACAGGACCTTATAAATGCTTATAAATATCTTCAGGGTGGGTGTCAGGAGGATGGGGCCAAACTCTTGTTAGTGGTGCCCAGTGACAGGACAAGGGGCAACGG
>Ga0181612_114428_pt1 | contig 10022 bp, 4 predicted proteins | sample HoacroProtozoa21_FD_119630 | JGI IMG/M metagenome (GOLD analysis project Ga0181612, IMG submission 119630) | Hoatzin crop microbial communities from Cojedes, Venezuel. Combined Assembly of Gp0051906, Gp0051904, Gp0051908
CGAATCCTAACCACTAGACCACCAGGGAGCGGTGACAACTCTTTTCCCGCGCCGCAGTTCACGCGTTGCCACCAGCCCCTTCCCGCAGAACAGCCGAGCGTTCGCAATCAGAGCAAACCCCGTTTTTTTCAGGGTCTGAGCGTTTTTCCCAGTTTGCTGGAGCTCTGGGCCGCTCCCTGGGGACCGCTGCTGTTCCCCGCCGGTGGGTGACAGCCCGATGTCCCCCCATCCCGCACGTCCCGGAGCAGGTGACCCCAACGCTGGAGCGACCACGCTGCCGCGACCACCACAGCTCGCCCGGACACGGCCCCGCTGGTGTGCGTGACCTCCCCGCATGGCTCTGACGGCCTTGACGCCTGCTGCCTCTGCGTCATGCTTTGGCGAAACGAGCAGTGACAAATCCCACGTGCCAACAGAGCCATCGCCGTCAATCACACCCCGCGCCCTCTCCTCGCTCCAGCCCCGGCTTCCTTCGCTGGCTGCTGCGTCCCCAGCCCAGCTCCGGCACCGGTGCTCCAGAGGACGCCTGGTACCTGTCCCCCTCACCAGCACTGACCCTGCACCTTGGAGCTTTCATAGCCATCAAGCAGGGATGGGGAACCCACCCCTGGGTCCATGCAGGGCCAGCCCTGGCTGCTAGCACCCGCCGCGGCCCGGGTTGGGAGCCCCAGGCCAGCTCCGGACACAACGCCTCGCCGAGCCCCCGAGCCCCTCTGCGCAGCTCTGGCCCACCGAGGCTGTCAGCAGGGGATGAACCGCAGGGGAACATCGCTGTCAGAGCCTTCTCCCCCTGTTACAACACAGCAGGTGGGTGCTCGCGAGGCTGCCGGGGCTTCGCATGCCCCTGGGTCCCCGGTTTTGGCAGGGAAAGAAGCCACATCCCCCCATCCTTTGCATGGGATGCTGCAGCCCACGGCCCAGCCCTGAAGGAAACCAGGGGTTTGCACCCACGAGAGCTGCCAGGAGCACGCTTAGAAACCGGGAAGTGACAAAAACACTGTCCAGCCTGTAACCAGGAAGGGAAAGGTTTAATTAACCTTCCTTCCAAACACCAAGACCCCTCGCTGGAAGGGACGGGGGAGGTGGAACAGCATCCCCCACGCCTGGGGCTCTCGCAGGGGAGCTCACGGCCCCAGCTCCGCAGCCTGGGCGCTCCCCGCAGCGTCTGCTCCCGGCTCACGTACCGTACCAACCCCTTTGCTCTCAGACCTAGCTGCAGAGGTGCAGCTTTAACTACGGAAGCAGCAAAAGGAAAACCCTCAAAACAAACAAACGAAACCCCAAACCCCACAAAACCAAAACCAAACCCTCACCGCCGAGCAGCTGCTTCAGACCTAGGCAGGCGTCCTCCCTCTGAAAGCACAGCACGCCGAGCAGCTCCAGAGCTCTGCCGGCCTCTCACAACCTGTCCGCCTGCTCTCCCCCTCCCTTTGAAATTTAAGAGAGCAGCTCCCAGCTCCAGTCATACGTTCACCGCTCCCTCTGCGCCGTGTTGTTTAAATCAGCAGCGACTGCCAGAGCTTCCAAGCAGCCGACTCCCTGAGGTATCGCGCCGTAAAACCGTGCCAGCACCACAGCTGCTGTTTTTCCACGTTAGAAGTTTCTCCAGCCGCCTTCCCCGCTGCCAAAGTCACCGCTGGGACTGTGGTCCCACGCTCCGAGCTCAGGAAAACGGCGCGAGGAAGCTCAGGGCACCTCTGCTTGGCCCACGGCACCGGCGGTGGAGGGAGCAACGCGCTGGTCCTTGGAGGATGGACGTGGGCTTGCAGCCCCCCAGCCCTTGGCTGAGCACAGGTACGTCTCAGGAACCAGCTGGCGTTCGGCATCTTCAAAAGGAAACATCAAATATTATTTAGTGTGTCCCTTCATGAGCAAGCATCTGGCGAGCGGATGGACAAACCGGCCAGAGGGACAGAGCAGAACAGAACAGCTCCGTCGCTTCTCGCCTCACGCCGCTGCAGGCAGTCGGTGTTTGCCTGACAAGCGCCTCACACGCACGTATAAGCAGACTTCAGTGCTGTTAGACAGACCAAGACAAGAACATTCACCCCATTTTCTCCCAAAGGAATGCTTTATTGACAAGTTTCCTCGCTATTCATCTGTAAAGAGAAACAGTTCAACGCCCAAGCTCCAGCAGTCCCCGTTCCACTGGCTCTGTTCCTCGCAGGGAGGCCAGTTTCCGTCAAACAAGGAGCACCAGTAAATGCCACTCTACGCTCCACCTACTGCCTAGCACATCTGTCCTTGAATATTAATTTCATCCTGTGTCCCCAGGTCTGCAGAGGGAGGGGAGCAGGGGTGGGGGAACGGAGATTCATCAGCAGGGAAGTGTCAAAACTTGCTTCTCTAAAGCAGGGTCAGTCCCTCCAGGGTGATAAACCACTAACACTACCCAGATATGTACATAAGCAAGCCTGAAGACCTGAGTAAGTCCCACTTCGCCTCTAAGGCACAGAATTGCTCACTCTGGGTGTTTCTGTGGGGAGGCACCTCGCCTAGAATAAAATCAGGCCTCTAGAAGAAAGCTCAGAATTTTTCAGCTCCTGAGCAGTGGAGCTGGACATCAGCAGAGCAGAACACCCAGCCCCTGGGGGAACTGGTTGAGCTCTGTGACTCTCCGCCAGTTTTGTAAACCAAGATTTGAGCTGGGGCTTTCAACTGGAAAACCCATCCAGTCACAGCCAGATGCACGAGGTGGAGGAGCCCACAGCGAGCAGGGTCCCTCCAGCACAGCGTCCGCAGCGCTGGAGACAGCTTTGGCCTTCTCGCTCCGGCCCTGTCGCGAGCAGCCTTCAGCAACGCTTCCTCCGAGAACGAAGGCATAAACTGAGAAGGGAGAAGCAAGTTTCGTACACTCGGGAAACGGAGCGCACCACTGAACACAAGAACTGGCTTATAAGCATGCGGCTACTGCTGTATGATGCAACACTCCAGCGCTCACATCCAGCTTTACGGCCCTTGCAGTCCTCTCTATAGAAAAACACCATAAACAAGTAAAGCGTAAGGTGATGTAAGGCTTGCAATTCAGCTTCAGAGTCCAAGCGAGCATTGCTCTAAGATGATGGTGAAGCTTCTTTTTTTTTTTTTTAGCTTTATTTCTTTAAAGTTCATTGCATTTAAAAATAAAGATTTTTAGTTTTGTTAAAGCTAGAGCGTTAGTGTAACAACGAGGCAGCCGCTAAGTGAAGTTTCCCTTTTGGGAGCCCAGAAAAAAACCCAACTGTTTACCCCCTTTACCAGCCTACTCCATCAAGAGCCAGAGAAAACAGTAACAGGAGAAGCCCGGGAGCTCACGGAGGAGCTGCATGGCATGCCCTGGACAGAGAATGTAGCCAGAAGCTGCAGCTAAGATGCCCAGGCACTCAGCCTCTCCAATAACTGCCCTCCTCGCTGCTCGGGGCGATGGATCTGTTCCAAGTTATGTCAGACACGGAAAAACGGCTTTTTTCTATACCAGTGGCATTTCTGAGCTACTTTAAGGAAACTCCATCTTACACGCTCTCCCAAAAGGACAGCAGTGATACATTTAATCTACAAACTTTAGTGTAAAATATTATTTGTGTACAAAACTTTGCATTCTCTTTATTTGACTTGGATCCAGCAGCAGTGTCTATGAATGAAGGATGGATCTCTCCAGACTGGCTCTCAGCCCCTGCTTGGGTTCACATGTTGTTGCTGTTGTGCAGGTTTGGGAGGGAGGGGGCTTGCTCTTACAGTCGTGCACAGCCGTGCAAAGCCACGCCGCAGGTCTAGAAAGGAGCGTTGTCTTGTGGAGGCTTGTCTCCAGCTCCCGAGGGGGAGTGGAGGCCGTCGGTGCTGTTTTCCCTGCTGCCCACCACTCTGGACTGAAAGGAGAGCAGAGAGTTAAGATAACAAGAAGGCAGCTCGCGGAACACCAAGGCAGTTCCCCCTCGTCAAGGTCACCTACTGTAGCAAAGGCTTCCCCTATCTGTGAGGCCATTTGCCCAAATACTAGTCCACAAGAAAAACACTGCAGAAATTGAAGCTTCTGCATCAGGCTTCACACTAAGTTTACAAGACAAAGCAGACTGTTACCTTTATGGTCCCAACTCTATCTTCAAATGACTTGAAAGTTGCAGAATTCCTTGAAGAAAGGAGAGACAAAAAAAGAACAAAGAACAAATCAAGACAAGCTAGTTCTTAGCTAAAGCAAATCGTGCAGCGTGACAGGGCTCTCTGGCCATCCCCACGCAGTGACAGCAGCACCCAGAACACTTCCAGCTCCTCCCAGCCCTAAGGCACAGATCTCTCAGGCACACCAGATGAAAACATCGCATACAAACCTCGAAGGAAAGCATTTATACCACGTGCAATCCACAACCTTGCTCCAGCTAAAAATGTTGAGGGAGACAAGTCCTAGTTGACGAGGGAATCCATGCACAGTAAATAGAGAAGAAACTAGCTCTTAGTTGCACAAGGCTTCCAACTAAAAGCATGCTGTCTTAAATAATGGAAAGGAAAAGCTGAAAAGGGTTTGAAACCAAGGCTTCAGTTTCCTGTAGTATGTTCCATGGGCAGAAAGGGGAAGGGCCATGTGCCTGCACCTGCGGGCAGTTTCATTGCTACAGGGGTGGATCCTTTGCATCAGGAAACGCTCATAAAACCCAGTGTAATAAATTAATCAGAAGATTTCATATTTCTAGCACAGAAAACCAGGTCAATTGTCTGACAGCCTAACAAGCTGCTTTGCTTGCAAGTGATTCCAGGAGAGTGCTCTGCACCGAGCCTTCGAACCAGGCAATTACTCATCCAGAGCTGCTCTCCCCGGGGCCAGGCTGCGGGAGCACTGCGAGCAGGCAGATGACCAGCCTCGTCTCGGTTAGTTTTGTTCCAAAGAATCGCTTTACATCTGCGCCCATCACATAAACTCTGTTGATCTGGAACAGAGAGAGGGCTCCTGTGGGCCTTGTCCAGCCCTGGCAGTCGTTTCTATTGCAAGGAGATCACCACCAGACACACCACAAGGGCACGCTGAGAAGGGCACCAGGCTTCCAGGCTGGAGACAGAGGGTTCCAGTTAGGATTCATCTCGGTATTAGCGATGGCCATGCCGTACGTTGTGAGAGGAGGACTGTAATCCGCGCCCTTCAGGGACCTCGGGAAGCTGCGAGTCTCAGTTAGACTTTGACACAGTTGCAACACTGTGCATAGCCCAAGAACAACACAGGTGCTAAGAACCATAAAGACAGATCAGGTAAAAACCACCCTGAATCACTCCAACTGCAGGACGCGGTGACCCCACAGTCTGAGCGGGGTCTGCTTCAGAAGGGAACCAGTTGTACAAATCAGAACCAAAAACCCCATAACAACGGGGTCAGCTGTGCTCTCCCACCAACCCCACCCCGGAGACACGGGTATTTGCTACATTACCTCATCGCTGGCATACTTATCGAGTGGCGAATGGAGTAACTGCTACTCGGAAGCATTCAGAATAAGGAGGAAAAAGTTAAATGACAATTTCATACAGACACGGTGCAAAAGCAGTACACTCCTAGTTCTTAAGCGCTCACTGTCCACACACAGGCTCCGTGGACAACTGAAGCATTAAGAGCCAGCCCTCTCCTCCCTTCTTCAGCAGCTGCAGCCCTAAACTTAATTTTCCAGACATTGGATTGTAAGCACGAATATTTAACTGCTATTAACTGCAGCTGTGATGCAAAAGTCAATTACAGGGCATTGGTTTGTGGTCGGTTTCTCAATCTGTGTCAAAAGTGTAGGCAATAATCAGCTTCCCCTTTAACATCTGCAAGGGCCTGGCATAGACACCAACGCTCTTTTCGCAGCCTTGAAGAGTGCCTTACCTCAAGGAATGCGAGAAGGGGTGAGCCCTGGGAGCAGCCACGGGCAGCAGAGAGAAAAAGGAAGCAACAGTCAGACACCTGTGCAGACCTAAACACTAAGCGCAGGGCAGCTGAGCAGGGACATGGTCACAACATCATGGGACAGCAAAGTCAACTACCCAGGAGGAAGCCTCTCAAAATAAATTACAGAAGCAGGCAAAACAGAATCGCTTCTCATTAAGTCAAATAAGCCAAGCTAAGAGGTTTTTCAGGGGACAGTAACAGCACCTACAGCAACTCAGAGCCAGGGTGCTGGGCAGGGAAAGGAGCAGGTATGCAACAACAGCAGCAAACCAAAACATTTTACCCACCCCTATCCATTGCTTTCATGTGGATTTTTTTTTTTTTTTTTAACAGCATGTTTTCCTAAACTGAGGGTTTTACCTAGCTAATTGGGTAAAGATATCTTCGTCCCCCACTGCCCCCCACGAAATCTCACACAAAGACAGCACTGCGAGGACTCCTGGTTGAGAACTTCGCTAACAGGAACCTGCACATTAACACACCAAGCTCAAAGTTGCAGCTCAGAGAACAAACACATCTCAGCATAATGAAGATAAGAGCATCTGGATAGAAGGTATCATGCTTCCGCCACAACCTGGTTGCCCATTTTTAGGTTTCAAGGCGAACTATCCCCCGCCAGGCTACCAGACTCCCACATGTGACTTTGCAATGCTGTAGCATCTCAGGAGTCTGAAACAACAGATTGAGGTTTCCTACTTCTGCTAGTAAGGCTACCAGGATGCTCTCAAGGAGCTTCTCCTACCAGAAGCAGTGTTTTATTCCACTGAAATATAATTTTTGTCTCTGCAGCGGGAAACAGTCACAGGAAGTTGGATCTGAAGTACTTGGCAAGGAGTACAAGGGCTTTTCCTTACAGCCAGAGTGAAGACGTTGGGCTTTGTGGTTTCATTCCCCCACGCATCCAAGTCAGCTCTTTGGCAGTGGAGATGCCTTGAAATGCTGTCTTTGCATGTGAAATAGATTAACTTTTGCTTTAAGGAGACAAAACACAGATAACACACGTCCACACACCATGCTGCTCTGTATGCAATGCCACAAGCAGCGGTTCATCCGTTCAGTATCTGGGCCTGGACCTAGCAGTAACCCTTTTGCTCCGTTCATAAGGATTTAAAGTTTACATAAATTCAGGAATTTGCAGGCACCTTTGGGGCTCGGGCTAACATTTCATAATGAATCTGCTTGTAGTATTATGTACAGCAGCAAACTTCAGACAACATTAAGTGTTTTGGTGTACACACAACCACAAAGCAAGCTGTTATCAACGAAAAGAAAACGTTTCCAATTTTGCAGTTTACTGGGATCAGTAAAGTGCAGGAACAGGATGTCTAAAAGCCAATTTACTTCTAGGTTGTAAGTGGAGATAACAGAAAAAGCTAAATTGGACAAGATTTGAAAAAATCTCCCCCACTAGTTCAGGTATATTTTTCTCCTCTGGGCAATCTAACAGAGCAACGCCATTAATACAGTTAGCACGCGGCTGCCGCGTTAACTTCACATTGTCTACTCAGAATCCACACCTATAACATGCAAAATTATTTTGACCAGAATCCAGCAGCCCTAAAGATTTAGCCCAGGAACACACTGCTTGTATTTCACAGCATTTCGGTCCAAGCATTTTGAATGGAATCACGACTACGCCCTCTGTGTATCTGGGGCATTTGTCCCATTCATCATGCCTTCCTTGCATTTATCAACCGGTGAAGGCTGACTAAACAAGGAAATCCCTTCTGTTATCTCAACACTTCCAGTGATGGAAAATAAACCTGCTTTACAAGTGAATTTGTAGTGCAAGAAAAAAAAAAAAGTGCAGTAACAGAGATTGCAGTGTGGGCTACGAGGCCTGTAACAGAGATTCTCGGGGAGCAGAGATCACTCCGACTCGTTCAGAGAAGTGATCACAACACCACAACAGACTTCACTCCTTGTCAGCTCTGAGCACGTATCAGGACACCATTCAGAGTTTCACCTGGCAAGGGCAGAAAGCAGGACAAGTCCTGCAAAAACTTGTGCTCAGAGTGAAACCTTCTTCAGAATCAGAAATACCAAGACTTGGATGCAGCACAGGAGACAGAAGTCTGTTTATACACACACAGAAAAACTGAGAGTCTTAAGAAAATCATTGCTGTGTTCCCCCACAGGGCCACATATACAAAGCGAATCCTGCTGAAATAATTTTGGCAGGGATTCCCAAGTTACAAGGCAGAAGCTGCCTCTGTTTCATAATACACCAGCCAAGGTATTAGCTATAAAAAGGACTGCAGATGTTTAAATTGGTGATTAATGCTGAGCAATATCATCGCTGCAGAGCTCTGACTTGTTTGTAGTCAGCCAGGCCAGCACCCACAGCCAGTTTTCACTACGGCTGTGCCAGGGCAGCTCTGTCACCAGGAGCCACAGGCACACTCCTCGCTCAGCCGTGCGTCCCCTCCCTCTGTCACCAGCTCCCAGGACAGCACAGAGTTCTGCAGCTGCATGGTGAATCGGATTCTCCCAACCAAAAGGCACCAGGCAGGACCAGGCCTGGCCAAACGGCTGCTTCTGGTGGTAACACTAGTTCAGGAGCTCCCTGTTTGGTCCAAGCAGCACAGTTCCCATCCCCTTGCCACAACAGCCTGGCCAGGCTGCACAAGTCAGGCACCAAATTCACGCCACTCATCAGTTTAGCAAAACCCATTACCACCACATCTTGCGCCAGTATCTAATCTACTGCAATTACATGTAAAATCTCTTCTTCCAACAGACTAGGTAGTTTTCAGGAAAGAAAAAGTTAACACTTGAATACTGGAAAGGGCAGGAAGCCAGCTAGTCCTCTGCCGAGTTCAGGGAAATGAGCTACTGAAAACTCCAAAAATTGCCCTCCAGGAACACAGTAAATAACTGACTGAGGACAGAACTAGAATAAATCAGCACGATGTGATCAGAGGCCAATGAGTTCTTACCACTTGGGTATTCCCAGCCACGGTGGAATAGGAAATTCCCTACAAAGAATGACAGCTACCCATTCAATCCAAGGTCTGATACATCATGTTAAATACAAGCTCTAAGAATACTTCCTTAGTAACCAAGACAGGCTGTATATTCAGAATTAGTTCTCAATTCCAAGAAAAACGTGGTCAAGGTATTCTGCACAAAAAACTTTGACGCTGCCATTAATGGGGAAGCAATCTTTAGCTTAAATTTCTGAAGATCAGGTACACCACCATTTCTAACCCTGAACTTTGTACAGCTGAGAAACTCAGAGCAAGACCCTCAGCCAGCAACCAAGGGAACCAGCCTGCCACTCTCCAATTCAGAGAGGTTGAAATCTGCAGTTACTTCAGTGGTCAACTGCTTCAGCAATTTAGATAACCACCAACCACAAGGTTTAGTGCTGTCATGATCTTCTGAATCCATTCATATCTTCCAATCAACATAAGTGCGCCTGGAAAGCACGCTGCCCTTCTGCACAGGAAGCCAACACACAGGGCTTCAGACTGCATGAAATGCAGCATCCAGACTTTTGAAAGCATAATACAGCACTGGAGTGATGACCACTTTCCAACCCTAAGCAGTAACGCTGAGAATACACCTCCATAATGCAGTAATGAATGGAAAAGGTAATCTTTAATAACTAGTTTCTTACATATGACCGAAAAGCTGCAGTGAAACCATGACAACAAAAGGGGGACGGCTGCTAAAAATGTTCTGTCAGTTCTCCTAAGCCAAATCAAGCTTAAATGCCATGGAATGGGTTTTATCCCACCAACAAGTCTTTAACAAGCATTTAATCTGTCCTAAACTACGATGTACAGGGCCACACAGAAGAAGGTAGTCCATCAACAGCAATGTGCTGCCAACTAAGCAGAAAAATGGAAAAAAGCCTAGTTATTGTCTAAAGTCTCATTACTGTTTGCAACTAAGATCAAAGCATCAGAGCGCAGAACAGAAATCTTACCTCATGTCACCGAGTTTCCTGCTGATAACGGAGCCTACATTGGAAAGGGCTGCTGAAGTCTTCTGTCCTGCCTGGGAAAGGGTTTCTTGGGTCTTCTTATAACTAAATAGAAAAAAACACCATAAATTGAACTAACAGGTAGAATCCGAAAGCAAGAAGCACAGGCCCCCCCCCCCCCTTTTGAAGCAGGAACCCATATTAAAG
>Ga0181612_124568_pt1 | contig 10022 bp, 6 predicted proteins | sample HoacroProtozoa21_FD_119630 | JGI IMG/M metagenome (GOLD analysis project Ga0181612, IMG submission 119630) | Hoatzin crop microbial communities from Cojedes, Venezuel. Combined Assembly of Gp0051906, Gp0051904, Gp0051908
CCTCTCTTAGTATGTTAGCAGTTAGCACTTATATACAAGATTAAGATGGACTTGAGAATTTCAAGTTGCTTGTATATCCTCCAGCAAACATAAGCAATAAAACATTAAATGAGTTAGGGAAAAAGAAAACTCAAAACCACCACAACAGTAAAAGGCAGAGGACTAGCACAGCAGATAATGCACACACAAATGCGTCTCTGGTTTCAAGTAGCTGCAGAAATAGAGTTTTTTCATGTGTTTTTACAGTCTGCAGCCAATCACAACTAAATTTGTGGCTAGAATCAGCCATTTCCATGTTTGTCATGGAAACGTTTGGATTAGCAGATTGCTGAAGCAGGCGGAATTTCTTGGTGTGACTGCTTTCTGTACCTCCGTGGTAGTGTGTGGTGGGGCTGGTTTCACCACCATTTGTGGGCAAATGCAATTACAGTAGAACAGGAAAATCAAGGAATAAGGGATTAACTACTTCTGTTCTTTCTTTTCTCTACCCTCCCCCAGCAAAAGTGAAACATAACTCAAATAATTCTAAATACCTGGATCTTGTTGGCCTTAAAGCTATAGGCGCCAGGTCTTACCCTGACTGCACCAGCAGAAAGCAGCACTGCTTTCACTTGGGAATCTGAGTCTGTTGAACGTGAGTGACCGTATTTGCACCCCAGACCACCTAAACTCTGAAAGAGAACCTGGTGCAGTTGTTTAACTTTGCAGGAGCTAACAGCAGGAATTCACTTTGCTTAAAATGTCAGTTGTGCCATTTTTATAGTGTCCAATTTCTAGACTTTGTCTTGAAGGAAAGTCTGCTTTGAGATGTCCTATTGTCCAAAAGCATCCAATTTTGCATCTGACTAGCTATATTTTCAAGTGGTTTACTTACCTGGAAACCACTCAACATTGCTTGACTTGTCAGTCTTCATAGGAGTATCTGAGTGACCTGAGCTCCGAAGATTGCTGGCCATGGCTGTGGCCTTTGTTCCCTGCGCTACAGCGATCTGCTGCTCTGCTCATAACGGGAGCAAGTGGTTCACGAGTGTTTTGAGGCATCAGACCTGTTCAGCCCTGGACCTACAGCAGCAGAAGGGAGATTACAGCAGCAGAATGGAGCTGACAGGTTTGAGCGGGGCTCTTTGCCCAGAGTGTATGGCTACAAAAATAACTTTTCGTAATCTGTTTAGGGCTCTGTTCTCAATAGGCCTTTGAAATTCACCCTGGAGGAGCAACAGACTTGCCCTTATCCCACAAAAATCTGTTCAGGTTTGGCAGAAAGAAAAACTTTGAAAGTTGCCCTTCTCTTGCTTCTGCTCATCAAAGGAACTTGACAAACTGGCACTGGTGTGCGTGAATGTGCGTGTCCCAAAGACTTGGAATGTATGTCCCCGTGTCCTGGGTATTTCATTAGTAGAGAGATCTCAGTTCCCCACCTGTTTTCCTTCTGGGCCAAGGAGAGGGTCCTTTCCCCTTGGTCGGAGAGTTGAGTCTGCAGGTTCTTGAGGGAACAGAAGAAATGGACAATTTGATTTCTCCTGGCTGTGCCCAAGAGCCAGAACACGGTGCTGACATCTCATTTTCTCTCCCTAGTCTTTTCTGATCGTCTTCTTATACAGTCTGGCAGGTCAGGTACATGGCCGGCTGCCTGCACCGAAAACCGGGGCTTTGACAGGCAGCTGTTTCTAGGGAATCGTCTCTGTGATGGGTGTACAGAACAGCACTCGGCAAGAAAACTGTTTGATGTAAGCACTCAATCAGAAGCAATTTGGAAAAATGGTGATGACCAATAGCAGTTTGTCAGAATATGCCACTCTGCCTGAAACCCTTTGGTCTCTCTGAAGCACAGAGGTGTGTGGCAGGCTGCTCGGCGTCGCAGCAGCCAAACGTCCCAGCCACGTGGCTGGGCCGCGCCTGCGATGGGTGGCACAGAGGTGCGGGAGCTGCTTGCACCCTGCTCCCCCGTGCCCTCAGCAGCCCTGCGCCAGAGCTCCCAGGGGAGTGGGCTTTGCTTGGAGGCGGGTCGGACTTAGGAACTTGGGACTGCTTCCATCCCCCACTCCCCATCTTTCAGTCAAAATATCTATAGCTCCTGTGTAGTTGCCAGCTCTGAATTTCTTCCCTTGCCTCTGGCTTGGTTTCCTCCTTGCTTCCTATAAATACAGCTCCTGGCAGCGAGGCAGAGGGATCTCAAATAGCTGGTCATAAGAGTGGATAGCACTGATCAAACTAAGCTATGTGTGTCCCTGATTGCTTCCCACAGGCACACAGTGCCTGCCTGAAATGCTGTAGTCAGACCCAGCTTGGAGGTTTGGAATAAACAAAAATGGATGGAGGAAAGTACGTTATGTAGTGTGTTTGACGTTATGTTGCATTATCATATGTGGTGCTTATTTCCTGCCCTTGGGTTACAGGTACTACGTGTCGCTCAAAGTGCAGCACGTCCCTGCAGAGCTGTGAAATCCCACCGCAAAACAGGTGATTAGAGACTTCAGATTTGCATGCCAGTAGGCTGCAGTGCTTTGAAGCTTCTTTTTGTTCCACGATAATCCAAAATGGCAAAACAGAAAATATTTTCCAACTTGTAACTTCCAGCCTTGGTGATCTTCCAACCTTTATCAGCTCTTCCAGTGTGAATTGCTAGATATCTGATGTTTGGAATGGGAACTAGAAAGCACTTGGATTGTTGTAGCTGAAAATATATAATGCTATAGATGTGAACACCTTGGAACTTAACACTTAGCAGAGGTTTGGGTTAATTCCCAGCTTTACAGTGGTTAATGTCATCAAATACGTAAACAGAAGTCAGTTAAGTTTGTACAAATTTTTTGAGATAAAACTTAGCTATGAAAAAGAAGACCAGAGTCAACCAAAGCAAGTTACAAACTCATGCTGATTTTGGTCAAATGTGAGAGGAAAAATCAAAATGTTTTATTTCTCCACTTATAAAGCTACAGTCAAAAAGTTTATTTTGATATTCATCTAAGCTTTATTAAAAACCCGAAGATTTAGAAATTTTTCAAAAATTATATGGGTTTTATTTTAGCTAAAATGTTTCATTAATCAAAATGGATGTTAATTGGGATTATTCACCAAAACTTCCCAAACACTTTATTGTCTTATAATTTTATTGTAATTTTAGATGCAAATAGAGAAATGCAACTGGTAAAGTACTCCCTCCATGGCGGTGGGGGACAGATCTGGGTATTTATGTCAAGTGCTGTGTTTCCTATTCAAAGTCGTTACCCAGAGACTGTAGCGGGGCCTTTGCAGAAGGTTTGAGTACCTGCTCCGGGTCTCTGAGTTGTGTCGCTGCTCACACAGTGGCTGTTTGCAAGCTAAGAAACACCTGCATTTCTCTCCAAGAGGTGTTTCCCAGCGGGTGCAGGATGCTGTAGGCACCCCGCGTCCTTCCCTGCAGGAAGGTCCCAAGATGCATGGCAGGGGGCTTATCCAGCGGAGAAACACAGGTTAGAGCTATGTGATACCACAGCAGCACTTCTAAACAAAATATATTCAGGGTTCCAAGCACAGTATTTCATTTTTCCTCTTTTATTCATTCTGAGATGCCAGAGGGAAGCAGAATAACTGTTATTGTAAGATGGATTGTACACAGCAAATCAAAACTGATTAAAAGTGTAAACTATATCCACATTTGCAAAATAGACAAGTCAAAAATGAAGGAAGCCGTGCCCAGATATCTCCACTCTGTGTCTGTGGCCGTTGCCATGGGCTGATGTCTTTGGTCTGGCCTGAAAATGATACGGATGGTGGTCAGTTAATTGCTAGCTGTGTCCATGAAAATCAGGATGTAACTCGTGCCGGCACTGCTCTGGACACGGAGGGCATGGTGGAGTTAGTCTGAGGAGTTCAGACAAACTGCAGTAGAGATGAGGCGAAGTCACAGGCAGTAAGCGTGGCTGGCGGGCAGGCAGGGACGGACCGCGCGCCAGCAGACAGACGCAGGACAGAGCTAAGGGAGGCCGCCCAGGCGGGAGCGGAGCTGGCCCAGTCTGGTGGTGGGGCAGGGAAGTCTGAAGGAAGACATGAACTGGGTAACAGAGCCATCCTTTCCTGGCAGAGCTCTGCTACTTCTGTTTGGCTTTCCTCAATCCAAACATTACTTTCTTGGCATATTCAACAACCGCAGCTCTTCGCACACACCAGTGTTTGCTTTTCTCTTGCACCACGGAAGCCCTCATTCCCCCAAGCTCCTTCGGTGGGCGGCTGGGTGGGAAGTGCTCCGAATTTCCATAGCTGGCCACAGCCACGGTCTCTAAAAGCCAACAGGACATTTTATATTGTGGCTGAGAACAGCTAATGGCGAACATGGTTGTGAGGATACGCGTTGTGCTGCTGAGGCAGGTTTCTAGGAAACCCGAGAGACCGCTGCACCGTTCTGCTGAAGGGTCCTTTGTGGAGGGGGAGAGTGTCACCCCTGGGGGGGGAGCCGAACGGCGGCGGCTTTTAGTGCTCTGACAAAACAAATGTTTATGCCTGTCAAATTTGTATGCAGGAAAATACGGATGAAACAAGCCATGTTCACAAGACCTAGCCAGTTAGAGCACGGTTCCAGAAGCGGAGCTCAAATGTTTTGACAACAGGTCTGTATTTTGCCTGCCTGCAGCTCGGGGCTGAGCTCCCAGCTACTTTTCCCAGGCTGCTGCTTCCTTCTAGTGAGCAATGCTACACATCAGCCCCATAGATTTTTTGATTATGAGCTGAAACCTCAGGCAAGACCCCTGATCTAGCACATCAAACTGCAAGAGCTGAAGCTTGCTGTCTGTAGGGTACACACGCAGCCCTGTGAAGGATAATGCCGTTACCTCCCTAGCTGCGAAATGTCAGGAGCCAGCGCGGCATCTGCGGGGAAGGACAGTTTGTTTCCCTTAGCAAGACTGTTTCATCCCATGCAGGTGAACCCTGTGACACAGCGGGGAGCATCAGCACCCCTTTGCACCCTTAATCCTGACAGTTCAAGGGACTTGTGCGTTGCCGTCTGAACTGGGAGCAGTGCGTAAAACGAAAAAATGGGAAGCAGGAAACTTTTGTGTCCGTGCGGAGAGGATTGCTGTCTGCTAATCCTAATAAGCCAGTGTAATTGAATTGACACGCTAGTTTACGTGCTTCGCTGGGAGAGTCAGACGTGACCCCAAACTGCGGTACTAGCCCCCCAGGAACCGAAAGCCTGTCCTCCTGTGGATCTGAATCCCTGTAACATGGTGTTTGTTTTGATCCAGTACTTTAACGTGTGAGCTGACAGTAGGTCAGGTTTGCAGTCCTGTGCATACAGAATTAGCCAGGCTGCAGGAAACTAGACAAAGAGCTGCATTAGGGGATGAGGAAAATCCTGCCTGGGTGGACATTTGTATGTACCAAACGAAGGTCAAAGGCAAGCGTGTGCAGTTCTGCGAGGGAAATCTGGTCCCACAAGGTCCATTCGTGTTTGTGTAGGCAGCAACCGGACCTGCATGCAGAGCAGTTCTGGTGCTGAGACAGAAAGCCAACCAGAGACTGTTCTTTCAGGAAAGTGCCTTTGGTTTCCAGAGCTTTAAGGCATCAGAAGGGGCTATTTCCATTAGCAATTTGGCGTCCTCTACTTGGCAGGAGCGAACACGTTACAGCTGCACTACTGCCTCGTCATTTCTAATCACCTCCACGTTAGAGCACTGGGCTGCATGTGGCTTACTGCAGCCCTCCAGCAAAGTACGCTGTCAAACAAAGGAAATTTTCTGATCAGGCATTTTCTGGGCAATGCCATCAGCTATAACACTTTACTTGGCTACATTTGCATTTTTTTTCGCTGATGCCGCCTTTCTCTTTCCTCTGTCCTGACTATTGACGGCGGTAAAGTAGTTGCGGTTCAAAAGTTCATGCGGCGCAGGAAATCCGAGCGCTGCGTGCTTTCCCCAAGCCCTGGTGGTTGCTGCTGTTCAGCAACGCGCAAGAGAGAACACAGCAATGTGCCATTTTGAGTGTTATCCACAGCCCAGCTCAGCTCTAGGTGACTGGTGCGTACGTTAAAATGTGGTGCTGTATCTGCTGGAGCAAACGCACTCTGGTGTTCTGCGTACTGCTGGTTTGTGAAGCCTCCAAAGAAGATTAGTTGTTAGGATAAAAGTTCGGTGCAAGCCTGAAACTCCCCTTTACCCCATGGAGTTTGTGAGATGTTTTGGAAACTCTGGAAACGCTGAGACTTGGAACTAATTTTGTCATGTCTCTTTGCATTGTTTGTTTTTAGCAAAATTAAAACAATTAGAGTCCCTTTAGAGTTGTTGCCTGGAGATTATTAATGATGAGGAATTAGCCGGTTCTTCACCTCCATCCAGATCAAAACCAGACAGACAGTTGTTAGAAGCTGCTGGAGTGTGAAGCTGGCAACTCAGCTCCACGATGCCCACACTGACTCTGACATGTCAGGTTCTGATCACTCAGAAAACACAAAGCCTCCCCCCTTCTGCCTCCGCTGCTTGCCCTTCACCCCGCTGCGCTGCTGCTCTCGCCTTGCTGGCTGCCCGGGCTCCAGCGGTGCCGAGGCCGAGCTAATGGCCCTGGCAGAGCCGGGAAGCGCAGGTGCAGCTTTGCTTCTCTGCTGTACTGTTGCATCTGGCATTTCTGAGGGATGTGCTCCTGCCTGGAGATCAGTGCCCTAAAATACTCGGTGTAGTTTATGGTCAGGCCTGGTATGTTTAGTTAATACGCCCAACTTGTGTGTGTAAAGATTGCTAAACAAACACAAGCAAATACTAGAGACATATGCATATCTAGTAATGTTTCCCATCAGCAAGAACATTTCAAAATCCACTGAATACCTGAAAGAAAGCGAGGAGGGAGCTTTGGATCATCTCCCCGTGTTTCCGTGAAGAGGTGCTTCCCTGCAGAAGCCCGCACAAATCGTGCTCATTTACTTAATGGGTGTGTTTCTGTCCTGTTAGCAATCTGTTTAAAGATCTTAATTTCCCTATAAATCAAACTCCTGAGGTGGGAACGATGCGCCAGGAGATCTGATTCCATCTGAGCTTTCCCTGTGACCTGACGCGAGGCGCCGGGTCTGTGTCTCCACCGCACCTGCTGCTCTGAGTGTCCTGGTCTGCGGTCTGGGGAGGGGATGCTGCCACGCTGCAGAGCATCAGCGCCCTTGGTCATCCTCACCAGCGTGCTGTCCTTTTTCGTGCAATAACTGTTACGGCTGTAGAGATTTGCCAAAGTTAATTGCTTGTCACTTCCCTGCTTGCTGTAATTTAGCTTTATTGTATTTTGTTAAGCACTGTGAGATAGCTTCCAAGCATGTGAGATTTAGGAGAGTGGGACGTCAAAGCCAAGGCATAGTTATTTGTGTTGAGCGCTGTTTTCCAGTGTCAGACAGCACAGCAACCACCCTTCTGAGTAGCAGATGAGGTAGACACTGTGCACGCGGGTTTTCTGTGGACAGGGCTTTCGGCTCAGGAGCTCCCTGGGGCTGCTGCCAGTGGCGAAGGGCAAGGATGACATTAAGCAGGTAGTGGGACACAGCGTTCACCTGCAGAAGCTGTTCTCTGTGGAGCAATGCTCCCAGTCTTAGTCAGCGAGTAGTCACTGACGTTACGTGACAGCGATGGGATGGCTGGAAGAACAAAGGCCACTGCTGAAGAGCAGGTCCCAGAGTCATTGCCTTCTGTAGTGTCAGCACCTGCTTTGCTTTCTGCCAGCAACCGGTAGATTTGACATTGCTGGTAGTTTCAGGGCTGCTCCTCAAGAGGCTGACCGTGCTGTGGACAGGCTACACGATGCTGAGATGGCTACAGGCATCGGTCTTTTTCTCAACATGGCCAGGGAAATGCTTGTTCCCCATCCTGTCATGGGAGTTACGATCCTTTCCAACAGTTCAGGAGAGTTCATTTTCTGCATAACTCTTGGGTTTAGGAACACTTTTATTGGATACGTGGACAGAAGAGAATGAAGCAGTTTAATGCTTTGTAGCTGAAGGAGCTCAGGACAGTGTGGTTTTTCTTGTAATACTGGCAGATTAATCAACACTGCAGTAGAACAGACTGTCTGTCTCCCGTCACTACCTGTCCGGTGTGGTGAGGGCCTGCACTGTTCTGTACCAGGTCTGGAGGGACAAGTGAGATGTCCCAGAGGGTGGGCAGGAGATGCTCCTAGAGCACACTGAACAGCTGGAGGTGCCTCTTGCACAGGGGAAGGGGTTTCTTGCAGTGGTGTTTAGAGATCGGGAATAGTTGTGGACAGTGGATGTAGGGCACCGACAGGTACGTTTGTGGTCATCAACAAGTGAGAATGTTTGAGTGTGTCCTTTGCTTGGTGTGGGAATGGGCAGAGGAAGCTGGGAACCCGCAGAGCCAGGCTGGGCCACATGTGCGTGGAAGTCAGTGTCACCTTCCCGAGATCCCTGTGTTGTTTACCATAAAAATATTGTCCAGAGCAAACAGAACTCAGCGGTAACAGCTCGAATCCTTGTGATTTAAATTCTCTGTGCATTTTGAAATGTCTCCTTCTTTCGATTCAGGCCGATACCCCTAGTCAACCTGAAGTTACCTCATGCTGAGTGACAGGGCAAACTAATGTATATTTTCTATTTTCCTTCTGTTTCCCTGATTTTCTCAGTTCAGTCTTTCAGTAAATAATATTTTGGATTTAAACCTGTTTGCTGCTGTGAAGGGTGGTGTGAAGGAACCTGCAGCAGGAAGAAAGCAGCTCAGAGAGAGGTCGGGGTGTTAGCGTCTGTACTGGAAAAGACAGCAGAGAACGACTTAAACCAGTTCTAACAAAGATAATATTAAGGTAGTTTCTAGGTCTTCTTCCCAGAACACAGCAATTTTCTTAACCGAATATTTCTTGTACTAGTAAGAGAACCTCAAATTGATTTGCATTTCACAGTCCACATAAATGTGGAGAGGCTGCCAAAATTGTCTCTTTCCCTCCTCTGTTTTCATCGTAGGCATTCCAGAAAACGGAGCAAAACATTTTTCCCTGCTGTTTGGTTCTTCGTTTCATGCATATGCATTTCTGGGACGCGCACTCCTGGAGCATGCAGCCTGGAGTCTCGGCAGGCTTGTGTAGCTTTGAAGCAGAGAACCTAAAGCAGAATTAAGATGTTTGCAGAATTAAAGAGAATTTAGAGGAACAACAGTAGAGATTTTAAATTCCTGTAAGTAAGTTCAGTCTAAAACGAGAGATGAGTTTTCACCTGCCTTCTGCTTCCGTCTTAGAGATGCTTATTGGACTGTAATAGGAAAGGAGATATTTACTGCATGAAACTATTCACAAATGTGAGGAAAATCACTTGTGTTGCTGTTTTCTGTTGATGTTCACTGTAATGCAATTTGCTGTCAACATCACATTACAGAAGGGATTTATCGGCGAACAGTCTTGGGTGCTAAACCTGCTGACATGTGGCAGTGTAGGGGAACTCTGTAAATAAGTTGGATAGCTTTATTTTTGTAGTGCTCTAACTAGTCACCCTTAACACCTCCGTAAAATAAAAATGTGGATTTGTAAAATCCAGCCCCCAAAATCTCCTTGCTTCCCAACTGGAATGTATGCCGGATTCTCGATCTGAACATCTCAAGCTGGCACGTGTCTTGTTTTCCCTGAGCCTCAGCTTCTAAACTTCAGCAAGTATAGGAAAAATGTCGGCCTGCCTTTTACAGCATCCTCTGAATCTACGTGAAAAGTCTGAAGGCATGAACTAACTGCCTGGGAATTTCTCAAGTCTTGTGGAGCTTGATTCAGCCTGGAAAGTTTGGGGCTGGCTCTGCCTCCGATGCAGCTCTCTTCAGTGCGTCCCTTCCCGCTGCTTCTGCAGTTGTGCGCTTTGGTATTGCCGGTGGGCAGAGAACAGATGAGTATACGAGGCAATTTACAGGCTGTTGCTCCTCTTGGTGGCAATAACCCACTTAAAGGAGTGGAAGCAGTCTCAGTCTGCAGCTTCCTCCAAGTCTTTGCGGAGGGCCGGGAAGGGATTTTCTCTCACCACCTCCCCAGGACCGGGCCCGCAGTGATGGGGGGGCTGCAGCCCAGGCCTCTCCTGGCCCTCCCCC
>Ga0181612_127811_pt1 | contig 10022 bp, 6 predicted proteins | sample HoacroProtozoa21_FD_119630 | JGI IMG/M metagenome (GOLD analysis project Ga0181612, IMG submission 119630) | Hoatzin crop microbial communities from Cojedes, Venezuel. Combined Assembly of Gp0051906, Gp0051904, Gp0051908
AAAAAAAAAAAAGTCAAGAACAGGTCTTTTTCTACATTCTAAAGCTTTAGATCCTCAGAAATTTTGATGAACAATGATCAGATCATCAAATGATCAGATGACCTGCAAAGTTTCCCACATTGTCTAGATTAGCTCTCTTCAAGCAAGCTATTCCCAACTCTACAGCATCTCTTAGTCCTTCTTAGGTACAGAGGAGAGGCAATGTGTGTTGAAGTTCATACAGACGAATTCAGCATGACACCTTTTCCACTACTTAGCCTGATATTTTATCTCATTTCACCTGGATGAACCAACAGGTATGCACTCAAAGGCATGGAAAGATGAAGGACAGAAAGAAAAACAAGCCAGGCCATAGACTTAGAAAGACTCAGATGCAGGTTTGTGTGGCAAAGTAGACTGAGGGGGAGAAAAGAAATATTAAAATCTGAAGGGACAACAATAAAGGGAAAAGAGCCCTATGGTACACCACCTGAAATACAGTGAAAAAGCAATCATCACATAAATAAATTAGAGCGGACCAAATGGACATGGCCTGAGTTCTAATCCCATCTCTTTCACAGGTAGTCCTGTAAATTTTTAAAAACAGTGAGATCATCTTCTCTAGCTCTGCAGTGATAACGACATGCAGTGAATCCCTTGCTGTTTGCCAGGAACAAAAGCAGGAAGGCTTACAGACCGTGCGTGACTCCCCCTCTTCAGGTACCCATAGAGAAATGTTCTTCTCTCCCCTTGAACTGAAGGAGCAGCTGGCCTCCTTACTCACAGCACACTGTCCTCTATGTTTGGTTCATTGAAAGAAAGAAAGAAGGGATGATGAAAAATCATCACATGAAGGATAGCAGAAAAGAAGGAGGCATAAAGTACCAAACAGCAGTGTCTGGAAGGCTGTAGCTGCATTGCCAGATTAACCATTTTAAAATAAGAGGTTATTTTATTTTTAATGAAAATTCTAATAACCATTTTTCCAGTCAGTTTCAGTGAAATATATCAATTTATAACCTATTAAATATGTGATATTCCCCTTGTGGAGTAACTCTATGTGAGTTTACTGAAGTACACTACATTTCCTTTCCTTAGGGAATCAATTACATCATTTAAAAAAGACACAGTTCAGATGGCATGGTTTATTAATCTGCCTTTAGCAAATCCATGTTACATTTCGTCCCATTTCTCCAGTACTTCTAGTAAAGCTCATATTACATTTTCTTTCAAAATGTGCCTATTGTGGTCAAACCAATTTTTCTGCACTTGCTTGGATCATTACTTTCCTGCATGTCACAGAATTACACAAAAGATGGAGTTGGAAAGGACCTCTGGACATCATCTTAGTCTAATACTCTGCTTAAAGCAGGGTCAGATAGCACAGGCTTTTCAGGCCTGTGTCCAGTTAGGCTTTAATTATCTCCAGGGATGGACAGTCCACAGATTATCTGGGCACCTTGTTCCAGTGTTTGACCACCCCCAGTAAAAGAGTTTTTTCTTAGGTTTAAATGGAACTTCCTATATTTCAATTGGTGCCCATTACCCCTTGTCCTTTCACTGGACATCCTTGAGACAAGACTGGTTCCATCTTCATGAATCCCTCCCATTCAGGTGTTTGAACACATTGACAAGATCCCCCCGAGCCTTCTCTTCCTGAGGTCCAACAATCTCACCTTTCAGCCTCTCAAAGCCTCACACAAAGGTATGCCAGGTGCTCCAATACTTTAATCAACTTAGTGACTCTTCAATGGACTTATTCCAGTGTGTGTGTGTTTCTCTTGTACAGAATGGGGAACGGCACTGCAGCTGTGGTATCACCAGGACTGAGTAGAGAGGAAGGATGGTCTCTCTCAACGTGCTGGCAGCACACTTCATAATGCATCCCAGGAGGCTGTGAGCCTTTGCTCCAAGCACACATTGCTGGCTCACGTTCAATTTGTTCAAAAGAGCACCCAAGTCCTTATTTCACAAAGCTGCCTTCCAGCCAGTCATTCCCTATCCTGTGCTGGTGCAAATTTCAACATAGATTATACAGCTGATATCCTACAGCAGTCATAGGAGTGCCTAACCCATGCCATCCAGGAGCCTTCGTTCCTTTCTACTGATTTACAATTACCAGCACACAGTGAAATTTGATCTTCCCTCTCTTGTGAAGATTCTCTACTTTTGATTTTAGGTTGCTTTAACATTCATTTAACTAGAGCTGACAACCGAGTCTGCATATTTCAACTTCAAAGCAGTCTGACTGAGATATTAAATATTTTCAAAATATTACAGTAGGTTGTTTTTTAAAGATCTATCTGCAATGTAAAAGACAAGTATCAACACTTTCAAAATAGGATTTAAGTTGTTTCAAGAAATGAGGTCCAACCTATTTTCCAGGCAATTAGTCTCAACGAGAAAATCAAGCACAGAACACGAAAATCAAGTCCAAAAGAAGCATAACAGTGTGCAACGCTTGGTCCACTAAGTTGTCTATGCTTTCTCTAAGCCACTGTAGTTTGTTATGCCGAGATAAGATGGCAACTGATGCCTATGAATTAGGAAAGATTCCAGACTGATGTTCAAAGGACCATCCCATTTTAAACCGAGCAGGATGATCTTGGTGAAGGGAAGGGGGTTACACTGACTGCCACACCAGTAAGGTGGCCTTTTTAAACATCAGATCAATTTTATTTGTAAGATTTTAGCTAAATTTGTCAATTGGGCCAAAGATAGCAGTAAACTTTAAAACTGTTCTTGCACTCTGGCATCAGACAGTTGTAACAGCTTCATCACATCCATTTTCTAGTTTGATTTCATGGAACTATAAGAATAGAAGAAAACCATGTGAGGGCTGAATTTTGAACAGTTCTCCTTACTGACAGAGGAATAGCTAAAGGCACATACATACCACTCCATCACCTTTCAGTGGGCTCCTTAACAGAAGAGGAGATGCACTAGATGTTTCTTTTCACTGTTTAAAAAGTGATCCATCTTATTTTATATCTCTAGTCTCTGAGACTAGAGTTGGAGTATGCCATTGGAAGTTGTTAAACTAGTCCATGCATCCAAACAAGCTTTACATTTTCAATACACAAACAACAGAGCTTGAAAGAAGCAGTGAATCTGGTATCGTATAATAATAATTAAAAGTCTACCCTCATTCTGTTGTACAACACCCATTTGACATCAGTAGGAGAAAAAGTTGACTTGATTAACCTGGTAAGAATTCAAGTTTATCTATTACATGAAACACCATGCTGTGAAGGAGCTTCCAAATATAGTGTCATCTTATCCCTAAATTAAGTGAAGCATGAAAATCAGCAGATCAGCAGGCAAGTGTTTTTCAATTAATCATGGTAATAGCTGCAAAAGTTGAGCAGTTCAAACTGATTTCTTTAGTTCTTTAAGCCTGGAGTATGTGGAATTTCAATCTTCATGGGATAGCTGCCCAAAGGAATTTAACGAAAATGCAGTTTATTTCTTTAAAATTGCAGACAGGGTTGCAGTACGCATCAAATCAAAAATTCTTGGCAACTAGCTTAACTGACTGTTGTTTCCACAGCCAATTCGTGTAAATTTTGTCCCAAATCTGGGCTTCTGTTTTGACCTTGGAGTTTAATAGCATGAAATTTACCCTATAAATATGCTCAACAGAAGGTAAAAAATATACTCCAAGATACAACAGTTTGTCACCAGCACACAGGAAAGGGAAATTTCATAAGTTCAAGTATCTACATTAAAGTAAAACCCAGCAGACTTTTGGAGATTTATAATTCCACCTGAGACTTTGCTGTAACCCTCTAACCTGTTATTATAGTCTTTGACGGGGTACAATGTGATAGTAAGTCATCTACAGTAACTGCAGACTTAAGGACTAATATTTTATTACTTACTCAGGCAGAACTCCCATTAATTTCAAGTACTGATGAATAAAACCTGTAGGAATGAGTCTTTCCATTCTGTTTAATAGGAAAGAGACCTGCATCATCTGTAACATTGTCAATAAGAAGCTTAGGCCTCAATTAAAAAGAGCACTTAATCGTATCCATATTCAGGGTGCCAAGGGATGGGCTTAACTTTAATCGTGTGCTTTAGTCCCAGTTACTTGATTAAATAACGCAAGCTGTAGTACTGCCCTAGAAACAATACTTCCTTGAGCCAAAAAGTCATAATAAGTTACACAAATAAGACCAACAAACAGCAGCCTGCCTTCTTCTGTTTCTGGATTCAAAGCTCTCTTCTAAAGACCTCTAATTTTTATTTTGGCAGGAAGAGTCTCCGAGCATTAGATACCTTTTTTTCTGAAAATCCTGCCTCTGATCTGCACTGTTTGGCCTCCAATAGTTGAATAAAAAAGCATCCAGTATTCCTAAATACCATTTTGATGTCTAGACAAAACAATGATGATTTATTCCTTTAAAAAAGATAAGCAGGGATTTTGTTTGCCTATGACTTTGGAGCAGAGGAATGGAAGCTAGAAGACCAGGCTGATGTTCTTGCAAGGTTGATCGCACAACTGTGGAAGGGCACTGAGATGAGGGAAGGGCCCTGACAACTGGAGAAAGGACAATTTTGTATCCATCTTCACAGAAAGGACAAAAGGATATTCGAGGAGTTAGCCTCATTTGATCCCTTGGAAAGACATTTTGAAACCCAATTCTGAGCACATAAAGAAGTAGGTGATTGTGAGCAGTCATTATGGGTTTACCAAAGGTGATTCATGCCCCACCAATCTGATTGCTTTCTGTCAGAAAATGACTAGACTTGCAGACCAGAGGAGACTTGTCAATGTCAGTGCCTTGACTTCACCAAAATATAAGTTGGATGTTCTGGTTCAGAGGGTATCAGCTAATAAGTCACGCTCTACCTGAAGACCTGAACCACTAGAGTATTGCTGGGCTAGGACTGCCCTGTTTAACATCTTTAAAGAAGTGCTGGAGGAGGTGATGGAATGCTTCCTCATCAATTTTGCAGATGACATCAGACCAGAAGAGATCAGTCAAGTACTTGGCCACCATCCAGAGGGACTTAGCTAGGCAGAAGGAAAGGTCCTATACAAATCCCATGAAATTCAACAAGGACAAATGCAACGATTTGCCTTTGAAATGGACAATTCCGTGCAGTAGTACAGACTCAACTGAAAAAGTCCTTTGGCGTCTGTGCAGACAGCAAGCTGAACATGAGCCAGGAGTGTGCCCCGGCAGCAAAGCCCAACAGCGCCCTCAGCTGTATTACCCAGTGCTTAACCAGTGGATCAAGGGAAGTGATTACCGCCACCTCTCAGCACTGATGAGCCCACATCTAAAATATTGTGTTCAGTTTCGGGCCCTCCAGTAGAAAAAAATAAATTGCTCAACTTATGTGAATCTAGCACAGAGCCCTGGAACGCTCGCCCCATGAAATGACACTGAGGAACAAGGCTTGTTCAGCTTGTTCAAGAAGGTCATCAAGACGACAGAGCCAGGCTCTTCACAGTGGTACTTGCTGGGAGGATGAGAGACAATGGGCATAAGTTCAAGCTGGATATAATGAGAAGCTTTTACACCATGAAACAGTGTCCAGAAAGGTTGTACCATTTCCATCCCTGGAGATTTTCAAGACCCGACTGGAGAATACCCTGAGCAACCTGGTTTGATATCATAGCTGACACTCTTCTAGGCAGGAGTTTGAATGAGATAAAATCCTGAAGGCCTTTTCAGCTTGGATTATTCTATGATAGTATATTTCCAAGCATTTTCTTTCTTCACATCAAGAGCACTGGAAGAGCTACTTCGTTCCAAAGGCCAGCTGGAATACCATTCTAAATACTGCAGCACAGAACTGTGGCTACACATTGGGTTCATTTATTTGATACAAATGAGAAAATCCCATCTCAGATTTTCAGCAACACAGGGAGCAAGTGGGACATTTTTGGCTGCGTTTTTTACACTACTCCATACAAAGATAAAACCAAATTCCAAGAAAACAATAGGGAAAAGGTTTGACTACACATCATATACCCTATAGTCAAAGAACCCACACATCTGAATTAGAACACACTGAAAGACTAGGCCAACAGTCTATTGAAGACACAAATTCTGCTTATAAATATGCTGGTATAAAACTGGTGTAGCCCAGAACTCAAGCAAACTTTAAAATAATCTGAACTATAACATTTAACCTTCAAATGTGACTTGATCCAATTAGTCAACCAAATATTGGTACAGTAAAGAGAATGACGTCTCTCTAAAAGGTTGTCATAAGTGTCCTCATTCATCTTCAGTCATTCTCCTTTTTTTATTTTCAAAAGTTTATGACGCCAGGAATAAGTTGAAAAGAGAAAAAAAAAATCAGTTCTTACATATTCCTCTTACTATCCCACATGCTTTGAAAGTGAAGTTATTTGTCAAAGTAAAGCAATGAAAGAGGCTGGAAAGACATTGGCTAATTTAAGAAATACTGGATCAAAATTTTTATCACGTGACTAATAAGGTCCAATAAATGGTAAAAAATTATTTTCTCAATATTAGTGATTAAGAAACTCCAGGTTTATTCACAGTTCTGTTTGCTCAAATTAGTACTTCTGACCAATTATCTTTACTTCTTCTACAGGGTTGCAGCTAATATATAAAAGAAGATATTCTTTTTTCCTTTGTTAATCTTATCTAGGACTTCCTTAATAAAGAGGTGGGCTCCAATATCAGAAGTGTTCTTAGGCCTTGTGGCAATTTGTTTATGCAAAACTGGGTAAGGAACCAACTAGTAGCAAGAATTACTATTTCATGTTTTGCAATGCTAACAATTTTTAAAATATATAACGTATTCATCAGCAATGTACAATTCTACTTTATTTTTACCTGTATCATCCTTACACTAGAGACCTTTCTCTTCAAACCAGCTTGCTTTAACTCAGTTATTAACTGAAACAGTGGTTTGGAAAAAATATTTCTTTGTTTCAATTACCAGCTGAATTAACAATTTAAATAACTTGTTCTGCCACTTTCATATTTAAAATGAATTAAAGGCAAGATAGAATGCCAGACTGTTATTCCCAGGGTTTGCTCCAAGTAAGGACATGAGCCAAGATACAAGTCCTTTTTTTCTATAAAGAAAGTTTTCCTTGAGAAATATGTAGATTGAGTTTTTCGGTTTCCTGCCAAATAGGAAAGATAAGAATATATATGATGTTGCATCATGTTTGCCAGATCAGCTGGACATTTAATGAAAAGGAATCAGGGCCTGATCCATCTCTCCCAGAAATGACGGGAAGGCTTTCTTTCCATCAGCTCCATTGAGAGTTGGATCTAGCCCCATCTGCATGTTTTCAGGCACAAGACCAATTTTCATTTCCTGACCTGCACACATTTCCATTGAGAGCATTACTATTGCACAGAGAGAGGAACAAGTTATCAGAAAATTACAAATATCCAACACCGTTTTAGTTACCATTCTTCAGATGCAGTAACTTTACCCTATTCATTAAATATTTCTATCCACGTCTTCAACGTTACAGTGTATTAAACAAGAACAACAACAAATAATATTAATTACTTTATTACAACAATTGTATCTGACATATTTGCATGAATATAGTATCAGACATATGCATTCATCCATGCACACATGCACATTCAGCTCTGCTGCAAGGACAAAGGCGGCTTTTACTGTACATGAATCAAGAAGCTCTACATTGCGAGCCTTTATTTTACATGACCAGAAAGAATCAAATAGTGCTATTGATTATAAGCCAGACCACTGCAGGTTTCCAGAATCAGTCCCTTAGAACTTGTCATTTTTTGAAAAGAATGCCATAATTTACAAGGACTATCTGTTTATGCAATTGCTCCCTAACCTGAGGCACTTCATGTAAATGTTTCAACTCCTCAAGCTTTAAATGAATTACCTTCTGAAACAGTAGAACCTTAGGGTGTTATTGTAAGAGTAACTTCATCCCAATCTTTTGTGAACTGCTCTGAGCTCTCACAGTTTCTTTCACACTCTCAAAATAACCAATAAAATATTTATTAAAACAGCCTGAACCACACAGGGTGGTGTAGGCTGAAATTTTGTTCTTTGTTTATTACAGTAGCATAAATACCCTAAGTACTATTTGTTTGAAAGCTATCTTCTGTAACACAAACCCTACGTAACGCATTAGACCTGTAATGCTTTCTATTGCCAGTCTCATCAAGCTGATTTGGAATTTGTTGCCTGGGTAGAGTGATTCATATGTTTACTGGGCCTGACAGGTGCTGGGCGTCTTCCACACTCATTAAAGCTAATGATTTCAACAGCAGACAGGGAAAACTGTATGTTGAAGTAAGTTTCCTCTTAACAGGTATTCCCAAGTTTTCACTTAAGAGAGTATGCAAGTGGTGTCAATTTTCATCTGCAATCACAAAACCAGTCTATAACCAAACCCCTATCCCTTCAGTGCAAAAATAACGCAATTAGCTTCACAGAGACTCCTTGTTAGCGTAAGGCAAGAAAAAATTTGCACTGTACATAGAGATCTCCACATAAAAGCTCTGTTTCTTGCCATAAAACCAGTCACAGCCTCACTGGAACAGAGGAATTAACATACTGGAAACAAGCCAGTAATTTTATAGAAATATATGCCTTTAAGTAAGCTCTAAATCAGTATTCTCACAATAGCCGCAGCTTTGGCATCATTTCTATCCCAACAAGCCACAGCTGCTGAACTGGAGACTTCTGACTTCATACTAGATAGATAAGTAATGAGAAGTTTTAGGCAGTGGTGCCAGAGCCTGTCCTTTGATATCAACACAGCACACTACAGTTGTTGACCAGCTACATCCAAAAGATACGCCTTCAAAATACACTAGTTAACTAAAAATATTCAGGCGAGAACTTCACAGAGACTTATGCCATGACATTAGACCATCAACCAAGATACGATGAGACTACGACCTCACAGGCATCTGTGTGTTGATATAAACCCAAGAAATTAGGAGGACTGAATCTTTAACTACAGAGAGACCTCTGCTTTGATGCAAGTCCAGACGCTAGATCTGCACTATTAATATGACAAAGTCCTGTACCCTGGCTTCCACCCAACAAGACAGAAGTACTAAGCCAGAGACCTCACAGAAACCTGTGCCTTAGTGTTAACCTGTCACGCAAAAGCTCCTGAGTTAATGGTCTTGCAATGAGTATAACACACAGCCATCTGAAGGAGGAAAAAGAAAAGATTAAAACCTTTAAAAATTCAGCAGAAGAACTATCGTAGTCTTAAACACTCATCACTTTTATTGTCTAACTTTTCAGGATCTTCCTAAGTAACACATAGTGGTACATTTCCACAGTTACATTAAACATCACTGTTCAGTTAGAGAACTGTCCTTTATCCTCTTCAGCAGGTCTCACACAAACATTTCCTGCCCTTATAATATCATAACACACTGAGGTACAAACCACTGAGCAACACATCTTCCAAACCCTGACTAATGTGCTGCTTGCTGGAAAGAATTTGAGGGTAATCGAAAAAGTTATTGCAACAGAATTAGGAAGCAAAATGTTAACTGATGGAAAACTGCTCAGAAGCTTGGTAGGTATTTCAATAATTTGGGGAGAGATGGTAGTCAGTAAGTTGCAGAACGAATGCATTTATTAGAAATTTACCTTAATCAACCCAAATGAAATTTTTCTGCCATATGAATAACTGTTTGCTGCCTATAAGTAACAGATAGTAAATATCAAAGTAATTTATTTTTTTTATGAAGTTTAGAAAAGAGATTGAGATGACTTTTGGAAACTTTTCCAAAAAATACTTAAATGATCCAAGGATTAAAATCCCTTTTTTGAAAATTAGTTCAGAATTTAATATTATTAAACATTTTTTTCCAGTTTTGCAGTTTGCAGTTCAAAATGCCTACATCAATTTTCTAAAGAGGATTTTGTCTCCTGTAAGGACATTGGATCAGCAGGGCTTATTGCAATATGACACGCAGCAATGGCTTTAAACTAAGGGAGGGTAGATTTAGACTAGACAGAAAGAAGAAATTTTTTACTGTAAGGGTGGTAAAACACTGGAACAAGTTGCCCAGAGAGGTAGT
>Ga0181612_129481_pt1 | contig 10022 bp, 2 predicted proteins | sample HoacroProtozoa21_FD_119630 | JGI IMG/M metagenome (GOLD analysis project Ga0181612, IMG submission 119630) | Hoatzin crop microbial communities from Cojedes, Venezuel. Combined Assembly of Gp0051906, Gp0051904, Gp0051908
AAGGGAAAGTCGTCCTCTTTGTAGGCTTCTTCTCTTACCTCCGGGGCCTGGGATTCCTGAGGGCCAGTCTTAGCACTGAAGACTGAAGCAAAGAAGGCAGTAATAATGCTTAAATATAAAGCCAACTCTGAGCTTCCTGAGCTGACATGTTCCACTTGAGCTCCCACCCCACAATGTTTTCTTCCCCACAACCCTTTTTTTTTTTTTTCAGTAAGCTATTTTAAAAGTGAACATTCACAAACTTTAACAGCAGAAGTGCAGATCGTAATACTGCACAATTAATTCAAATCAGAACAATTAAGGTTTTACAGTTACCTTCATGCTTCAACGTTACCTTGTGGTTGCTTTTAAAAATGAAACAGGAAGACGCTGCATTTTTAGAGATTCACCCACCTTCCTTCCACCTTCCTTTTAAGGTGGACAGTGATGGAATACAAGACAATGGACTGTCAATACAATTAACTTTGCATGCGATGTTACATCTTGCAAAATCTTCCTGAAGGAAACTATTTCAGTTGGTTTGGATAATTCATGGGAGCCAGTATCTAACCAAAGGAATGCAAGCAAAGGTTATGAAAACAACAGTGCTAAAGTCTGTAGTAGACCTTCTCAATTAAAGTCTTCATGAAAACAGATGCAAAAATGTACGCAATTTACATCACAAATATAAATCTCTTAGGTGAAAGTGCTTGCAGCTGACTAATGTAAACTTGACCCATGCTGCTATATGATAAGGACTGCCAAATGACAATGTAATGCTTGTCTGTCATATGACAGTTATTTTCAGCAAAGTAAAACTAGTTTCGTATTTCTAGTAACAAATTCATGGTACATAATTCTAGACTGCTTCAGCTGAAAACCATTAGCCCTGTTTCAAATTTTCAACTCCTACGGAGAATTTTGTAGTCACATCACGGTGTAGCGGACAAAAACTTTGTGCAATGATTCATTTTACGGGAATGCTCCTCTTCCAAAGGTTATTTATATAACAGGAGTTCCATTTGAAAAATCATATGTTTTAGCAATTTGCTGCACAGAATTTTAATACTAGCTATTTAGCTGACAGGCATATGAACGACTTACAAAGTCTCACTACCTCCCACGAAACACCACTCTAAAGATAGCCATGTTCCCTTTTTTTTGCTAGTACACTTAATAGTTAAGCAAATACTGGTAGCATATGCAGAAAAGGTTTCTTCCCATTTGTAAGTCACAACTGGAGTCTGAAGGCTAATTTAAATGATATCTTAAAACAAAAACAAAAATCATAGAATAATTCAGTTTGGAAGGGACCTCCGGAGCTCATCTGATCAAACCACGCACTAAAAATACAGCCAACTTACAAGATGGATCAAAGTACTGAGAGTTAATACGTTCAGTGATTAAGTATGTTAATAGCTCTGTTGAAATGTTGTAAAATAACTTGGATGTGCAACTTGACATTATAAACTGTTCAAGTTCAAACTTTGCTTCCCCACAAAGACACCTCAGCAGTGTTATTTGCCACCTCTTTCTAAGAAGGCTCTCTTCATGCAGGCTGGTGTTCCATTTCACTTTAAACCTGACCACAGGCTTCCATAACCTGCTTTTTGTAGGCACTAGCACTTGCATGGTTGCCCAGTAAACTAACTCAAGGAACTGATCCAGCTGAACACTAAACCTGGCAAAAAACTTACATTTAGGTGGCCAAGTAAATCCTAATGCTGGCACACGCAAGCAGTGGGAAAACGCAACTGCATGCAGAACATCCTTTTTGTCAAGAATGCACATTTATTTTGTTTTGAAACTGCAGAATCATTCTCTTTCACTACTAAACTCCCTGATTCTCTCTGCAATAAGCATATTTGAATGAAAAGCCTACAAATAAAATTTAGGGATGCTACTCACGCATATTCTTATGAATAAGGAACCATTAGTAGGAAGAAGCTTTACAATTCTCACTGCTCCTCTAACTTTTAACAATATCACAGGAAGCACATAGAGAGAACGAAACAAACCAACCAACCAAAGAGGCTGCACCATTTAAACTGCAAAGAAAATAAGAACTCCACCAGTCTAACAAAGACTGGTACATGAAGGTTGGTAGAAGGTATTGGGAATAAAAAACTAGAAGCAGGTTGGGGATGGGGATCAAATGACTGCAAGAAGGCTGAGGAGCACCTCTCTTCCTCCCCCTCCCAGGCACCATACCAACAGGATTCAAGAGAAGATGGGACACAGTTCTTCATCTGCACGCCGACATATAAACAGAGACTATACAGGACTATGATAAAGGAAGAAGGGATCAAAACAAAGTATCTTGAGAAGCTGAGGTAAATGGAATGGATTTAGCAAGGCCGGTGTACTTGTTGAACATATGCCCCCAAAGTCAGGAAAGTATTCAGGATTCTCGAACCTCACTTCTGTAATGAAACTTCCTTATAAAGCAAGTTTAATCTGGACTACTTCTAGCCAATACAGAAGAAACCTACTATTGCTATCAGTTACTCCACTACCTGACACGGCAAGTATAACCTCACTTTCCAGGCCTGACAATGATCCATTTTGTAACTGTAACTTCTCCTTTGACTGCCAGCTAAGAAAAGTCAAAAAACTTACATTAAAAAGACAATAAAAGGAACAGCATATATGAAATCAAAACACAGAGAAGGTGGCAAGCATCAGAAAAAAAACAAATTTAAGTTGGTTCTTTATTTAAAAATATACACACATCTTTCATTACACTATCATCTTTTCCTACTTGCCCCAAAAGAACTTTAGTTTCATCCAGTGAGAAGTCTAGGCTTCCTCAAGAAAGGTATTAAGACTGTCTAAGAAATGCAAGTGCTGTCCAGATCCTCTCTTTCTTCTGTTGCAAAATGAGAAAAGCATTTGATGCATGGCAAACGGGACTGAAGAAGGGTCCTGGGTCAGTTCATGCCACCCAGGACAACTACAAACTCTGTCAAACACATCAAGCTGGCAGCAGGCTTCCACCATTTCACACATAGTAATTTTTAGTAAATTCTTGATTTGATTCTTCCTTCTTATTCCTCATCAAACATTTTCTTTCTAAACTTTATAGCACTCTCTCCTCATTCAACTGAAACAGATCTTACCCAGAAATAGCCAAGAGCCACATAAGCCAAAAGTTATATAAATGATAAAATGCCAGACCTCCCTAAATAGTTTTCATAATTTACTTAATTCAAGTAGTTGTTTAGAATAAAAAACACGTTCCTCTCTTCTTATCAAAATACTGTTTCCCCACTGTTCTTACATTCAATTGTACAGCCTTTATATTCGACTGTATATCCTTTATTTTCATTAACTGTTCACAAACACCAGACAAGGACAAGAATTTAATTTTCTTCTTTGAAGTGGTGCAGTATTTCCCCCGAACATGCAAAAGCAAACTTACACATACTACATTTGAAATTCTGCTGGCCTGTCAAGCTAGGAACACAAAACTTAGAAGCTGGCCACTGCTATGCCACAGCAAAGCTCTAGAGCTGCTGGTGGGGTGTCCAGCAGTCTAAACTTCCTTAGGAAAGGAAGGACTTAATTAGTATTGTCCAGCAATAATGAAAAAAAAGGAAAGATGACACTTCACAGGTGAAAAAAACTCTGTATCCAAACTACCAGTGTCTCATACAAAATCTCTTATTTCTGTAATCCTTTCAGAAGAATCACACTCTTCTATTGATTCCCTTGTATCTACATGTCAAAACTTACAAAAGCAATGGCATAGGTTAATTTATAACCCATTAAGTACTGCTTTTGGAATCTGATAGACTACTATAAGGCTCTAACAAACTGGTTTCAGACACTACAGAGGATATTTAAAAATTAGCATTCTTCTGAAACTTCGTATTTTAAAATAAGTTTTAAAAACACCTTCCACAAACCCATAACTCAGATTCAGTACCGGCATATGGTCAGCACAAAATTGTTGCGAAGCCTGAAAAAAGTTATGCTAAAAGCAATTTCAGCTATTAGAGAACCTTTTCAGTTCTACAATTAGTGACGATTTGATAAATGGGAGATAAATAATTTGATTTATATTGCAGTTTAAGCCAAAGATTTTGATCTTACCAGGAACAAAACACTGCCTCTTCTTTCATTTTAAAAAGCAAGAATGGGACACCAAAGAATTATTTTGAATACTTAAAATATCTAGAACAGGCTTTTATTACTAAAAACTACAATGAAAATGTTTTGAGAATAACCCTGACTCCTCTTCCTATTTCCCAGCAGGCTCTCAATGTGAAAAAAAAAAATAAAAAAAACCTCAGAATGCATATCCAACTACACTCTGTGATGTGTCAACAATCTCAAAAAGTCGTGGGAATTCAAAGTGAGAAGAATCTTGCAGAAGCAGCAGAAAAGGTTGACTGCTACTCTAGAATTTTTCTTCCATAAAACCTCAGTCTTTATTGACAACATCTTCATGACTCCCACATTTTCAAACACAGTTAAAGCTGGGCCAGCCCTTATATGCAAAATTATTCAGGCATGGAAACAACAATAGCAGACTAAAATGAAAACTAAAAAAAAAAAAAAACACCACCCACAACTAAAAAGACTTGTACACATCTTCCTTAGTTATTCACACAAACAGCACATTTAAAGAACATATCTGCAATAGTCCCAAAAGTCAGTAGTAACTTTTATGTAATACCAATGTGTTATATGAAAAAAGAATGTATTATACATACATATTCAGAAGGCCTGTGGCACCTAAAAACAGTTCAAGAAGCATACTAACAGTTTCAGGCTAATGTTTTTCTTTAGCAGTTTGACATCATGGTCATAAACATCAGTTCATCATGTGGCTTTCTACCATAAATATTCTGGAAAGGGATCTTTACATATGAATGACATACTGATGCTTACCACATTACTACATGAGACAATGTATTATGTGACAGACATCATCTCAGCACAGTTTTAACACACTAAATTTGAAAACTTTATTTGAGAAACAGGAAACTGATCATTTGTTCAACCTAAATGCCTTTCTTCCCACTCTGGTTCTCCATTCCTAAAACCTTTATTCATATGTCTCCTGACTATGGGGTACTCTTGGAAGGTCACCCAGGTTACCTTCTTAACTACAAGAAGTAATACTGAATTAAATTAAACTTATTCTTTAAAAAGAACACATAATAAAACAAACTCTAACCACAAAAAACCCATACAACCCACAATATACATACATATGTGGACATACACTATGAGGCACCCAGAACAGAAGGCAGTTTTGAAAAAAAATAATCAGGCAGAAGAAGGATCTGGACTTCAGTTGTTACGTACTCACAAGGTATTATTCTATTCTTACTGACACCCCTTCACACTTTCCAGAGGCAGGCTTGCAGCCTGGAGTATATGGCCATCTGCAGTACTAACTATATAAACTGACTGGATCCAGCTTTGCATTAAGTAGCCATACATGGAAGTAATTTTTCTTATAAATCACTCCTCGGTAAATTCGATCTAACATACTCAACTAGCATTTGGAGAGAGGATCATAAGAATGTGTCATAATGCCTCACAGCCTTCCTTTTCATATTTTACTACGTTGTATAAAAACCCACTTATGATTCCTACAGCTACAGTAATAAAAGCATTAACCGAAGGTATAATTAGAAGTTAAGCAGAAGATCTTTTTGTTCTATGGCAATAAAACCCAAACACTGCATTGCAGAAGTACACTTGTTTATCAGGTTTACCAGGTACATACTTAACATCCATCAGCAGGGATAGCTTGAAGATTCCTGTCTTGAACTATCAGTCTAAGACCCAGTTACCAAGTTTGATTCTACGCTATTAAGAAATCTTCATACCAAAAACACATAAGGGCGTAACCACCTCAACCTTCTCTGTAGATGTCACTCAGTATAGGATATAACCCTGCAGTTAGAGCTACCTAACCGCTTTTCTTCCACAAACATACTGGGTCTGCCTTCCCAGTATCGGTAAATACCAAAATCTTCACTGTTCTAAACACATCACTGGAGTACTTGACAAACACAAAAATACATGTATGCGTATTTTATTCTAGCACATGTGATTAAATAAAAATAGTTTCATAGTTATAAATCACAATTTCCTTTTTCAGACATGTGCTCTGAACTCTGCTTTTACTCTGAAAGGTTCCTCGTCCCTTAAGCGCTAGCAGTTTGTTCAACACTCAACACTTCAGCTAACATTGCAACTACCACTGAAGTCATGTGCTACTGAACATCACCATTGCAAAAACACTCAGCAAAACGTGGGTGGGTAACTACTTTATTGATTATTGTAGCTATACATCAGTATCTAGTAAAAAGGGTACATGCTGACATTATCTCTCCCCGACAGGTGCAGTGGTCATAAAGCAGTTCAATGGCCATTCACAATACTCACAGTCTGCAAGAATTTCATACAGCTTCCCAAGAGAAAGAAGATCTACCAGATCTCTTTACAATAGGACTGTAAATCAGTTTAGTTTAAAAGGTGACTGAACACCTATTCACGTTTAGGTAGATTTTTCTCTTTTACCTTACGTAGATGAGAAAACAAAACAACAAAACCAAAACCCTAACAGTCACTCCAAACTAGAGCAGAAACTCAAGCGAGCCTGTAGGACCCAAAATGCTACAGCAGACTTGTAATTAATGTTTTAATATGGCATTACTTTTACTACAATGATGTACAGTATTTCAGTTTCTGTATAATACATGGTTAGGAATACAAAGAAAATTGTCTAAATCTGTTTTCAGAATCAATTATTTAAAAACGCTAAGGTTTATTCCTATTTCGAATTGTCCTGATTGCTGACAGAGTGCACACAGATACAGCTCCTGGTACCAGGCCAAATTTACAACTGATTCGGGGGAAAAAAAACATCAGCATGGCTTTTTATCTGTATGTTGAAGAAAGCAGGAGACAGATTCACTTATCCAAAAGGATGTCGAAAATGATATGTTGGCTGGCATGTTATAAAAGTCACATTAAGCAACCAAAAAATCCCTATAGTGGCAAAACTACACTAACTTTTTTGGTTGTTCTGAGAAAGAAAGAAGCGAAATTGTTATACCACTTAGATTATGAAATTTCATTACTGTTTAAAAAATAAAAGGCAACATGACACCTGGCCTTTAAAAATTGAGAATCCTGGTTTCCTACCTCCGTCTAAGTAGTGATACTTAAATTGCCACCTTCCTGATATATGTTTGCATCTTAACTACATTCATTCCAGTATAAAATGTATCTTGTCTATAAAAATGTTGCTAAGAAAGGTGAAATGTCAACCTTATTTAAAGACCATTTTGTTCTCCAATCCTTTCTCATTGTAAATTCTGCTGCCTAGTTTTAAATGACTTGGAAAAGCACCCACCTCTGCTCCTTCCCACCCCATATAATCAGTGACATCTTCCAAACACACAGAAGAGCGATAACTACATGTTAGCAAGTCTGAGTACCGATGTTCTTCTTTAAAACAGTAAACAAAGTATTTTTTAGCACATACATGTTTCTTTTAAATAATTCAGTGTTGACATTTTAAATACCATATCTTGTATTCACATTGAATTAATTCATTTTACATGCACAGTACAGAATATTCCTATTGTATAACCACCTGCTTACAGAACAAGTAACTCTAGGAAACGAATAATTAACATTACGAACTCTAGTGTGATAGCACAACAGTATCACTTTCAAATAGTAACTGAGCATACTGCCAGCAGAAAAATCTTATTTCATTACTCCTGCAACAACCATGTTCTTAAAAATACATAACTCAATGCAGTATTACTGAATACTTAACATGAATTGCTAAAGCAGCAATCAATCCCAAGGTAGGTGAGAGGGAAAGAAATCTCACCTTATATACACTGCTGCTCAGCTCAAGTTCTTTTCCAATCAATAGGCCATACAAAATGGGGTTTGCGATGTTATGCAATTTTAGCTGAAAAATGGTTTATTACATCTCAGTTTCAGTCCCAGAAGGGGGAAAAATTTCATACATTTAAAACAGCACTGTCCTACTCAAGTAATTTAAAGTTGACTTCTCTGTCCAGAAACCAAGGGAACATACTCCAGCTTGGAGTTCACAGTGAGATGGATAAACTGGATACCTATTAAAGAGATGTCAGGCCCCGTATACTATCCAGTAGCTCTTTTTTGAAACATCATTGAAATCCATGAATCTCCAAGACAACACACATAAAGCAGAAGGAAGGAGAACAGCAGTTTTCCAAGACATATTACAGAGGCAGCAAAAAGACTCACATAAAGCTTAACAACTATGACAGCAGACACTGAAGATCACTTTTGATTTAAGTGGGATTTCAGTGGGCCTTCACTTCCCAGAAGACTACTGTTTTCTAGATTGCATTCCATCTGGAAGCTACATTTATTTGGAAGTATGATGCTTCCAGAATACAGCATATATGTCAGCATAAAGAACCAAGACCTTTAAAATTTAAGAACATGATTAAAGAGGGAAAACGAACAAACAAACAAAATCACAAAAAAACCCACCAGTGATTTACAACACATCTGCCAACTGGTGTATCAGAAGGTCACACTTTTGCGGAAACCCTGTATATCGATCAGTTGCTTTCTCATATTACCATAGCATATGCAGGTGTTTGCAGCCAGCACCTATTGCTGTCTAGGATTTTTTGCCTCTGACTTCAGCCAAGAGGCCTCTTTCTAAATCTTTAGTTATTTGGACAACTCCACACAGGAGCTGATTGTCATTTTATCAAAGGTAACAAATTGTGACTTAAAATAAAATTTACACATAGCACTAAGCTTGAATATCTCCTGCTTAGTTACCAGCAGATAGTTACCATATACAACCCTCCACAACAAATCTAGCTTAAATTAACTAATTTTAAATGCATGAAATCAGAACACTTCCATTATAATGCCGCATGATTACACGGGGAAAAAAGCTAACGTAAGAGCTATTAACCACACTGTTTAAGACTCACACCTCAGCTTCAAGCAGTAAAACCACCTCATCTCTCTTGAACACTGTCCTCATTTTTACCACGATCTTCCCCTAGAACTTGGGTAAAAGACACCAAGAAACAGAAGTAAAGACGACGCCCATCTCACACCTGCACACTACACACACACACTCCAGATGCCTGGAACTCCTGTAACTTCCTTAGCAGAGCTAGGACAGGTCGCATCAGGAACAGCAATTTGATCACATGAAAACAGTAACTTGGATATTTACCATCGCAACACTGCTCGATGCACAGTCACTGCAAAGAGCACCTAGCAGAGATGTGGATGGCTGCTGCTGAGGAGCAGAGAGCAATCAGCAAAGAAATCACACGGAAATATTTAGCAGCAGCCCTGAAGACTTCAGGTACAGGGACCAGGAGAGCAGCAAGCTCTGCGCAGCAGGTCAGCAGGGTAGACCTGGACACACGGCGGCCTGGGTGAGCACCGAGGCTCTCGGGTGCCTGGCTGTCAGCCCTGTTTAAAAAACTATTCATCTTCCAAAGCAAGCATTACGGAGAAAAAGTATTCAACTTCGAAGCTGAGTTTCAGCTAAAAAAATAAATAACAAATAATGGCAGTTCTAACGACTTAACAGAAAGTCTGAAACTTTCAAAGCAGACTCCACTTCCGAAGCAAGCCTTTTAAAGCCAACCACAGCAACGCACAGGTGAGGCCACCACGGCACCTTTACCTCAGCCCTCACGCCACGGCCCTGAAACACCACCTCCTTTTTCCGTCACCCCCTACTCAGGGATGCTTCACTGAAAACTGTGAAACCGCCACGACACCGATTCTGTCCGCCTCTAATCTCAACTTTTTAAGCGCAGGCTCCTGCCCGAGTCGGGGAGATCCGAGCGTCGCAGAGACCTCGCTACACCGAGACGTGTGCGTCACCGCGGGGGACAGAACCCCAAACCCTGAGGTGAAGTTGATTTCTGGGAGGGAAAGCCCGGCCGCGTCAGGCTCAGCGCTGCCGCGGGGCTGTCACCGCACGGCAGCGGCGCCGCGGCCGCCCCAGCTCTGCAGCCGGTGAC
>Ga0181612_141617_pt1 | contig 10022 bp, 5 predicted proteins | sample HoacroProtozoa21_FD_119630 | JGI IMG/M metagenome (GOLD analysis project Ga0181612, IMG submission 119630) | Hoatzin crop microbial communities from Cojedes, Venezuel. Combined Assembly of Gp0051906, Gp0051904, Gp0051908
ATGCCGCCCACCCGCACCCCAGGGTGCCCCCTTGCACCCACTCGCTGCCTGCCCAAGGCGCACAGGCCCACACGTGTTTTTCACAGGTCTCAAGCTGTGACGAGCCCTGGGCGATGGCTGTTCCCCTACAAAACTAGCTGGGGCTCCTCCGTGCCGAGGCTGGAGGCAGGGGCTGGCATGGTGCTGGGGTGGGAGCATGGTCACTCCTAGTTTGCATCAGACTCGTGCAGCCCAGCACTGCGCGACCCCAGGCTCCTCAGATGAGAAACATCTCTTTGCCCCTTCTGTGAACACAAAAGCAAATTAACTGATGAAGACATCTGTTCTTTCCTTATCACGTATGTTCAATTAATTGCTATCTATTCCCCCTTTTTCTGGTTACACCTAGTGAGGTCAGTCACGAGAGCCTTGATCATCCGCAGCGCTTAATTTTTGCTCTGTCTGGCTCTGGCTTGGTTTGCTCCAGCCAGCCACCCCTGAGCCAGTGCCTCAGCACCCTCCTGGGGATAACTCACTTCGGGAAGGACTCCTGCAAAGTATGGAGAAGACAACAGCTACGGCTGCCTCCACCCCATGCAGATTCGTAAAACGACCCCTCCAATGGATGGTGAAAAACTCTGAAAAGAAGGACATTAAAAAAAACATTAAAAAAACATTAAAAAATTAAAAAAAAACCCACTTATACCTCAGGGCTACTGGAGCAGCATATAAGGCCCAGAGGAGATTCAGGGTTAAGCACTATGTCAGGTGGATGCACCCAGTCTGCTCTGGATGGAGCTCACCATAAGCAACGTTGGTGCAAACCAATCCATGCCACCGGGCTAATGGTTAGTCCCTGGCTTGCTTTTATGTTACTCCAGTGGGACCAGGAGATTTGAGACTCATTTGTTTAGTCTGCCATTGAGACAGACATTTAGCATTTCAAAGTACATTGTCCAGCTAGTAACTCCTAGCATCCTTTTTTGTACTCCTTGCTGCTTATCAGGAGTCCCACAACAATTCCGGACTGACTCGCCTTTCTTATTTGACCTCTTCTAGTACTCCTTTGTCACTAACATTGAACTTTTAACGATACAGCCTCCTAGAAAGCAACTGTAAAATCCTTTTCTCTGTGGAGGATTCATTGATTAGCGCAGCAGGCCAGCTTTCAGGTTTTGTGAAAGCCTGCCTGTGACTCAGTCCCCTAGGTGTGAAAATAACAAAAAAACACAAAAAAATGATACTTCCTTACTCACAAAGATTTTGAGGATGAAAACATCCTTATCTCTTCCATTTTTATACATGACAATGAGAACCCATTTGGTGCTTGTATCAAAATACGACACATCTTTGTGAGCCTGACTTTACACGCTCCCAGAGCTGTCACCACGTAATCCAATGTCAACACGTCTTCACTCTTTGGTCCTTCCAACTGCAAAGTAGATAATCCTACGTCCACAACTGTGTGGGAAGAATTAAGGCTGGTAAAATAGCTCAGTGGCCCTGAATGAGAAGTTTGTGCCAGAACGGCGAGGAACCACAGCTATATTACTTTTTCAAATAATGTCCCCATTAGCCTCTGCATAACTTTTACTCAAATTACATAAGAAACAGTTCTGCATTATTTCTACAGAAAATAAACCTCCTTTAATTTTTTCTCAGTTATTTCTTCAATCGGTATCAGAATAATTAAAAACCTCCAATGTCCAGTATTTGTGTGGGTTTTTTTGTTTTCAGATAAGCTTTTCTTCTCTGTGAAGAGACTTTGTCATCTATTTTCTCAAACTGTAAGAGATTTACAATAGCTAGGGTTTACAGCAAGGCTGGGACGTTCTTAACTTCTTTGTATCGACCTTTGGTGTCTTTTCCAGAATCCTTAAACCTTTTCCTTCTGTAGATGGCAAATTATTGATTGTTATGTTTATTATTCTTTTTCCTGTTTTATTTGTGCCACATATCCTGTTTTTTTCAAACCTATAAAAGGACACAATATGCAGAGGAGAGATAACTATGTAATGTATTCCAGAGAAGATTTATCTGTAATTTAGTAAGTTCATTTCGAAATCACAGCATTTGGATCAGTTTTGTTTCCATCTTGTATAGCAATCACCATCAAAATATTACTTCCTTCTTGCAAGGGAAAGCTGTTACCATGGTATTCCCATTATTCCTAACACAGAGGCAAGGGGAAAAATTGTTAACAATTCCTAGAAAATTCCCTTACTTCCAATACAAAGGTCTGCAAGGGTAGTTGTAGCAGGACTTGTACCTGTTTGGCAGCTTAAGGGCAAAGGGAGACCGGTCGGTGGCTGGCAGCAGTTTCTCCAGCTGGAGAGGCTCCTGCACTCCGTACAAGTTCCCATCTGTTTCCTTGAATTACGATCGTGTTTGGGTGAACACCACAAAAATTTAACTGTGGTGTGGCATGAGAAAAGCTTGCCCATATCACGTCCGCTCGCATCTGAATTTTAAATGCTCCATTTAAAATGATCGGCAGGCCCCATTACTCAAAAATGGAAATTTCTGAGTGAGAACAGCTACATTTTCCGACTCTGCTGTGCTGTGGCCTGGCTGAAACCCACTGTGGAAAAGCATGGAGAACCATCTGCAGAAAAAATGGTATCAGTGAAAGATGATGTGCTTACAAAAACGTGATTAATGGACATGGTCACAGCCAGAGAGAGATCCCACTCCTCGGGAAAGGCAGGAGTGCCCAGGGACAGGGGTTGGGTGGCTGAGAGCTGGAGTGGATGGTTTGCTTCTCACTTTGAACGCTACAGCAGCAGCAGGGCTGCAATATGATACAGGAAAAAAAGACAGAAAATGCTGGATGACATTGTCAGATACATCTCCCAGCTGCCAAAGCTGGCTCCGGGGAGACGAGGATGCTTCTAAGTCAGGGCTTCTCCAGAGGGCACCTTTTGTGGTGGAAACTCTTCAAACCATCTCCTCTTGAGTAGCTAGGTCACATCCCTACTCACAGAGGTCTGTCCTGGTTTTGTGGGCACTCTCAACACATTTCCTGGAGAAACTGGAAGCTCCCTTTGCTTACATGTGCCAGCTGAAAACACGGGCTTTGGTCCAGCCAGTGGTTTAGGTTTTCTTTGATCGTTCCCTAGGGCCCACAAGCGATACCTTCCCCACATGTCCACCCCGATAACAAGCAGTTGTTGCGACAGCAGTTCCACCTCAGCAGGGATGTGCTGCCATCAGACATCCCACAGAAGTGACAATAACCACAGTGAAGAGCCACATGCGCCTTTCAGGAGGCTAACCCAAGCAGGCACCAAGGATGGGTGTCTTCCAGTTACAGTAATTTATTTGGAAGTTTGATGAAAAGCTTTGCTGCAGCTTAAATAATTTTCTGCCCCTTCTTTTACCGAATCGAGTGGAAGTTTGGAATGACATTTTCAAAATAAGAAGTTCACCTGGTTTTGTTCTGAAAATGCCAAAAGGAAATGTTTCAAACTATGTCAAATTAATACTTTCATTTTATATTTAGCCAAAATTATTTGGAAAGCAGATTCCGATGCCCTAAAACTGTATTTCTAGAGAGTAACAAGGCAGTAGGACAGTAAATTTTTGCACATTTCTAGCCTGGATTTGGTTTCATGCAGCTCTGCCTTTGCTGCAGACTTAACTTGAATTATCTGCATTTATGCTCCTCTCTCAAACTGAGCTGCCACACTGCGAAATGGCAGCGTGCAAGCATCAGGATTAGTGAATGGGATGATTTTGTTAGCAGTGCAAACAGACTACAGTGCTAACAATATGGTCAAGAGAAGCTTTTGGATTAAGTGTTTATTTGTCAAATACGCTGTTTCAGAATCATTAGAAGGATTCACAACTTCCACTTGAATTTAGAAAACAATCTGATAAATATTTGATATGTGTTACATTGCAAAATATTTCAGAGAACTCCATGTGCTCTGTTTAACCACTTTTATTTTTCTTTCAAACAAAAGGTTTCTCATCTTTTATTTTGATACACTCTTCAGGAATGGCACTTTGCTGTCACCAAATGCCTCAGAAGATCATTTTGCATCAATATTGACAGCATCGCCGTCCGTCGCTTGTTCCATGTGCGACCTGAACAACTCTCACGGGCAGAGACTGTTATCTGGGGTTGGCTGCGGGACACACACATGACCTCTTGCCTGATGGATGGCATCCTGAGTGCCGCAGCCTTCCCTGTGGTGACAAGGGACTGGTGGCTGTTGCCTTGAAGCCAGCTTTTCCCTTCCTTCTCGAGGAGTGCAACTGAGCAGCCCCAGCACCTCTGGGGGCAGAAGAAAATAGATGCATCTGGCAGAGCTCCACCGTGAGCCACTCACTATCTAGTGAAGCAGAAGACAAATACTCTCATTTTCTGGCTCTGCCCAGCCTAACCCACCTCTGATGCCTGTAGCAGCAGCAGCTGCTGCAAATGCTCCTTTCTCCTTCCCTCTCCACCCGCTGTCTTGTCTGTGCAGAAACCAAACGTGTTCCCAGGGCACAGCGGAGAAGGGAGACAAGCGTGCCACGGCAAACTGTTGGTGGTCATTTTGAAGCAAAGCCTGGACATATTTCTGTGGCAGGGGGAGCTGGCTGAGCTGCTGGCCTCTGGGGAGGCAGTAAGAAGGAGAAGACATCCCAATGGATGGCTGATCTGCTGCTGCAGGTCCCCGACAGCCTCCCCAGGCTGCAGTACCCACCACCGCAGAGCCGTGGACAACGAGCTGTAAATTCCTCTGCCACATCTATTGTAAGTCATACTTCAGTGAATCACCATTGCAATCCTCTTCTCTATTACATATTCAACATCTATGCCAAAACAATGTTAAAAATAACTGATTGACTTCCAGCAGGCAGATAGATGGCTACTAAATCTTTCTCCATTTTTCTGTATCCCATAAAACTTAGGCTTGCATCTTCGTATATATACTCTGTGATATTAAGATACTAGAAGTACTTGAAAATAGAGCAATTAAAAAGCTGCTGTAATTAAATATGCTCTGAAAAAAAGCTCAAAGCTCTCACTGAAACTATGCCAGAGCTGCTTCTCAGAGACATCAATGGCACAGCATCACCCAGAAATTAAATAGACGAGCAAAACTAAAACTTCTTGGGGGCCCCTTCTGAATTGTAAGTAGGCAGACGGATAAACCTTCAGGAGACATAGCTGCCTGGATGCTGCATCCCACCCTCCCAAATCCAAATCCTGCACAGGAGGCTCCAAAAATGCTGTAATGTCTATTTTTCCCCCAGTGCATTTACCAGGAAAGACAGTGAGGCTCAGCCTGGAGCCGGGTGCTGGGCAGGTTCAGGGAGCCGCAGGGAGGAGAGGTGATGGCACAGCGAAGGCAGGAGGGAGCCAGACCCCGTGCGTTCAGCTGCCAGCAGGCAACAGCCTCAAGGGCTGACTGTCCCCAAGCCACCCTTATCTTTTTTCTCAGAGAGAGCCAGCTGGGTCACTCAGAAAGGCAGTTTGGAAGGAGAACAGTACACACGGGGCAGCCACTATCTGTCTGGGAACAGGACTCAGGAGCAATCTACGGACATAAGCTCTGAAACAGTGCAAGTTCACGCATCTTCTCTATGGAGCTAATAAACTGAGTTTTTTTCTTGTGAAAAAAAAACAATTGACTTATATATGACCCTCTTCAAGAAGAGCTTTTCAACCATCTTCAGGCATTCACCAGTATCATGAAATCCCTGAGTACAAACTAGCTTGGACAGATTGGGCTGGATATCAGCTTTCTGACCTTCTAAACACCTGCTAAAGAAAAAAGCAGGTAAATGCCTGGTCTTCAGCCAGATCCCGAATTAATGGCTGGCAGTCCATCGCCTGGCTAGCTGGTCAGGACAGCAGACTACTGCTTGCCCAAATGGCTCCATGCCCAGCCTCTTGCACAGGACTTTCACCATCAAGACAGAAGCATAAAGGCCCTTGAAATCAATGGGAAACTGCTTATAAAGCTGATGGTGTGATACTGCCTTCCATCTTTGCTCCAAAGTCAAGGACATCTAGGCCTTTAAGCCACATACAAGGCAAGCACGCCTGTCCCAAGCCCCCTGCAGGCTGAGAAACTAATGGCAAGCTCAGATACATCATCCTAAGCAACAATTAATTGACCTCAAAGTTGCAGCAACTCCAGAGGCATCGTTGCTGGCTCTATTGTTTTTTATGTGTCATTCGGAGAAGGTCAGTAGGCTCCCATAAGAGACGTATGAAGGACTTGCTGAAGCAGACCGCCAGTTTGAGAGATTAAATTATGATTCCTCAGACTCCAGTTTTATCTTACGGTGGGTGATTTGTGTGCGGGGCAGAAGAGAAAGGAACAGATATCTCAACATTTCTCAAAAGCTTTTCATTTTCAAGGGACCTACAACAGACATCATAAACTGTTTGTAATACGATAGCAGCAGGTGCAAAGATAATGTCTTGCCCTTGGCAGATAGCTTTGCTAGGCCCTGCTGATGTATTAATGCCACTGGAAAAACAGCTGTAAATCAGAAACGTAGGTCTCATAGGGTAATCAAACACTGTTAAAGAGCTGCTGAGTTTGGAAACAAGAAGTCCTACACTAATAAAAAATTAGAACTTCGCTCTGAAAACAGAGGTAAAGAAGCAAGGAGATGCCCTTCCCCAGTATCCAAATCTTCAAACTCTCTTCCAGAGTGCCTGAAGAAAAGAATCCATTTGTTTTGCCTCATGGCATTAAAAGCTGCTACCACCCAATATCAAAGACACAGATTTCCTCTCCCTGTCAGTGACTATTACAATTAAATTGTTTAAAAACAACAGCAAAATGTCTGCATCACACTGAAACTTGAAAACCAAGAAGTCTGCGTACAACATGTAAAAACCAAAGCATCCCTCGCTGAGGCTCTTTCAACAACTTCTGCTGTGCCAGCTTGCAACTGGGTGGCCTTTAAGCAGGCTGGGAAGAACAACAGGGGCTCACCTACGGTGCGCTAACATTATGCGCTAACGTGGTTTGGTTGCGTTGATGGTGACTACATCCTCAGCAGAGCACATCTTCAAACAAGAAGTAGCAAGAGTGGGTAGTAGTAGAAACCTAGGCAGCACTCTAGATTTCCTGTGGAAATTGTGAGGATGTGAGGGGCAGGGTAACTTTGTCCTTCAAGAGGAATGAAACAGCACCTCGACAAAGGAAAAAGAGTTCTCGCTTTAGGAAACTGTACTCCTCTAAAATACAGAGCAACAAATCTGAAATGGTCGTTTTTAATTATTAGAGCACACAGCTAGGCTAAATTTTCAGGAAGAAGAGTTTGTGCCAAATTTGGCAAATATTTTTGGCCATTTTGTTTTTTTTCAGTCAAAACTAAAATTTTTAATAAAAATAGTAAGTTTTGCTGTCCTGACCCTACATTTAGTTTTGGGGCATTTTTTTACTCTTCAAAAAAAGCTGTGAATGGCTAGTAAATGTTACTAAGGACCTTCCTTCTGCAGTAATTTGAAAAAAGTGAAATCTTCCATAGTTTATCTTTACAAAATATTTGTAGAGGAATTTACAGTGATAGAAATGCCTTTATGCTCTTGCTACACACAAATATTTATTGGATCCCTGCCTCTGCTTTTTTCCGGTTTCTCCTAGGCATCGTAGCAGTACAGAAACCTAAGCCCGCAAGCCCCTCAGCTACCTGGGACGACAGTGTGCCAGGGGGGATCTGGGGTTGGGGGTTGTGCCAGTGTGCAGTGACGGTCACCCTGCCTTCACACCAACTCCAGCATCCCTGGCGGCATCACCACCCCCCTGAGACAGCTGCTGGTGGGAAATGGAAGGGGCATCAGCACCAGACAGTGTTGATTGCTCTGGTTACTTTCGTTGGACATTTTGACATCTGCTTTCATGGCTTTTAAGCACTACTTCCTTAATCTACTTATGACAGCAGTGGAAACTTTAGGATCCCATTCCCCTTCCTCAGTCTTCCCTGAGATCAGCTTTTAGGTTTAACAGTGTAAGTACACATCTCCCTCCCTCCGCACACATGGTACATCTGTAAATGTGAGGCTGAGAGTTACGTGAGCTCAGAAAAGGTGTTCCAAGAAACATGACGTCAGAAGAAGAAAACAGCAATTTCAGTTAACATGGGATGCTATGTAGCAGAAGAAACAGGACCTGAAATTTTACTCTCTGATTTCTGCGCGTGTTTCTGTGTGGCTGTGGGATTGAACCAATTTTTCATCATTTGTCTACTTCACAACACACTAGCCTAGGCTGGTGAAAGTATAATGTTGGTGGCTATGCAGTCAAGACAAATGGGATTTTTGAATTGCACATAACAAAATAGAAATCCTGAGTAACTTCCATAAAGGTTGAAGATAGCTTTGTTCAACCGATATTGTGTTAAGGTGGAAATCATTAAATACCTTTTCTTTGGTTACGCAGGCTTCCTCGAAAAGCTATTATCAGTTTTTTTTAATAGCGACACAAAGGGGCTATTTCCAAAAACAGAAACTTAAAATTATCACGAAAGTGCTCATACATAGGCAGGTGGGTGGGATTTTCACACTGGTGCCATTTTCTGAGAGAGGACAGGCCTTCTTAGGACACTCTGGGTAATGTGAAGAATCCCGAGAAAATTCCTGATGCTTTCAGAGATCAACTACAGGTAACTACAGAGCATTTGTAAAACCGAATAGTGGAGCTGGAAACTGAAGAACAAGCATTGACATGACAGAAATAAAACCCACTGACTGAACGTGGTCCTTTGTTAGGGCTTCGCTATTACACACATTATTTATGTGAGGTTCAAATGTGTGCATCAGAAACATGGTTAAACAAGGTGACACTGAACCCCCCCTCCCCAGGTCAGGAAGAGGGATGGGGCCCTACAGGGTCTGCATCACTCCTTTATATAGCCCTGCTCCTTTTTATTTCCCTGGGCTTGCCCCCGTTGGGGAGCAATCTTTACCTCTGAGGCAGCTCTGAGGGGGACCTGCTGAGCTGATGGGCAGGGGGTTCCCTCACTTGCCCAGCACAGTCCACTCCCAGTCAGTCACCTTCCTACTTCTGACCCAAATGTATCTCAGGAAAGCGATGTAATTTTCTATACTTGGGCACGACAAGCAAAATAAAACATGCAGTATAAGAGTCAATTCTTAAATTGGCTAGTTTGATTAATACATCAAAGGGGAAAGCTATTTCAGAAATACAAAACCATATTATAAAACAATGATGAAACCATATTTACTACATCTGATTAAACAAAAAATAGGTAATTTCTCGGATAGCACACAAGACTGGTTTACTTTTGTTTATTATTAAATCATGATAATTGTGTTCCATTGTTTTGCTAGTGAAAAGTTTGCATCAATATTGTATTTGTTTCTATTAAAACGGTGATTTATAGAGTACTCCTTACACTAAAACCATTACAGAAACATCAATTTATCAGTAAACTTTAATGGACAAATAAACTGGAGACAACATGTTCAGTTCAAATAAGATTTAGCCTATTATGGGTTTCAGACTAAGGACACAGAAAATTGAACCTTTGTATATTAAACAATATTGTAAGCAAATGCAGTTTACCGCTTTGTTTGTTAGCTAGATTTCCATAAGCAACCAGAGCCCTCTGCATTGTAAACCCTTTATTTCGTGTTGAATGTGAAGCAGAAATAAAGCAATACGATGCGACGGGGCTATTTTTGTATCATTTCCACCTCACCCGCAGGAAAAGGAACCCAGCAGCACCCTGCGATGAGTTAACAAAGAAGGTTCCTCGAAGTCTGACCCCACCAGGAGAGCTGCGGGCAGGGCAGCGGGCAGGCGAGGCAGGGCTGCAGTCAGGGCAGGCCATGCCCAGCCACCAGCTCCAGGGTGGGTATTACCATTTCGTGGAGATATGTCAAACCAAGTGCTGGCCTTTCTGGGATGGACTCTTTTGTGGCGATGGCCTCAAGGCCTCCAGTTGTGTCAGGGGAGATTTAGATTGGATGTTAGGAAAAAATTTCTTTACTGAAAGAGTGGTCAGGCATTGGAACAGGCTGCCCAGGGAGGTGGTGGAGTCACCATCCCTGGAGGTGTTCAAAA
>Ga0181612_145391_pt1 | contig 10022 bp, 8 predicted proteins | sample HoacroProtozoa21_FD_119630 | JGI IMG/M metagenome (GOLD analysis project Ga0181612, IMG submission 119630) | Hoatzin crop microbial communities from Cojedes, Venezuel. Combined Assembly of Gp0051906, Gp0051904, Gp0051908
GTGGTTTAAAAAATATTGCTGATTTTTCGTGCTCTGTGCATACTAAGTCGGGAGAGTTGACTGGCTTCCGTTCATACTCCTGAGATCTAGGAGAATGCACAGAATCTATGTGTTTACTAGATTTTCTACACAAACATCCTCTCTAAAAATTGCACACCACAACCCTGAAGTAACCATGGCTTCACAGCAACTAGTTTTTTGCATCCTGAATCCTAGGCATGTAGCTAAAGGCTACCTTCTAATTTAATTAGCCAAAATGGACTATACAAATCCATCCTGAAGGCTTAATAATTTCTGAAAACAGGAGTTTTGGCACACAGAGGTGCCACTCAGTGTTTTTGTAAACACAAACTTACATATCTCTAGGCCACTGCTGAACACAAGTCACCGTCACCTCCACAGTGAGGATTACAGCAGCTCTGTACCTCAAGGGTTAATGCCTTTAAAAACAGTTTAATGGGGATGAGATGGATCAGAAAAGGATCAGTTGTGCACAATAATAGTTTTTGATACTGTTTTGTGCCAGAACATTTTGTACAGGTGTGATTATTAAAATCTCATCTAAGCCCCACTCAACATGAAGAGTAGAATTATGTGCTTAACTAATTTTTGCACTGTTCTAGTAGAACTTCAAGTGAACGTACGATGCAGCAGAGTATGAAGAGTCAGGCTTTTTTCCCCAGAAATTAAGAACAAAACTAACTCACAGCGCTAGACAACTGGAACCTCTGAGTAATATCTTGACCATCGGTCAAATGCTTTCCTCTTCCGAGAAAACTGAATGAGAAGATTTTCAGATTTCTGGTGCATTAGGAAAACAAATGGAAGCGCCACTGTCTGGCACGCACCATTACCTGCTCACCAGGGTGGGCAAGGCACAAGCTGAGCCTAATGGGCCTCCTCTGTCTTCGAAAACACAGTCCAGGGTCCTAAACACATTGCTTACTGCTCAGAAATCGGTGTTTCATTAAACAGCCACTTTGCTTGTTAGCACCTGCTGTACTGACAGTTGCGTTGTGACATGTTAAACTACACGGCAAAATCACTGGCATCAGACACGTAAGAGTTCGAAGAAGCGCCCGTACCTGTGGAATCAGGGAAGAATAGATACACCATTGCTGCCTACTCCTCACAACTCAAATAACTGAGCTGGTTAAGCACTGGCTGCAAGAGGCTGGCTGTGCCAGCACACATATTGGCTCCTCCAAACACGGGTACCTCAGTTAGCAAAAGGCTGGCGAGGGTGAACAGAGGCTGTTTTTGTAAGAAGACAGCAAGGTGTCCTTCGGCATGGGGGACCTTAGTAGGGAGAGGGTGACCTTGAACAAATGAGAAGAGTAATCCAAATACGGAAAAAAACATTGTTTTCCGCATAGATCTCAGTTCTGTTTCGCAACACGCTGCTTTTATTCTGTTTACTTTCCCAGCAAAGTTGGGATAAAGTGACATTTGGAAGACCATATCCACATAACTACAAAAACTTTAACAATTCGTATTTGAACACATGATTTGTGGTAAAAAAAATTCATTCGCAAAGAAAGCTGTCATAGTATCAGACTTCTTAGCAGATGGATTGATTTTTAAGGGATGGGAAAAAGTTCAATGAAGGGAGTTACGGTACCAGCTTAAAGAGCAAGGAGAATAATGCAGGTCAGCAGTATGCAGAGGTGCATTTTTTTGTTTTGTATTTTACTCCAAAGCAGATGCTCGTAATGAGACAGAAGAAGCCTCTTGAACTTTCAAAATACAGATCTTTGTTGGAAAAGAATGAAAATGATAAGGATTTGCCATTAAGTTGTCTCCCTAACATGCACTACTAGAGCTCAAAATAGCTGCATAATACTAGGCCACACAGCTATTTTCTTCACTTTCCGGGTACTGGATTTATTTTTCTGCTCACTTCTGCCTCTGAAGGCTTCCATATATGCCTAGAGACTGTTAGAACAACTTCTTAAATACTGAGATTGCAAGATTAATTCAAGCTCTTATTTCGTACTAAAAATGTAGCAGGGAAAAAAGCCACATGACAGCACAAAAATCTGTGTCAGCCATTAGCAGCGTATTTTGGACATTTTGCTCTCTCTCGTTCTCCCTCTCACTGTATTGCTATTACTGCACTATTTCATGCCATATGTCTCAGCCAAAATGCTACACTCAAAATAGTTCCTCTCGCACTTTGTTTCGTAACATTTTTCCCCCAAGAGCTCTGTGACTGGCTTGCTGCACTTCCTGGGAAAGGGAAATTCCCACCTGCAGCTGGAACGGAGCAAGCTAAACAAGGTGTTACGGGTCCAGAGTCTCAGCAGTGCTGCTCAGAGCTTCAAAACGTGCAGATTCAAGCTGCCCACACCCTTTGAACACAGGGGTTGACTAAACAGCTCTGATTCTTCCATAACCAGTAGCGACCATTTTCGCATCTCTAACAGCACAAAGCCAGGAGGAACATTTATTTACTCAGCCACAGTCACTTTCAGTGGAGAGTAGGAATATCAAGTGACCACTTGGGGATTATTCTCAGCAACAACATAGCAAATCCCCTCCAATGTGATTTAGAAATAACAACAACTGTAAAAATAGTTTGGGTAACTCACACACTCACGTTCCCAACTTTCCCCATCAGTCTTGATGTGACAGCTAAGCATTCTACAGCAAAGAGCCCCGGCATACAATTGAAAGCTGTACAGAGCCAAACTATTCATACTTTATCCATGTCTTTTAAAGAGCTCAGCCTGAGTTTTTCAACAAATCAGACACTTGTTCTCATTCCATGCACCAACCTAAACAAATCTGTATTTCATGCCCTTTCTGCTCTTTTTTCTATCTAGATGTTTACATCAGATTTATCACAATAGCTTCTACGCATCTATGATTGATTTTGTAACCAGCACTATAAAATGATCAACAACACATTCTCTTAATTTGAGATCTGATTATCCAGCAACCATCATCCTGAAGCGTTATCCATAAAGAAATCAAAAAGTAGGAATTTTTATGGTCTTGAATTAATTTCCCTCACCAATCGGATGGCCTAATTACTAGCACTAAAAGAGCCAAGAAGGAAGAGTCCCTGTACCGCTTTCAAAAGACTATAGCATACAGCATCCCATATTTATTTTTTTCAGTTTCAGTGGAACCCAGAGTATTAAAATGCATGGAGAAAGTTCACTTAAAATTACAGTACTTTTTCTGCTCTCTTACAAACAGCAATCTAGTAAATAAAAATTCATTTTCAAAATTAGCTGTTTTCTACTGAACAAATATCATAGAACAAGCCTACAGATTTTTCCAATGCACTTTTTAAGTAGACAACTAATGAAAAAAGGCAAGGTAAATACCACTCCGCCGCCCCTTTCCTTCTGTGACTCACACTGTTATGCAGATGCTTATGAACTTCACATCTTGATATCCTGTGAAGCCGGCAGGTATTCTTCATATTTTATAGATCTGAAGAGTCAAATTGTGGTGGGTGTTTTTTGCCTTTTTTTGTTTCCTTTTTTTAAGTTAAGTCAGCTTTTAAATAAAAAAGGTTTGATATTTAACTGAGAAATGAGGACTTTTGGTGTATATGCTGACACCCTTCCAGCCCTGTGTAGCCCAGTCAAATCCACAACAACCTTCCAGTTCCAACTTGGAAGGTCTTCCTTCCAGGCCAACACAGATGCACAATCTTTTATAAAGAGCAGCACTGCAAGACTACAGCTTATGTAAAAGTGCAATATTAAAAACGTCATTTAAATTTATTACCTGCAACTTTATCTTTTTAATCTAATGGCTTTGAATTCACCAGTGTTTGTTTTAACCTTTCTGATTTTCTGGCTTATTAAAGCACAATAACACACAAGGATTCAGACTAATTTTACTCATTTACAACAGCATTGTCTGAATTTAAGTGGATAGACTAATCCAGATGAGAATAAGGTGGTCTCCTCTACCTTTACTTCTTGCTCCTTAATAATTTTGCTCTTTCTGACTGACCAAATCCTACCAAGATTAATTGGGAACGGTGGCCTGCTGCTGAATGGCTGGTATAATGTAACTGCTCTGACATCGAGTTGTCACTTCTCAGTGCAAGGCAAAACCACTCTCTGTCTCAGTTTCTGCACCCTTACTTCTGGATAATATCCCTCAGCGTACTGGTAGGTTTGATCAACACGAAAAGCTTTTTTAAATTCTTTACCAAAGGCAGCAGCGCAGAGTAGCATTTTTCCAAATTGCATTGCAGGTGGAAGCTCATAAGATTTGCTATAAAACTACCTGATCATCAAAAGCAACAGCTCCCATTGGCTTTAGTGGATTTAGGTGCAGCTCTGAACAAGCACAATCTCCTTTATTAACATCCATTGTTCATGGCATCATTGTTTTTCTCTCTGGCTAGTGATTTTCTCCAGTTCTTTTCTGATATACCCCACAACAGGAACATTTTCACAGAGATAGAAGATATTGCTTTCCCAAATGAAAACATTCAACAGAAGTAATCGTTTATCACCATAACTTGTGAGCAAATCTTTCATGATTCTGAGGATTAATCTCCAAAAGCTCAGCTGAACCTTCCTGCGCTTATAAAGCTGCGTACCATTTTCACATTATGAAATAGCCTACAGTACCATACCTTTTCACTTTGGGGTTTATCCTGTTCAAAGATAGTGGATACTGCTTAAATTTTGCAAAGTGAAGAAGTACATCTGAGTGTTTCAAGGATCTATACAATTATATTCAACATGGTTAAATGTTTCCCTTCAAGTATCCCCAGGGGGAGCGGGCTAAAAGCATCATTGATACTCAGAAGCTTTCTGTACCAACGTTGCTTTGCTCAGATTTACTATTGATTCAACTACTGAGGGCAAGGAAAACAACAGGGACTGAAAATCTCCTGAACTACAGGGTTCAAAGTGCAGTGACCAGCAGCACAAATTCCAGCTGGTGGCCAGTCATTGGTGTTGTGCCCCAGGTGACAACACTGAGGCCAAATTAACATTGCCACTAACGACAGGGATGATGGGACAGTATGTACCCTCGGCAATTTTTCACAAACATACCTTGGAGAAGTGACAGGGGTGACTGAGGTGCCATTCAGAGAGACCTCAAAAGGCTGGGGAAATGGGCAGGCAGGAATGTTTTGCAGTCCAAAGGGAAACGCAAAGCCCTGCACCTGGGAAGGAATAACCCCGTGCAGCAGTACAGGCTGGAGGCTAGCTGTCTTGAAAGAAGCTTTGCAGAGAAAGGCCTGGAGGTCCTGGTGGTCAGGAAGCTGGCCATGAGCCAGCGATGCATCCTTGTAGCAAAGGAGGTCAAGACCATCCTGGGCTGCATCAGGGAGAGCATTGCCAGCGGGTCAAGGGAGGTTATCCTCCCCCTCTACTCTGCCCTGGTGAGACACATCTTGAGTGCTGCGTCTGGTTCTGGGCTTCCCAGCATACGAGACACATGGATACACATTATAGTGAGTCCAGCAAAAGGACCATGAAGGTGAAGGGATCAGAACACGTGACACACAAGTGATGGCTGAAAGAGCTGAAGAGAAGACAATGCTCTGTGTAGATCTAAGTAATGTGTATCAGTACCTGAGAGAGTAAAGACAACGGAGCTGGACTCTCCCCAGTGGTGTCCAGTTACAGAAAAAGAAGCCACGAGCACAGAGAGAAATACAAAACATTCCATGCAAACAATGAAAAAACCTTTTGACTCTGAGGGTGGTTGAACACTGGTGCAGATTATCCACCGAGGTTGTGGAGGCTCCATCCCTGGGGATACTCCAAACCCAACTGGACACGATGTGCTCTGGCTGACCTTACTGGAGGAGGGGGTTGGACTAAACTGTCTCCAGAGGTCCCTGGCAACCTCAGCCATTCTGTGAACCTATTACACAAATCGTATTGCTTTCCATCACATGACATTAACAAACACAGTAATTCCTTTTGTTGCAACTAATGTGGTTAATTTAAAAGCTTGATATTAAAACTACCTATATTTTAATCTCCAAATCATAATTATCTTCGCAAAATAGAAAAATCTGAATATTAGGTCTCTACAGTAAAGTATACATGCAGCCACTAGAATTTTTGCTACTAAATTTTACTGTGACATGTCACTGCCTGGTCAAAAAGCAGAACAGATTCACTATATCTGAATGCTAAACAACGAGGAGAGAAAAAAATGAAACAAACAAAAAAGCCAGAAATGTTTTCTTTTCCCCTTCTCTTTTGTTCTTCTGCTGTGAAAAATGTTGATCCATACACCCATTTTGTGTTCATAATTCCGCCCCCCTCTCTCCTCTAATCTTTTCTCTCTCTTCTTTCCTGAAAAATCTTGGTTAAGACCTACTTAGGCTGACTGGTGAGAATAAAATCAGGAAACTTTAATCTCTGAGCTGTGGCATTCACTTTACTTAATTGAAATCTTTCAGGTCTAACAAATCCACTTGTATGTCTCAAACTAGCTAGGAGAAAGCCACAAAAGCATCTTTGCACAATAAAAAGGAAAGAGCTAAACGTTAAGCCTGACAGAATTTGAAATGAACTAGTTTAAAAAGAAACAACCTGCAAAGAAGTTTAAAGTAGCCTCCAAGCATCAGTGTGTCATCTTACTTAGTATGACACGAGTACTTACCAGTACTTTGTATGACTCCATGGTTGTGGAGAGATGGGGAGCTGTAGCTAAAGCTCACGCTCTCCATGGCAATAGACAGCCCTTCACCACAGTAATATTCTTCTGCCACAGACAAAGCAGGCAGCTTTCTACTTTATTGTAAGACTATTTGCAGTGATTTTTCTCTCTGATCATCCAAGTACTAATTCACAAAGGTTCTCACAAAACTTCATCCTTGGCACATCATCTTTTCAGCAGAACAACTTCTAAGCTAGATTTGTCCGCACTGGTCTATCGCTGGTTGGATTGCTGCAAGTTGAGGATGTCCACAATAATAAGAGATAGAAAATTGCCACACTAAAATTCAAACTTCTGCCTGCCTACTTTAAATTCCTGCCTGACCACACACTTCTGTGGAAGACAGTGGAATCTTTGCTCAAATAAAAAAAGATAATTTTTAAAAGGCTAGTCCTATAAAGGTTAGTGCTTTGAAGATTCAGGCTGAAACAAATAACAGCCAGTCAACCAAAACACCGCAACAATCCCTTCTCATTTGAAGCTCTTCTTCCGAGATAAGATTTGTCACCCAACAGGCAATGTTTGCCACTTTGAAGTAACACGGAGCTCAGGTACTCGCTAGTCTGTACCAACCCACCCCTCCCTCCCCCCCAGCAGAGCAGCTCATTGGGTGTCTTGTCTTTTCTCCCAGGCAGTAATCCCACCGCAGCAGGGAAGGAACAGGAGTTCTCCTTTGCTAGGAGAGCTCAAACAATGGAGTTGGGCTCCTCGCCTCAGGCAGCCTTCAGCCAAACTAATGACGTGGAATTGCACATTGGTCAAGGGGACAGAGAGTAGGAGAGTAACAACACTTTTACTGTAGTTAACAAAATGCAGACAAGTAAGATTTAGCTTATCATCACCTATGGCAACCAGCATTACTTACTAACTTTTTTCCCCACTACACATTATTGCAAATAACCTAACACTTGGACTTCGGTACATAAGACTTTGTCAACCTGTGACTTGCTTCCAATCGCTTTGCTACCAACTGTTAAAATTCTGAGCACCATGATATCTCAAAGTTTCTGTCCTAGAGTTGCTATGATTGTTTCAAGTCTCAGGTTTCTTTTTAGAATTAGAAATTTAGTTGCAGAGAAGAGTTTGAAAAATTAGCTTTAAAAATCTCAAAGGACAATTATGAAAAGGTGTCATAAGGGAGTTTTTCTTTAAAATCGGCATTTTTAAGCAAGCCTCAGCACTTTGAATGTCTGGCTTCAACAGTATTGCTTAGCTGTACACTGTAATAAAATTGTATTTCTCTAGAATCAACTCAATAATTCAAGTTTCAACACACATTTTAATTATTAACTAACACGGTTTGGGAGTGCAGGTCACCTAAGTCTCTAACTTTATTTTTAACAAAAAATAACATGTACAAGGTTCTGATACGCCTAATATAAAAATAAAGGCTTAGCCCTATGAAATAATTATTTAATAAAGTTTTTGGCTGAAGCAGCAAGAATCCGTTTCTCTCCTTGTGTTAATGTTGCACACGTATACCCATCCATTTTAAGAACACATGATTCCCTACTTCTCCACACCATCTCTTTACAGAACGCACAGAGTAGACGTCTTTGGACTGAGCTGATGTCACGGGTGAGGTGACAGCCAGGAAGGGTTCTCTCGCTGGAGGACGAAGGGGCACGCAGCGCTGATGCTGGAGCACCGCAGAAGCACACTCCCACAGAACGGACATCAGCACCCGCAGCACAGATTCCACAGCCAAATGGGGGGAGGGGGGATGATGGTCAATTTATTCTTCCATTAATTAGAATGAAATAATCATTTTGCCAATTCTCCATTATCAACAAAACCTAAACGCACTTCCCACTGAACTTTGGAGAGCTGTAAGTTATTCATGCTTTGAACCTACGGCTCACAATGCAGTGAGAGCAGTGGGAGAATAATCAGCAGATTGAAACATGCTTTAAAAAAGTCAAATACCATTGTTTCCATGCAGAGCAAGAAAAGCACCAGCAGAAATTAAGCACCTTGCCCGTGCAATAGGACATGGTCCAATAGCTAAGATATGTCTTCTTGTAGTCCAACATTACACCTACGTAGCTAGAGCTTAGGGTACTTCTAAGCTCTCAGGACAGGAAACTCATCCAGCAGTAGCAGAGCTCTACATCAGCAATACTGAACTGCCTTTGCACCTCAGCGTGCTCTAGGGAAAGGCACCCAGGCACTATAAGCAGAGGGCAGAAGAACGTGGCCGGTATTCGGGAAAACAAGGCACTTCACACTACAACTTTTCTGGAGGCATTATCATCCTTGACTTGTTAGCAAGACTTTATTCATGTTTCGTGCCATTAACGTTTTCAAACTGCCACAGCAAGCTTCAAAAGATGTAGTACCAATAACCAGCAAAACAATCTCCAATTTAAGCTTATTTATTTCCCAGAGTAGTATCTCCTATTATAAAACCTAGCGCAGAGCAATAGCAATTTCTGTTCACATGAAATGTTTCTGGAAACTGATTTCTTTATGTAGGGATGCTTTGGTGCCCATCCCTCCTGCCTCCATTTTTCCCTTCCCTATTTTTAGCTCTGAGTATCTGTAGACCATACCATGAATTTTGAGAAAAAACCAAAACAGTATACAATTAAAATTGGTGGCAGAAATGTATGTGTGAAGGGAAAATACCATCTACAACTAGGTGATTTAAGGAACCCTTTTGTAGAAATCTAATTTTTCCTTCTATGCCAACTACAGTCCTATATTTTGGGCAGAATTTTTTCCTCATCAGATAGTAGTAAACAAAAACAAAGATTTTTTTTTAAAAGCAAAATTTTACAGAGCAAGCTCACTAAAAACTGCGCTAGTAACTTGCACTTGAGTAACATCAAGCATCCTTTTAATACACGTTTGCTCAAAGACCATTTTAAAAAATGACTGTTCCGTAACACATAAGTACACACTTCAAAAACTAATGTACATGCATTCACGGAAAAACCTTGGATGACTAAATGCCACAGCAACTTTTACTTCTAATGGTACAAAGAGCTTTTTCCTCTTACACAACCGGTCAAATCAGGTGACTACCAGAACATACATAAGGATTACCGAAGATTGTGGGCTTTTTCCCGACTGCAGAACCGAGTGATAGTTTTCTGACACCACCCACGGTGTTTTAGTTCACTTCCTGCAATCTTTCTACATATAGAATGCCAACCAGCTTGCTGAATGAGGGGTTCTGCTTTCTGAACCTTTCCGGCACTACGCAAGACAAAAATTAACAAGAAACTTGAAACTTTTTTAAAAAAACAAACCACAAAACAACTCCTGATGTTGTACGTCTCTTGTCTGGGAAGAGAAACGTAATGTAAGCCAGAGCAATGCAGGAGTTCAGGCTCTTACTAGCACTATACTGATCA
>Ga0181612_164704_pt1 | contig 10022 bp, 8 predicted proteins | sample HoacroProtozoa21_FD_119630 | JGI IMG/M metagenome (GOLD analysis project Ga0181612, IMG submission 119630) | Hoatzin crop microbial communities from Cojedes, Venezuel. Combined Assembly of Gp0051906, Gp0051904, Gp0051908
GAGTCTGGCCCTGTCCTCCTGACGCCCTCCCTGCAAATATTTATAAGCATTTCTTAGGTCACCTCACAGCCTTCTCTTCTTCAGGCTGAACAAGCCCAGCTCCCTCAGCCTCTCCTCATAGGAGAGATGCTCCAGTCCCGTCACCATCCTCGTAGCCCTCCACTGGACTATCTCCAGTAGCCCCTCATCTTTCTTGAACTGGTCGTGGAGGCTGCTGGAGTAGCGGGAGCAGCTTGATTTCCTTCCAGCTGGGAGCGGGAGATTGAGCTAGGGTTTTGGGAAACAAGAGTGGATGTGCCAAACCCCCGCTTACAGGCAGGATCTGAAAAAAGGGAATGCAAACGCTGAACATCTTCCCCCTCCACCCACCCTGCTCCCTTGTGCTCTCCATTCCTGGTCCCACCAGGGCTAATGCCAGGAAAGGGGGCCAGACAGTGCCCAGACGATCAAGTCATCGAAGATAATCTGACCTTCACCCTGACAGAAACGGGGACAGTGACATGATGGGAAGCTGCCAAAAGTTCAACCCATTAACAGCGTGTAACACATTAACCAGCTCCCCAGAGCAGCAGCTGCCCGCACACAGCAGAACAGATGTGGCCAGGGTCTCGCTTTGCCTGTGCTGGTTCTTCTTCCAGGTCAAGTTATTGGCGCATCTAGATCAAATTACTGCTGCTTGATGGAGTCCTTCCTGGTTTCACTCTGTGAAATCCACGATGGGCAATGTCGTATCATAGAGGGGAATTTCATTTTGACCTTTCTCTCTACATAGTTACCTTGGTCTGCAGCAGGAGAATCAATAGCTCTGGTAATTATTACCCTTGCAAGTGGCAGTAGAGTATCTGTCTTACTTTCAGTCCTAACCCAAACTGCAAGAAATGGAGATATGTATTAGAGGATGTAAAGCATAATTTTCAGATTGAAAAGTGTGCAGGATAAAACAATTATCTGTCTGTCCTTCACCTCTCTTAGTATCATTGTCAGAAGTTTGGTGAGTTCAGGAACTGTGGAGTTACGAAATCCAAGTGCAATGAGGTAACAAAGCTACATTACAGACCTCATTCTGCCCTGCGGTGACCTACATGGGAAAGGAGAGGACAGTAGTGCACCTCCAACTTCCTGGGGGACTGCACAAAAGAAAAGTAGCCCAGGCTTGTGCCCTGCCTTCTCCGTCTGATGCCTAAAGGTTGCTCTGCCTGTCCAAAGCACATGTAACCTAGGAAGATCTGTGTCACCCACAGAGAAGATGTACCTGGGGTGGTCAAAGCTATTTTGAAGACGACACGTTACATCGATTCGAACAGGTCAGGAGCTGGACTGGTTGAACACAAACCTTACAGGGAAGAGGTACAGAACTGCACACAGCGAAGGAAGCCAGGGCTACCCTTTTGGCAAATAGCCCAACAGCTCACACCACTCACAAGCCAGCTCCCGATCATTAGGATCTTGATAAAAAATTTGCTGTGTAGCCAAAAACTGAAGAGAAATGTTTTCAGCCAACGGAAGGGGGCAAGATTTTAAAAGCTTGAGAATCACAGTGCCAATGAGCATGCACAGATACCGAATTGACTTTTAAAATCTGCCCTCAAGCTGCTTGGTCTCCATCCCATTCCCAATAGACTCTTGGGCCCCAGCAGCCTAATTTCAAGGGTCTCTGCACAGCCCATGTGACTTGGCTTGTAGGCGGTGGCACAGACAAGGCTGTGGCAATGAGTTTTCCTGTTCTCTCCTGCCACTTCCACCTGCTGTGAGTACAACTGAGAAGGCCAGCAGGCTTTCTAGAGTTTTTTGACTAGATTTTAGGTGTTTACCTCTAAGCTCCTCAAGAAAACTCCTGCAAGGCGTTGGCCTGTCCATGAAGAGAGTGTGTTTTAGGGATATCTTTCCTGGATTTCTCTCAGTGAACCTCCAGTTCTGTCATTTGGCATAGCTCAAAGAGACAGGTGCCCCAACTGTGCAAAAACAGCATCAGGCATCCTCTGTCTGAAACAAGAATCCCACTGCATTCATTGATAGCATCACAGAAGTGCTGGTTGGAAGGGAGCTCCGGAAGTTATCTAGTCCATCCTTTCACTTAAAGCAGGACTGCTGGCAATGCTAGATCAGGTCAGCTGTGACTTTGTCAAGTCAAATCTTGGAAACTTCCAAGGATGGACAACCTATCATTTCTCCAGTGATCTGTTCCAGTGCTGCACTAATCTCTGATGAAGACGTCTTTCCTCATGTCCAATCTGAACTCCCGAAGCTGCAGTTGCAGTCATTGCCCCATGTTGTATCTTCTGCCCCTACCAAGAAAGGTTGTGTTCCAATATCCTTGTAACTGCCTTTCTAGCACTTGTAGGCACCTATTTAAGCACTCCAAACTCCTCTCGGTCAGATTAAACAAGCCCAGCTCCCCCTGTCACTCCCTGTGTGTCGTATGCTCCATATCCTGACCAGTTCGGTAGTCCTCCATTGGACCTCTCCAGTTTCTCCACATTCCTCTTGAACTGGGGTCAGCAGACCAGACACAGTCCAAATGCAGTCTCAGAAATGCCATGGATAATGAGGATTGTACCTTACCTCAATCTGCTAGCCGTGCTCCTCCAGTATTCATTCATCGCTGCTTACAGAGTTCATTCAGGAAGAACTTACTTCCAAGAAAATTAGTATATATCAATCAACTATATCAACATGCTCTAGACAGAAGATTAAAAGCTCTGCCAAAGACATCTGTTCTACTGCTTTTCATGGAAATGAATATACTTGCTTCAGATCCCTTTAGTATTGTGAAGACGTGAACCCAGAGGAGCCACGTGCATCATTAAAAGTAAAATCTGCAGCTAAAAACCCTTTCCCTTCAAAGAACAGTCAACTTCAGAGGCAGCCTAATGTATTTATTTATCTTACATTTCCTGTGCATCTCTTTAGGATGAGATTGAGAGGCCACGTTTGAAGAGCTCATCAGTAAAATAGTCTAGCATGCACTGCACTGTAAAATCCTGGGGGAGGCAAAGCTGTTGTGCTACTCACAAGGTAAACTGGGCAAGCTCAGAGACATGCTCATCTCACCTACATGCATCATGATAACACAAGAAGCTGCTTCTTCACTAGGGTTCTCCAGTAAAGTAACTGCTAGGTTTCCTTCTGTAGATGCTACCACAATTTTTACAAAGCAGGCAAAATCTCCAGCATTATTTCATAGGGTCTGGCAACTTTCTGGGAGTCAGAGACGAAATCTTCTTTTGATACTGAATGGACACTGGCACAGACAAAATGACTCACCCAGAGTAACCCAGACAACCTGAAATGAAAGCTCAAAGTTTTTAGCTTCTAGTACACTGCTTAAAATACTGTGGTTTTCTTGCAGTTTCCCCAGGTCTGACTGTTCCAGGCACGGTGCGGGGCTTAGCTGCCTGCTGGGGTTAAACCACGACACACGGTTATTGAAAAGCAGACCTACCCTTGCTGGCAGTATTCCCACTTTAAGCCCCTCAGCTCAGTGAAGTCTATGCGAGGCTCAGCAGACATCCACTTAGCTGAGTATGCTAAGGTCCGTATTTTTGTCTTCATCTGCCCCGATTCCTTCATGTGCTACATCTTCTATGAATGTCAAGCCTCACATAGCAGGCATATGCAACTGAAGGTGTTCTGTAAATGGCAGTGTGAGGAATTTGCTGTTTCATTGCAACTGGATTGGTCAAAACCACATTGAGCTGCTTCTTTCAACCAGATGATGCAAGGACAATTTCAATTATTTGAAAAGAAAACTGCTGGGGGGAAACAGCAATTTTCTTTTTGGCAACAATATCTTGTTTCTCTTTTCTCTGTGTTTTCACAGTCATTCGTAGTGCTTATTTACATGTGGCACAGCAGTATCAATCCCAATAACACTCACTTCCAACTTCTTTGTAATCCTCCTCGTGAACACCTGATCTACCATTTTCAGATGAAAACTCCTGTGTTTGGATCAGTTAGTCTCTCACTAGCCCTTCCCTGCCATCCACCATGCTTCCTAGTTTTTTACTTTCATATACATACACACATTATATACACGTTAATAAGATCTCCTCTCAGCCTTCTCTACTCTAGGATAAACTGTCCCAGCTGTCTCAGCCTTTCCTCGTATGCGAGATGCTCCAGTCCTTTCATCATCTCTGTGGCCCTTCATTGGACTCCCCAGTAAGTCCAGGTCTCTTTTGTACGGGGGAGCCCAGAACTGGACCCAGCACTCCAGGTGTGGCCTCACCTGTGCCGAGCAGAGGGGACCCGTGGGCAATACCTTGCCTAATGCAGCCCAGGATACCATTCGCCTCCTTTGCAGTGAGGGCACATTGCTGCCTCCTGTTCAACCTGGTGTTCATCAGGATTCCCACGTCCTTTTCTCCAAAGCTTTCCACCTGGGTGACCCCCAGCCTGTACTGATGCATGGGGTTGTTCCTCCCCAGGTGCAGCACTTTGACCTTCTCCTTGTTGAACTTCACGAGGTTCCTGTCAGCCTATTTCTCCAGTCTGTCTCTCCCAGAACAAACACACACCTCAGAACAGCTAACACTAACCTGCTGATAATAGTAAATTGGAATAGGATATAAACATACTAGCATAAATACGATAAAATGAAAATTAATAAAATCTCTCTGCCTTTTTTGGAACAAAATCACTGGGTGGAAAAAAGTTTTCCAGGTGTGTGGAAATCCAACCTACTGTCTCACCCTGAATGTTGACTGTGGCTTTATGCTGTTCACACTCCTAGCCTGCCTCTGCTCTGTTTGCACTGAAAGCTCCTTGTAGTAAGGATTTGTCCACTGCTTCCTCTCTCTGCAGTATGAAATTGCAGAGGTGGAGAGGGGAACACGTTCTTGTTTGATTCAATAATAACACACAATTAACTGTATTCCTTTGACTCCAGAAGTCCAGCCTCTTGTCTAGTTTGGTTGAAGTTGGCCTAGAAAACACGGTGCGCAGTTGGTTCCTTCCAACAGAGAAAAGTAATGACATGGGTACACACCTTTAGTCCAGTGCAGTACTGGAGATTTATTTTCCCTTCTGGATTTACAGGAGTTGTAGTTTCATGTCACTGTTTTCTCTCCCACTCATAGCACTGGGATGCAAAAGGAGAGGCTGCCACTGGGCGACGTCTGCTTATATGTTTCCGACAGTGAACAGAAGGCTTAATTTTCTTAGTCCCGCTGGCACCAGACAATGCAGATGCAGGGAATGGAAATGAAATCTGATGCTTGGAAATGGAGGAAAATGGCCAGCTCACCCTCAGAGATCTGAAGACCCAGCGTCTCTTGTCGCAAAACTTTTGTTTGCCCTTCCAGGACAAATAAGGAAAGACTAGGGCAAGGAATATGTCCCAGGTCTCATCTGGTCACAAACAGCAGTAAACCAACAGACATGGACTAAGAATGTATCTACTGCTGAGGATAACTCACTTTTATGGGCAACAAACCTGTCCCTGCAAAACACCTTTGTGAGGGTGTGGAAAGGGCAAGTCCTTGGTCTTGTACAGAGCTTTGGTTTGCAGGACAACAGTCCACTTGTATCACTGATGAGATGGTTATGAGATGAAAAAGCACATGGGATTTATCTAAGAGATTTCTCACAGATCCAGGGAGCAGCAAATTCACAGCTGGAGGCCTGAAAGAGGTCTTTCATTAGGACAACACAGTGTTGCACAGGGCTGTTAAAGAGGACTCTGCAAGAGACACAGAACAAAAGTGAGACTGAGAGAAAATGCTGAGATTGTCTCCTTAAGGCAAGAAAGAAAAAACATCTGATTTTGAAGGGTGAAGCCCAGAGGAAGTGAAAGAACCCACCCTCCAAAGGGCAGCTGTTAGAAACCAAAACGTACACCAAAAAAACTATCTACCTGGAGATTCCACATCTAGGTAATTTTGCCACTGTGGAAGCCAAATCAGAACCAAACATAGACACAATGCCCTGCAGTGTCAGTGATATCCACCAGCATGAGAACGGCAGTGGTCAGTGTTTCATGGAAAGATGATCACCTCCAAGGAGTTTGTAAGAACAGAAAGCTGGATTTCAGACGGGAACAAAGCCAAATGCTTAGAGTACTGACCTACTGACTGCAAGATCTTGGGCGAGTCTCCTTGCTGAAGAAGTCTTAGAGACTAACTCATAGCGTTAACTGCCATAAAATGGAAAGGGCCATGCAAAGTCACTGGACCAATTCATAATGTTCTCCCTCATGAGAACGTTGAGTTTTGTGTGAGTAAATGCTGAGCCAAAATTAAGGTTCTGACTTGGGCTGGCACCAGCAAAGCAGCAAAGGGCTGGGTTATCGCACCCAGTGACATCAGCACTTGGCAGAATGGGTGCAAAGTGGCTAAACCCAGTAAAGCCAAGGTGGACCACATGCCTTATTGACTGAGCAACTGAGTGAGCAGTGCAGGCAAGTAATTCTTGGTCTGAGCAGCTGGAGGGAAGCAGAGAGTGAGATGTTAACATTAGCCCTGCTTTTCACAGGTACATGCCCTTACAAGGCGTAGGGCAGTAGAAAGTAGACCCTTTTCAGTTCAGTGCCGCACAGGTAACAGTAAGAAGAAAATCTGCCCAGGAAGAGAGCTCCTGAGATCTGGCGCAGGAACTCTGGGTGTTGTGGAACACCAGGCAATCTGAATTAGCACTGTTGTATTTAAAACAGAATTAAACTCACTTGGTGGCATTGAGTATAGACCCATCTTCCCAAATCCATCCAGAGCCTGTGATGTTCCTCAGTCCAATCCAGAAACACTCTGTCTGAATACTCTTGAACAGGTCCTAAAAGTGGTGACAAATTACAAAGTGACTAATGACAGCCAGACTGAAAACGGAGGTAAGGATGAGGAAAGAGAACAGAGAGCAAGATACATCCCCTGGCCCGACTGTTCCTCAAGTGGCTGACAGTACTGCCCCTCCACACCTTATAATCAGGAAGATCAGCCCTGCAGATCATGTCTGGAACAACCGCTATGTGTACACTCACAAGGAAGTAAGTCTGCTTTCAAGGGTCCTGGGCACATTCTTCAAAGGACATTTCTCAAGGCAATATATGTGTACCAACTGCACCCCAGCCTCCTGGAGTTTCCTATACAGAGCTTTACGTAGGAACGTGTGCTATTAGTATTAATGCTCTACTGCAAGATAGCTAGCAAGCTAATACAAAGTATTAACAATTAAAGGTAAAACCAGGTCAGGGCAGGAAGTGCAGGCACTGACAGATCTGTGTAAATAGCCCAGGACCAGAGATCTTCACATTTTATACAAACTTTCCTCCTACGTGTTTTCAATGTTCGTTTCCTTTTGCCTAACCTTTAACTCCTGTTTACTTTTAAAAGCTGAAGCCTGCAACAGAAGCTCGGCCCTGAAGTAAATTCCATCCCCGCCCACAAAGACAAAAAAGACAAAGACAAAAGAGAGAGTTTGTCTTGTCCACATTTGCTACCCAACAACAGCAACCTTTCAGTGGTATGACTGTGCCCATCCTTATCTCCTGCTGCCATTAACAAAGCTTCAGAGCAGACATCTTCACACAGAGGCATTAACAAAGCTGGCTTGGCAACACGGTGGGAATGGAGCAGCTTGAGGAATGCCCGAGTGTGGTTAGGAGGTGACTGTGCTTCCCGGGCAGAGGGAGGCTGAACAGTCACAGCCTTTGCAGCACAGGGTGTGCATAAGCAGATAGCTAGGAGAGTCTTGCTTACACGGGGAATTCTGAGCAGGGATAACGGGTAGCACTCCAGTAGCAGAGACAGTGGTAATAAAGCAGCCAGACCAGGGAGGCTTTCCTCTTGCAGAGAAACAGGTAATCTGGAGAAGATGAGTATTTCCCAAGGAATCAGGATTTGCCTAAGAAAGTGTGAGAGCCTGGTACACGCTCCCAGTCGAGCAGAGACCTGGCTTTGTAAGCCCCCACACAACATCATACAATGCAACTTCTGTCCAGGGACTGGAAGCTGTCCACGTTCATTGGACCTGAGCTAATAAGCCCTGGCTTGCAGAAAACCAGATCAAGTACTTCTGCTCTACTTAGGCAGACGTGCCTCACCTCCCTAGTGATCAGCTCTACCCGTTTCTCTAGCGGTCACGCACGCCCCTGGCCCCAGTGAACACCTGCTGGAAAATGTGCGGTGGAACATACGGTTTCTGATTTCACCAGCACAGCTGAGGTTTTTTTGGCAGACAGAGGACGTAAGCATTGAAAACAGACTGAGAAAGAAATGCCCGTGCATGAACTTAGGGAGTGGCAAGGATCACTGAGCAGGAGGAGATGGAGTTGCAGGGAGAGGCATGGCTTTTGCAAAGGAAGTGTTTCTGAGGAATGAGGACGTATTGTTTTGTAGGCAATGAGTACAGATACTGCACAGTGCCACAGTCTTTCCCTGTAACCATTCATATCAGCCTTGTTGGAGCTAGGAGGGGAGGTAGAGAGGGGCAGTGGAGAAGGCTGTCTCCTAACATCCTCCTTAGGATGACTCTGAGTAGCTGAGAGTGACCCATGCCTCTCCTTTCTCCCCGTTGCTTCTTTGCCTGCTGGGAGCTTCTAAGGTGCATACTGAAACTGGAAGTGCATTATAACTATAGTCGCAGTCATAAATCCCTCCTCTCCTTTAAAGTCAAAATATTGCTAGAGTGACAGCACTCCTTGGACGTCAGTCACTGAGATATCGGCAAGGAAATGGAAGATTCTCAAAGAACAAGAAAACCATTACCATTTCGCTGGTATCGCTGATCACCAGGAGATGAGCTCCCTGCGCCCGGCAGGATTGCTGGCTGGAATACCAGTCCTTCCTCTCCTTGGAGAAGGAGTAGCAGCTCCCTCTGTAGGCTACCCACTGCTCGGGGCAGCGTTGGTGGGAGTCACCTGTAAAGGAATCAAAACACCAACTTTTCTCTACGATTAACCAACAGAAGGACACTTGTCGGCAAGGACCTGCTGAAAAGCAACTCTTCCTGATAGTTGCAACGCAGAAAACACAAGTCAGGATAAGCATTTAAAAATAAGAACGCATGAACACTGAACTTCAGATCGTCTGTGCAATTTCCAAATCTTCGTACAAGTCACGTGCACTCTGATGCTGGTGCAACCTTCCACCCCCAGCCCCGCCCCGGGTTTCCTCTGAACTACTCAGATACCTGAGAAACAAAATCAGCTATCTGGAAACAGACGACACTCTGGGTGTGCAAAAAGTAAGGGAAAAAATGACATCATTCTGTGGGTAGAGTGTGATCATGTCACAGATTTCAAGCAGCAAACAGTAGGCTCTCCCACATGGTCTAGCAACTCACACACGCATACAAAAGTGTTATAGACCTTGCATATTTGTCTTACAGTTTACCACTGTAATTATAGCAGACAAGTCTACAAAAACCTTTCAATGTATTTCACTGCTCTTTGCCACAGGATCTGAAATGGGTTGCCTGGGGTCTGCACAAGGAATATATTCTTCAAAATATTCTGGACAGGCAGTGGGCACTTAAGGCTGGTAGAAACATAAAACAACTTCTGATTTAACCCCATATAAGGGAGTTCAGTATCTGAATGCCAGTGCTTAGAAAAGTCTCCGGTCCTTTGCTGTTGGTTGCTTACCCTCAGTACCCATTTGTGCACTTACTCATCTTCCAAATCAAAGCAGTCACAAGGATGACACTCAGCATCGCAAAGCCTATAGCCAAGCCTGGCACAACTGCTGGCCACCGACAGGGAGCTTGAAAGAGAAAAGAAACCACAGTGAACAGGAGCTACATGAAAACTGATGCTGGTTTTAGGCAGTTTGCTCGTGTCCTGGGTATTTCCATAAGGAATTCCACTATTCAGAGCATCCCTGTCTGTCTGCACTCCACCCATCACTGCCACCACTGTCCCTGCTCAGCTTCCCCATGGCCTCCCCACACTGTTGCCCATCAGCCCATGTCCCTGTTTCAGCTCGGCTGGGGCCATCGGTCCCTGCCTGAGCTTCCCGGGAGGTGTGCCTGTCTCCAGGTCAGCCACAGCCCTGCTCCTGCGGGGCCACCGAGCTGGCCGGTCCAGCTGAAGC
>Ga0181612_117435_pt1 | contig 10021 bp, 7 predicted proteins | sample HoacroProtozoa21_FD_119630 | JGI IMG/M metagenome (GOLD analysis project Ga0181612, IMG submission 119630) | Hoatzin crop microbial communities from Cojedes, Venezuel. Combined Assembly of Gp0051906, Gp0051904, Gp0051908
GAAAAACAGGTGAGTTGACAGCATGCACACATTTTTAAACGCCACTTCGTATCATGCCTTTAAAAAAGGCCCAGGTGTGATGAGCCTTAGTGGGGACCTTAGCCAAGCTCAGCCAGCATGTTTTCAGAGGTGCTAAGGCTTGTCTTCACACGGGGCTTGGAGCAAGCCTGGGTCTCCTTGCTAGGAGCATCTTGATTGATTGTAAATCATAGCTATTAAATTCCCAGTCACTAGAGCAAGAATCTGTAAATTTTTTTCCCCTTCATTTTACTTCGGGGGTTTTGAAGACTTCTCCTTAATTTGAGGCTTTCTCCTTTACCGGAGCAGTGGGAGTTGCCCTCTCGGGCCAGACCCGGGTACGAGCTGCCTTTGCTGAGGGATGGGACTACACCATGGAGATGCCTGCAGGGTTGCAGGGCTCCTGCACAGCCCCATCCCCGCCTGCTCGCTGCACGCTCCCGGCAGTGCTGTGCACGTCCAGGATTCCAGCTCCACAGGGGACTGCTTGACCTGCAGTGAAAAACGCCTAACTGCCCTTTTAGGCAGCAACGGTTAAACACATTTCTTTTATGATCTGATGCAGAAAATACCAAACTTCTCTTCCTGTCTGCACTGTTGGTGTAAGGCATTAGACAGTAGCCCTACAAAGGAGGAGTGCTTCTCAAACACAGGGATAGTCGTGTCTCTCAAGAACCTGTGTGACTGATGACACTCTTTTGCCATAAAGTTTTATTTCATGTCATTTCAGTAGGACATGAATAGGAAGTATTGCCCGAGAACATTTCTAAAGAAAGCGTCAGTATTATTTACTCCTTTCCATGTCATGTGTATTTATATTCTGGTCCTATGACTTCCACACGGCCTCCAATTTATTTGTTTTCTTCTTTTTATTGTTGACAGCCATAGCTGACAGGGTTGTCGGGGGAAAAAACAACCTTTCTTGTCAAAGGTCCTTCAGTGGTTTTTGGTTTTTTTTTTGCCCTGTAGTGCTTCTATGTAACTCAACCATGTTTTATTTCTCAGGATTAATCGCCTATGTCCTTGGTCCCTTGCACTGTATATTAATCTTTTAATTCAATTAACATGTCCATAAAACTTAAATCTTAAGGAGATCATACCTCTAGTAATATCTAAATGATAAACTCCCCCAGCAGCAGTAGTGGCTGAAGGAAAGAACTTGCAGCGAGAATTAAAAAAAAAAAAATTTAAATGCACTCACTTAATGTTACGTCCCCAAATTCATGTGAAATCAAAGGGGCTGCTCACGTCAAAGGTAGACCTAAGTATTTTCAGGATCTGGTGCTGGAGGATCTTTTTACCAGCAATAAATTAATTTTGCTTTGCTTCAGCTACACGAGTGGGCATTTACACTTGCATGAACCAAGGGCCATATTTGCCTCCAGGTTACTCCCGTGAGACATCACGGGACTGTACCCACTCTCCCGTTCCCGTTTTCCCACAGAAGGCAACAGAGCTGCATTCATTTCCGAGGGCAGAGCCAGATATCAATGGTGGAATTTTCTCTCTACCATCACGTGCCTCACACAGCTTCTGCAAAAATCCTGCCAGCTTTCAATGTGGCAGGGTCAGACCTCCCTCTTCAGAAAGCTTCCCGTACAAAATACTACCATTTAAAAGCATTTCCATTCCTGCACGCACTTTCTAAAGTTCCTCTGGGATTTAAAGAATATACTCAGGGGTACTTGAAGAGGCACATTTGTAGAGAGGTATTTATAAAAGATTACAATGGGTCCAGATTCCGGCAAGTCTTGGCCAGAAGATAACAGGAGGCTGAAGTATTCCTTTTATAACAATATACCAACATTTTTTTTTAGCCAGAGATGTATATTTTTCTAAGTGATGGTGAAAAATAATATTTCTGAGAATTAAGACCCATATATGTTTTACATTTCTGTTCATTACAGGTAAATTCACTCATTGGAGCAAACTGAGGTGTGGAACATTTGTGCAGAAAACAGCTTTGTGCTTCTATTTTATACATTGTTAATAGATCAGTTTTAAATGATACCTGTGAAGTGCAATAGAATAACTGTAAAAATCCTCTGGTAAGTATTCGTTAGGACCTGCTAAGTGCCGAAGACAGCTGCATGACAGCAGGCACGTTATGGATGCTGCTGATACTGATTGCTGAGTAGCATTAGGTAATCCTGCATTCTAGTGCTTCAACAGCCATTGCAGTATCACAGCATGAAGCATACATTTCCTATGCCTTATTGACCAAGCATACAACATAAAATGCAATTGAACTTGCTTTAGCACTTGCTTGCCACCGATCGATATGCATTTGTTACACAAATAAAATAGATTCTGTAAGAGCTGCACAATAGCAGTTAATTAGATCAGCTCTTGTAACTGTTATCTGGAAATCTAGAAATATGCATTTCTATGCTGAGTAAATTTCAACTCAAGTTTATTTCAAGATCCCATATTTCAAAATCTTCCAGACGGACTAACACACCCTTTGCTGAATAGGTAGTGACGTGAAAGGTTAACTGAGGAAAGAATTTAAATTTAGAAAAGTACAGCCTAGAAAAAGACCCAAATATGATACAGATGTACTGAAGAAGGGTACAGATTTAATTTTGGTTAAGACATACCCTGTGAAATCCCCCAGTTCACAATCCAGGGAAAACAGCTGTTCACTAGAGCTGGCTGAAACACTTTAAAGTTTAAGCTCTCGAAAAGTTCCAGTGCTATGTCTTTTTAGCGGGAAGCAGTAGACGTTCCTTCCATTGGGCAGGAACATTGCAAGGCTGAAAAGTGACTGAAGAATTCACTTTTTTGAAACTACAGTCAAAATAGGAGTAGTCATTTTCCGTGTTGTCCCCACCCCAAAGAGGACTAGAGCCTGTTGTTGTGAGAACTGAATGAAGATCCTGTAGATTTCGGCAGGAACGGGAGCTGATCCCAACCACATTTAGGAGTGGGTCCCAGCTGATTTGTCTCGAAGGATCCCCCCACCCACCAAGATCTCGCATGCAGTCTTTGGCTCTTCAGGACTTTGCAAACCACCTCTCCCTGTACACACACAGAGGCTGGCACAACTGGGTGTTTCTCACAGATTGGAGCCTCACACACTGCTGCAAGATACACGGTTCAACAGCGAGACCACCACCGTGCCGCAACGCGCATTCGGCACTTGCAACGAGCGTGGCTTTACATAGCTTGATCATCTTAAAACCGGAACCCAAGCAGCAAAGAAGATCGATCTCAAGATTTGTGCACCCCACATCCCTCACCACCAGCTTTACTTCAGCCAATCTCTCCATGCTGAAGAGCTCCAGCTGTCACCGAAGCACGTCGGGCTGACACCCTGCCCAGCATGGTGCCAGCATCCTCCTGCACTAAACAACGCTGTCCTTCCCACCAAACTTCCCACACTTCCGAGAAGTGTCATGGGTGAGAAAAACAGTCTTGTCATCTCTGACTGGAACAAACCCAGGTGGCAATGCGGAAAGGTGTTTGGACATAGCCCACAGACATCTTGTGACCCAGTAAGGACCATGAGGCCCAGTGCAAGCGAGCCGCTCTCCTCACCCTCACCTCCCTGCAGCTCGCTCGCGTCTGGTCCTGCAAGGGCTGAGCACAAGGTGTAAAAGTGACACAAGGGCACTCCATAGTAGTGATGAAGATGAATGTGTAACCCACGGAAAATGAACACGTAGGGCACAACTTTCCACTGTGGTTTGCATTCATTGTCTTTGTGCACTGACATATTAACACGATTTGTTTTGTTTTGGCAGATTTCAAAACTACAGATTTCTCTAATCTGTCTGCATCTCTCCCTTGTATATTTGTGAAATTGTTTTTTCTTCTGTTATTGCTGCAGCTTTAGCCTGACTGTTGCTATAGAATAGGCGGCTTTCTCCAGCAAAGCGCTCCCTACCCAGAGTGTCTTGGAAATCCAGGCACATGAGGCTGGTAAAGCGGGAGAGCTGGAAATGTCTACCAAGACATGAAGGAAGGAGGCAAAAATCTGGTTCAAAGGAGCATCCTGGGTCTGCACCATGCCACAAGACAAATGCTGCAAACGATCACAAAGACATAGTACGGCTCTTCTGCTCTTTATATGGGGGTTGGTTAGCAGGAATCTCCTGCAACAACCTTTGGGGGCATAAAGCAAAGAGATCGGAGGACAATACATCTCAAATACAAGCAGTGCAATGCCATGAGACTCGCAAGTAAAGTCTTCCTTTCTAATAGGAATGCAAACTCTCAAACTTCCGGGGAAAAACTGCTATTAACAGAATTAGGGAGAAATTTTCATTATGGACAAGTTATTTCATAGCTGCTCACTTCAAGATGCTATGGATCTTTCTGTTTGTAGGGGCAAGGGTAAAGAAATTGTCTCTTGTAGCTACCTCTGAAGCCTCAGGCTTACGCTCAGAGGTGATACTTGGCTTGATGGTGCACCTGCCTTACCAAATATGGCAAGGCTTAGCTCCCCTCCACGCATTTGGAGAAGTCATGTTATCCACAATTTAACAACCCCGCTGGACACAGACTTTGATGCAAGAAAGAAAATGTTCCCATTGGCTTTGCTGTTACGAACCAGGACCAGCTCTGACACCAGACATCTGCACAGGCTGTTGCAGACAGTGATACTGGTGTTCATTTTCTTTAGAGGTTTGAGGAAACGGCAACGAAAGCGGGTGTTACAGGCAGCTTTCACTGCTAGCTTTCATTAGCCCTGGGTCAGCCTAGACCTCACTACCACATGTAGAAGAAGCCAGTCTGCCATACAGAGGTATTGCACCCTAATGGTTTTTCCTCTTAGAGATTTTTCGTTAGATTTAAGGACAGTCTAGTTGCATAAAAATTGCTTCCAGAAATAATAGCTGTAATAATAATGATACACATGTATATTGTGGTTGCAGGCAAAAGCTATCACCATCTAGGAAATCATTCTTTTAACAGCCACAGAACTCCATGATAGCTGGTCATCCCTGCCCCACCTGCAGAATAAAATAATGATACCTTTACTACAGGTCCGTTCAAACCATGCAATTACACACTGTGACAGATACACAACTTTCTATAAATTTGGTAATCAAAACCCTGCAGGAACATTCATAATCAAATGAAACCATTTTTCTGTAATGATCTTTGCTGTTCAGGTCAGTTGCTCAGCAGTGAAGGTGGTTGCTTGTGCTATGGTGAGATTTAACTCCCTCGGCAAAGCACAGGCAAGGCTACCATCACTTACAAAGCCAGAAGCTGCAGCAGCAGTCCGTTACTGCCGTGAAGCCAGAAATACGGTGCTGTGAGACCAAAAGCCTGAGGAAACAAAAAATACGGTCCCAGAGCCAGCAGTGATTTACAACGTGAGAAGCGCAGCATGGCTAAGAGTGCTACGTGAACACGACTCGTGGTTTGACATGTGTCCATGACTATGAAGCTGTGGAAAGTCATCATCTCTGTAGTCATAATATTACCTAGGCTGAGTAAACCTGTTTGAACAACCTCCCTCTCCAAATCTTACCTAGGATTTTTGCACAAACACAATCCAGCCAGGAACTCTGATTTCCTCCCTCCTTCCCCTTGAGGCTGTAGCTAGACTACGGGCTAAACCACAGAGGTGTCCACGATTAGCTCAGCACTTGACCAGGTATCACACAGAACTTGGGTGTGCAGCTACCTTCTCAAACCATTCTTTCACAGCATTTCAACGTGTTTTCTCATCAACGTTTTACACTCTATGCCTGATCAAAATCAAAGTATGGATTTCAGTTAATCAGGCATCAATGCATTGTTACTCTTAGAAAATGATGAGATATAATGGCAAAGGGCTCTGAACAACACAGCTCTGGTGTTACATACACGCATGGCTATAAACAAGCACTGGAAACCTCACCATAGCATATTTCACGCGGCGTACCTTGTTGCATACCATCCAGAGTTTCATCCACTTTGGAGAAGGTTCGGTTAAATATCTAAACTTGATGGCTCTTCTTGAAGGCAGTCCTCCCTCAAACCTTTTGATGTTTGCTCATGGCTAGTTGAAGCTCGCTTGTATAGAAAATGGATGCCTGCATGACTGTATTTTCCATTAGCTGCTTTGATGGCACCAGTTTTTAAGTGTCACCTTTTATTAAAAATTGAAATCGGTTTCCCTAATAACAAGTAAAAGTTAAAAACCCAGCAAGGCCTTATAGGAGGTAAAGCCTGACTGAAAGCCACCTCCACAGTTTCTGCAGGAAAAGGTGTCAAAAGCAACAACAAAAAAAACCCAGCAAGGGGCCAGGGCTAACAAGAGAGTGTCTCTCTCCTTTCAGGCTTTAAAAGAGAACACATTTCAGTTTTTTTTAAATAGTCAGTCATCCCCCACGTCAATATGGAAGGGGACCTGCTGCCTCTTGCTCTAGCTGGGGGTGCTTCCCAATTATTGACCCTCTCTAAGAAGATAAAACGGTTGCCTCACGAATAAAGCAGTTGTCTGATGTTTGGCAGGGCCACCACTGTGCCGCCGGATCGTCTGACCTCATCGAAAAATGTTACATCCAGCAGGTGGGAGGATCCAGAAAGGGAAAGGCAAGGAGGCTGCCAGGGGTTTACCTCTACAGGTTTGCCTCGGTTTATCATGTGACAGCCCATCTGCAGAAAGGCTTTTTGGTGGAAACATCCACAGAACCTCATCTGTGGGGAAATCACAGAATCACAGAATGTTAGGGGTTGGAAGGGACCTCTGTGGGTCATCTAGTCCAACCCTTCTGCGAAGCAAGGTCACTCAGAGCAGGCTGCACAGGACCTTGTCCAGGCGGGTCTTGGATATCTCCAGAGAAGGAGACTCCACAACCTCCCTGGGCAACCTGTTCCAGTGCTCCATCACCCTCAGAGTGAAGAAGTTCTTCCTCATGTTCAGCTGGAACTTCCTCTGCTTCAGTTTGTGCCCGTTGCCCCTTGTCCTGTCTCTGAGCACCACTGAAAAGAGTTTGCAACGTGGCCCTGGAATTGCTTTGTTACACTGAGCCAGGGAAACCATCTACATTCTGGGAACAGCTACAGGTAAAGCAAATCCCTCCTGGTCTAGGGGAGTACGGGTCTAACCAACCCCAGCTAGCCATCAGGACACACTTCACCCCAATTTCTAATTTCTATTGCTTTATAGCATGGCACCATCCTTTCTTCCCCAAATGCCTATATGCAATTCTTCATCCTTTCAGCACCCATCTCACAACAATGTTCTCAAAGCTTCTTCTTAACAGTTGTACACATCACCATCATAGCATCCATTTTCAGCATGAAAATCCCGACCCCTGGCTTCTCCCTGTCACCATCTTCTACTATTTCAACAGTTCAGCGTAATTTTAGGGCCCTTGCTGCTTCCATGGGAACAGGGGATACCGGAGTGACTTTGCGGAGAGCTGCACAAGCCAAAGCGGGTGCTGGGTGCAGGAAGCTTGTCACACTGCCTTCCTTCCCTTCCAGCCCCAGAACGACACAAACCCTGACAACCTCAAGAGGCAAAGGCTGTGTCAGCCCTGCCTGTTACAGGCAGTGTGATTGATTTTGGCACTTGGGTTTACCAGCCCACGAGCACGTGTGGAGTCAGTGGGAGGACCCACCGCCCGAGTCAGAGTCCCATGCAGCAGTACATCAATTAAACAAACATGTCAATTATCAGCGTCTGATAGGGATACGGGACACTGGGAGATAATCCTGGCTGTTTGCTGCATCGAAAGATCTCTGAAGCACGGAAGCCAGCCAAATTCCTCCGCCAGCCCAGGCAGCCTTGCACCGTTCTCTGATGCTGCTGCACATGTGCCGTCCCTCGCCCCTCGTCTCCTGCAAACTGCCCCTCACAGCTGAGTCTTCCAGCCAGTGCTGGACCTTCATTTGTCTCACCTGTCCTTGTCTGTGAGATGCTCAAAGCAAAGAATATGTTTCCTTTGGCGAAGGTTTTGGTTTAAATTTATTTAAAGATTCTTTGAAACAAGTCTAAAAATTCACACAGACATAAACATTTCTGACTCCAGGTAAATGAAGAATAATTAAATTGCTTTTTCAGCTAAAAGTCTACCCTCCTTTTGCACCACAAAGCCCCACATCAGCCTCACTCCACCAGGGCAGAGAAGCCAATGCCTGAACACCGATGCCAAAAAGCAGCGAGCCAGGGCTACCCCTTGGGAAAAGATCAGGGACCCTCTGGCCTGGAGAAACACCCGGGGAGACGTGGCCCTGATGGGCCTGAGCAGGCAGAAGCGTCTGAGCTCCTGGGCTGGGGGCTCAGCCCATGGCAGGTCTTTTGAGACACGTTTTGCAATAAAACAAGTGACAGCTGGAGCCATGGTTGCTGCCTTGAGCTTCTTGAGAAACAGATTTTTTGAATAATGTTTTAAAAAATCCCTATTTTATGTACATCCATACATACATATGCATTTACAATAACTTTCTGACAGAAATAATAAACACCCTGGATAATAATTTCTGATGAGCATTTCTGTAACTTAGCTGCCTGAGTCTGCAAAACAGGGCTGAGAGGGAGCTTGCCTGTGAAAGCTCTTGATACTCTCTACTTTTGATCACAGTGGAAATAATCTAGCAGCAGATTTTTCGAGGAGAAATACATCATTTCTTCTTCTGGGTGTCAAAAGGCCACAAGCTAATGAAAAAGAATGAAAAGGATACCATTAATATCTACCGCTTCTGCAACGCTTTTCATCCAAGGATCTCAAAGCAAGGGGTGATGGATAGCCATTATTAACCCCACTTTACAGGGGAAATAACAAAGTCGTAGCAAGGTTAAGTAACTTGCCCAAATCTACGCAGCAAGTCAGTGGCAAGACACAGGAAAAAAAATAAAGCCCTCCACCCCTGAGTGGATTTGTGAAGAGTTTGTCAAAGCTCCTTCAAACCAGCAAGCAGGAAGAGACTGCTGGGATGGTCCAGACTGCAGTTTCGGGTGCTCAGGACAGGTCTCACGGAGGAGTCGGGCAACTGCTTCAGACCTGGACACCATCGCTGTAAATGGCTGCAGGCAGGTGAAACAAATGCCACCTTCACCGCGTTTAATCGCGTTTGTTTGCCTGTCCCTAGCCATGCAGCAGAGGCATTCCACAGCGAATGGGTGGCTGAAGCCGAAGCAGAAGTGGTAAATCACGTAGACTCCGTGGTTTCTGTGAGTAAACCTTTCCTTCGGTTTCTGACTAATGCCCCACGGATTTCAACTGAAATGTATTTCGAACTAGCAGCTTTTAACAAGGTGACAGGCTTCTGACGTGCAAGCTGTATCGTTTCCTTCTGCAGAAGCTGCAGGAGGGAAGGGCCAGTGCCAGGCACCCCTCGGGGGGGACCCCTTCAGTGCCGGGGGCCTCCTCTGCTCCCTGTCAGCGGATCACTGGCCACATCGATTCCACAGGATGGCGAACCTCATCCCTGGCCTGCACCATCCTCACAAACTTCGGTGGTCAGGTTTTGAACGAGTTTAACTCTGACTGCCTTGCATGGTTTTCCTTGGTAGTATTTTACTCTAGCTGCTTCTCTAATGAAGTTCCTTTTCATTCATGGTAACGCACTGAAGCGCTGATTTTCAGCGAGGAATGGTGTCACCATTTTGCCACTAATGAAGAAGAAGAAGAAGAAAAAAATTCTTTCAATCAATCAGGGTCTATTTAACACATTAGCAATTTTCCTTCATTTTTCTGTCATCCTGCATTAACAGCTGTGGGGTCAAATCCAGCCCTGGTGTAATTCCAAAGGAGTAACACTAGGAATGAGCTTCACCCATTATCTCTAATGTTGCTAAAAAGGTCTCAATAATAGATTTTTTTAAGTTCTTGATTCTGAATACTAATCAAGTCCTTTAAAAAGAGCACTTGAGTGGGATGCTACTAAAACAAATATGCTCTGATATTTTACAGCACATCTTTCTGTTCTGTTGTTCATTTGTGTGCAAATAAATGAGTTTCGGGAAGCCACTTTCTGCCACGAGGTTTGCTCTCGAGCAGCACATGGGGGTCATCCATCCCCTACCTATATATGTTCTCCATGCAGCCTCCCA
>Ga0181612_118770_pt1 | contig 10021 bp, 6 predicted proteins | sample HoacroProtozoa21_FD_119630 | JGI IMG/M metagenome (GOLD analysis project Ga0181612, IMG submission 119630) | Hoatzin crop microbial communities from Cojedes, Venezuel. Combined Assembly of Gp0051906, Gp0051904, Gp0051908
AAATTCTATCATTTTTCTAAAATTGGGCCATGTTAAATTTACATCTTTCCAGACTTCCAGAGCCAGACGTGTCTGTTTTGCATTTAGTAACCCTCACCTACACACTAATATTCAATGTTGAACATGATGCCTGCTAGCTTCATTTGGTGCTCTCTAGTTTTTTTTATTAGCAAAGAAATTGGACAATTAATCTCTATCCATGCCTCTGAACTTCTATCACATCCCCACTCAGTCATCTCTTTCCCAGCCTGAGACGTCCTGGCTTACTTAGTCATTTCTTGTGCGGAAGCATTCACTCTTGAATGGTGTCCAAATGTGATACTGTTGCAGTATTTAATTCCAACTTAAGTACCATCTGCTAGTAGAATATTCTCTGCCAACGTTTCTCTCCATCACTTCATGAGAAAGGTAGTGCTATCTAAAAACCAAGAATGGGTTCTCAGGTAGTTCATAGTATACGTCTCTTGGCTTCTCCAGCAATTGGTAAATTTAGTATTATTTAAAGGGTTCTTTGCTTTTATTTGAAGGGGTGGGGGGTTAAAGGCTTATCTTTTGCAGCACAGAACATTTTCTATATTGTTCATGAACTGTTTCAGTTTTCAACCTATGGTCAAGCAGCACAAGCATCTTTAAATAAAATGCCATATTTCTAAGAATTAAATCAACACCAATCTTACGTAGTATAAAAGAAAAGGGCATAAAGAGTTTGGAGAGTTTGGATTTTGTTTACTTTTTACATAATATATTTTGAAGATATCTGGCAATTCTCACCTGCTATTCTTCAGAAGTAGTCGAGGTTAAAAAAATCCAACTGAATAGACAACTAGGCAATAGCAGACTGAATAGTTCTGTCATTCATTTATTCAGGTCGGAGGTGAACTAGAGGGTGCTTTCTTTCATAAATGGCTTATGGAAAAGATTTACTAAGGCTAATTTAAAGCATCTTAAGCTCAACTGAAATTTTGATATGAGTAAGGACTGCCTACATCAGTCCAGTCCAGTATGCTATTTGCAGTTTCTGTATATATCTGTATATATATACTACAGCCGTGCAGAGCTGAACTTTCCTCCACATATATAGCCCAAATAAAATTTACAAAAAGTATAATACCTTTTACTAGTATAATACAGAAGATTGATTCTGTATTATATGGAACTTCTTCCCATGGATTGTTTTAGATTCTCAAATTTTATATGGTTCAAAAAACAACTGGACAAATTTGAAAAAGGAAAGTATCAACAATTCGGGAAGGTCACTGAGTTGTAACTTGCAGAAGACTGGGAGTATATTCTGGGATAGTGTTGCAATGTGCTCACCCTGCTCTTTTTCCACTCTTGGAAGCACAATGCATGATCATCCTTCCTTGGAAGACTCTTACATAACATGTAGTAGTATAATGAATGATTGGAATTCTTTTTTGCACATCTGAATTTTTCCTTCAAAGCTACGGCCGTTGCTATTGAAATCTTTCACACTTCCCCTTGTTGAATAACCAGACAATGCTACTTGTTGGTAAGTAATCTTGCATATTGATGTCCCTGAAATACAGTGAAAATTGATGTCAAGTAATAGGTAAACTTTAAAGACATTTAAAGCCTATAATGATACAAATGGCATTTTAGATTGCGAATGCAGGAGTGGGTAGTACATGACAATGTTGCTGGGCCTATGGAATATGAGTGAGACTTCAGGCCAGGTTTTATAGACTACATAGATTCTGTGTTGTTCCTTGACCACAGAAGCAATTTTTCACCAAGAAGAGTGAAGAAGGAATATTTTTAAGACAACTAAAACTAAGATTTTGGGAAAGTGAAAAATAGACATGAGAAGAGATTATGCATGAGGAGATCGGGAGAGTGCCAAGTGTGTGTGGCATTGTTTTAATGCTTAACAAGAGGGTTGGGATGAATGGAACAAATTTGCATTTTCAGGATGACAACGATACTACATATTCAGGTGGATATTTAAAAAAGATAGGGATAATTAGAAATTTTATCCATATCTTCAGGATTTATTAAATACTTCTTTAAATTTTTAACCATTCATTTTGGGAGAGCCATGTATTTCAGTAGGAACTACGTCTGCACAGTATTTCAGTTTTCCCTCCATCCTGATAAGGTAAATCTTTCTCAGAAAACCATAACAACAGAGGAAAAAAACCTTCAAGAGACAGCTTGACATATGCACAAGCTGAAACAAAGTGGCTGAATGTACTCAGTGACATAGCAGTGTCAGAGATATCATTCAGAAACCCCAGTGATACACAACTGAAATCCTAGGTTTGATTTTACCAATTGTACTGCTGTAACCCTATCTAGGCTGATGGCCTTGAGGAAGAGGTAGGCTATAAACACACTGATACAGTCTTGTTCATTGTACTTCTGCTCATTAGTAAATGCAGAAAAACCATAAAAAGACTAAAAATTAGTTAATTAAGATTTATAGTAACAGGATCAAATTAAAATTCATTTTTAAGCACAAAAGGCTCTTTGACATTCCTTTAAAAAAACTAACACAAATTTGCACTGAATTGTCAAGGGCCCAGAAAATAAAGCTTTGGACTACAACCTTTTTTGCTTAAGTTGAAAGAAAGGAACTGAAGAAGTCAATGCAATTTTTGTCAAGGCTTCTGTGTTTGAACACTTTTTTTAATAGAAATGCAGTTTTCTTTCCTGCAAGTGGGGAATTTTAAAGACATAGTCCAGACAAGGAAACAGTGACCACAGTGTCGGTAAAAATGGTGGCTGGAAAGTGATATTTCAAGGTTAATATGTTCTTATGTTTTTGATTCATCAATTGAAAGTCTTTTTTTTGTTGTTAAATAGCACCTATTGAAAATAAAAAGTTATGTTCATCTCCCAGATTTTCTAAAATACTTTCTAAAAAATAAACTTTTTTTCTGTCAGATTTTAATAGCTACATTTGGTTTACATGGGAACAATATGTGAAATATTCTATTTCTATTCTTATAATATGATAATGTGGAGGATTTTTTGATTTTTCTTTTTATCTACATGTTTGTTGCCCTCTCTGCAGTCCAAAGAACAGCTGGCATCTTCATTTTCAGGAAAAATCAGTTGATACTATAGAAGTTCCTGTATAAAACCATCTCACTTGTTTCATTTATCAGAGGGAATTTTTAACTTTTTGGAGTATAACGGCCCTCAGTTAAAAAGCAACATACATTGGCAGCCCAGAGCCATATCAGCTGTATTGTTGCAGCTGTTCCCCAGGGCTAGGGAAATACTGCCATCTCTCATTTATTCTAGTTTGATAACTATTAGAATAATGAACTTTTAGTAGCAAGTGCTCTGTAAGTTTCTGTCAGACACTGAAAACCTTCTTGGCTTATCTATAAAAATAAGAGTCATTTCAGTGCAATCACATGAGGATATGTTTCATGCTAAGGACATGTGTACTTACATGAAAAAAAATCCAGGTTTCTGTTAGTTGCAGAGATAAAGCAATTTCAGAAGAGGCAAATGAAAGATGAAATTTATTTCTATGACTTAAGCACACACAACATTACTTTTTGTGATTAAAAACACATAAAAAGAAGTGCATCCAGGGAGAAGTTATCTATTCAATTTAAAAATGAGAAACAGAAAGACATGGATTTGTGTAAGAGTAATATTTTAAAAATTAAGTATTCTTGTATGAGTGTGGAAAAATACATTAGTATTATTATATAAAATAAATATCCTCTGAGCCTGTACCTGGGTACATTATTTATTTAGAATATTTGTTGATGTGTTTTGCAAATTAATTTGTGGTTTTCCTTCTCTTGCAAATGATAAGGTTATCAATAGCTTGTAAAAATAAATAATGTCTCCAGTCTGTTCACTGGATAGCTATTATTTGTCCAAGATCTCACTTCAGCTACAGAATTATAAAAGGTATACTGCTATAACAACTACAATAATTACTTTAATTATACTGTAAATAAACCAGAACTTGCATATCCAGTTTTTCTTTCAGATGTCTCTAAGGGCTATAATGATTTAGGGAGCTTTCACTATGCTGTAATGGCAAAGTATATTTTATTAATTTAAAGCCTATTAAAAAGACAACTGCAGAAGTATAAAGCCACACTGTGTAATCATCAGAATTAGACAAAAAAAAAGTAGCTTTCCATCAGTAAACAATATAGCATCATGTACAATTCCCCCCTCCCCCCCATCTATTTTCCATAGTGTTTCTTTCAGTTTGGGATTATTAACACACATTCTTCCTAACATTGGTGGATAAACAGACTTGGCTTGTTTAGCCATTTCTGATACTACGACTTAGAGCTTTGATTTGTTTCTGATCCCTCAGTACACATCATGTGTTCAGGGATGTGTAAGTTTGAATCCGGAGGTTGTCTGCTGACTTCTAAGTAAATAGGAATTTATGCAGGTACCAGCATTCTTATAATTATTTTGTTGAGTATCTTGCTGGATCACATAAAAGCAGCACAAGCATAATCTAAATAAGTGTATATAGAAATATGTTACTGTAGAGAACTGTCTTGCTTTTATCTCTGTAAACTATACAGTATAAAAAGTGTTTCAGTGGATGTGGTAGCAGCTTTGGCTAGGACACCTAGAGCCTATCAAAGTTTTGCTTGTAAAAGTGTCTAAAAGGCATCTCAGAAAACGCTGGAATATTCACCCTGTGTGTGGCATTGCTTTCAGATTCTCCTCTTAGGTGATGAAGATCATATGTCAATAACAAATCCTATCCCTGAAATCTGCAGGGGTTAAGACTGCTTTGTTTCTGGTTCCTCCATAGTTTTTCACAGTTCTTTCAGTTCACTTGTGTTCACACCTCTGCCTTCTTCCATAGCAGAATCTATTTTTCATGAATTTGTTTCCTCCTGAAGCTATGTAGAATATTGCCTAAAAGAGAAGTGGAATTTGGATGCTCCCTTCCCCCCAGCCTATCATCCCATTCTCCCTGCCAAAGTCACTTTCTTTTGTGCATCCCAGCCTCTGAGGTTCCAAGAAAAAGGCTAGTCTATTGCATGTTATCCTCATCTCCTCTGTGCATTTTGGCTATGTCTTAACAGAAAGATACACATTGTATATATGAGCTACCTAAGTAGAAGAAAAATCTTCATAGCCATCTTCAGGAATCTTTGCTATGTGTCCTTTAATGTTCACATATTGCCTCTAACACCTATTTCCAAAAATTCCAGGCCCACCTGCGCAAATTCATTATGTTGTGTCACTGCAGTTGCTAGAACATTACATAAACCCGTAAACACAACAATTTTAGGTAACTAGCAGACTGTAACAACACTAAGTCGCTTTAACATTTTTCCACTTGCAATTCCTTTTCGAACTACTCTATCAATCATCAAAAGAATGGAAATGCCACCTTGTTCTATCACAGCTCCTACACACAGAGAAGCAAAAAACAGGTATGTGCATCGTAGCTTGTGCTACATAACCCTAAAGGGATTTCCCACTTTTTCTTGTAGGTAGATTTGATTCGCTTATGCATCACAGACTTAGGTCAAAATTGCTTCAGGCTTTCTGCCTAAAAATTGAGAATATATTAAGGACATTTATTTTTTTAAAACAAGCTCAGGAGTCCTAATGACTGTGGTATACAAGTAGTTCACAAAACTGATATAAGTAGCTTCTGTCATCTTGTCTATGACAGTTATAAATCTGGCACAGCTAATGACACCACATACTAGCAATGTACAGCTTCTTTTATTTCTTCTTTACTCTGACAGAATTCTATCTTCAGCAGAAACTTACTGTCTATTATATTCTTTTTTGAATGGGCTGCTAGAATATCTATTTTCAGATAACTTCAATCTACTGTATGAAGAAACAAGTCTTATTATACGCAGATATAGAGCTTTGCAGAAGGTGGGAAAGCCTAAACTTAGTGTGAATGTGTTCAATGTTTGCTTTGTTTATCTCTCTCATCCCTTTCTACCTTAAAATGATTTTTTTTTTTCCCCTGAGAGGACACTTAAGGAAAATAAGATGCTTGCTATGTCAAAAGATCCTAGCAATGTCCTCTCATTAATATAATTATAACCCTATACAAAGGGAAGAATTTGAATGCACAACAGTTTATCACAAGAGACGTCAATCAACTTATTCATACTAGGACATGAGTAAATTAGCCCTGTGCATTCTATATGAATTGTGCTGTCACAAGATATAAATATAACATAGAAATAAATGCTATATGCACTGAAATCTTATCAGGCTCAAACAAGTATTCTAATTGTGCAAGTAAAAAGAACTGCTGTAACAAGGGGACTTGGTGCCTGCGGGCAAGTCTTTGATTCTGTACCTTTCCATCTTGTAACATTCTGCACTGCATATCCTTGTAGTCTTTCTCAACACAACTTAAAAGACCTCTAATAATTATAAAAGACAAGAGTGGTATCACCTTAGCTACCACTGTAGGACAGATTCCGTTACTGTGCATATCACTTCAAATAAGCTAAAAAACTAAATGGACAATGCTAAAGTAGTCACTCTTGTAAAACTAACTGAACACACTTAGAGAACCAAATTTCTAATGGCTACTAAAATAGTGTTTCGATAAATAGATCTGGTGTTTGATAAATTAAGGAGATAAATTCATTTGTGAAGTAGATATTATCAAAGTCAAACTTAACATACTTAATTATCCTTGATCAAATGGCTGTAAGTGGCCTTCTGATTTTGTCTCAGCCAGAACAGCCAATACAGAAACCTTTCTGCAGGGTGAATTTTGAATATGAGCAGCACTGTCCAAAGTGCTTTGAACTACTCTCCTTTGCAAGGGCAAGATTACATATACTCATCATGCCCTGATATCCTGGTGTTGTGCAGAGCAAGAAGGAAACCCTTAGAGAACTCTGATTTCTTGATGTATTTTTAGCCAACTTACCAGATTAGTTCAGAAGTACTTAAGTATTATGCCTTTTAAAAAATAAGATATCAGAATTTTGACCATCAAATAACTCTCAAATCTGCATGATATCCAGTTTTATTCAGTGATGCCGTCAGGTGCTCAGTAAGTGCTGATTCACACTAACGAGTGAATAAAAGCCTGCATGTGTTTGACTGATACAGCACTACTGCCAGTTCTCAAAGATATAAACTATTGTAAAATATTATTTTTTATTTGCTCTTACGCAGCTTCTCAGAACACAGGAGGGGTCAGGGATTTCTCTTCCTTCTTTTGTAGCTTTAATTGGAGAACTGGAACCTTTACAAATATGTACAGGATTCTACCCAGAGTGAATGATAACAGCTAGAAATTTGCTATGATTCTACCTGTAACCTCTGCTAGCTGTTTGTAGACTATGGAGTATGCTATGCAAGCTAAATGGCAACTTGGGGAGCATGAGTAAGCGCTGTCTGTGAGACACGACACCACAATACTGTCCACTACTGCATCTGAAATAGTGTAAGACCTCCCTGTTGTCTTCTACAGGTGACATTCTGAAAGCTGAAGGGCAGGCCAGCTTAGGACAGCAGACGCCAATTAACATGACTGGTTCTTTGTTGCAGTCATTCCTCTTTTATGCATGTTTTCCGCTGGGGGGTTTACTGCACAGTCGCCTCTATTCGGTTTTAGGTGCATCCAATATGTCACGCTTTCGTTTTTCTTTCAAAACAAACGTAGTGTCTGTCTGTTAACATTTAACATGTAACATCATAAATGTACATACTATTTTCAAAATCTACAAATCCCAGTACTGCATAGATCACATGCCAAAGGAAGCTCTGCAAGATCCAGATAGCCCCCCAGCTGCCTTTGTAGTCAAGCAGAACGCTGGGTGCTGTGACAGATGACGCAGTTGTCTAAAATTCTGTTTTGTACAAGCAGGGACAAGAGCATTAAATGTCAGGTGAACCAAGAGAAGCTTATTTTCACCAAAAACACCCTTCATGCTTCTCCTGATGTTGCTGTTTTTCTGATTTATTAAAATAAAAAAAAAAGAAGCACAAAGCTGCAGTTCAAATTATTTAGAACAAACAGGAATGTTATTACTGTTCTACCCAAATGCTATGTTTCCACATGTCATTTGCACTTCCCCTCTTTTTCATTACAATCTAAAAAAACAGAAGTCATTATTTTGTTAAGAAGTGGAGCAACCATAAATAAAACATTTCCTTTTATACCCTAATTTTATATAATAAGAGTGTCTATCCAAATTTGTATCCCCAAGACTGAGGGAATTCAGAGACATAAATGAAATTAGAAGTTTCTGTAGGTCCGGGATTCACATAGTTATGAAGTTTGAGTAGTATTGTACAAACTTTTTGCAAATTTTTTTAACATTTATTCTTATTTGGGGTTATTTGGAATGTAAATATATTTGCATTTAGATCCAACCCCTGAAATAGAGAGGTTGTATTACTTTTTGTGCTGAAAGCATATATTTGATTAAAAAAATGTTTTTTAAAGCAGGTCTTTTGGCTTCTCATCTTGTGTTCCATTTCTTGCATTCCAAAAGATCATTTCAGTGTACTGATTATTTCCGGATTTGATTTTTTGATCCAAGGGATTTGTTTGTTTGCTTAAGTACACAGCAAAGTATGAATAATCTCTCTTTCCATTTCCTTTTTCTGCTTGCATCTCTTACCTTCTCTCAATATGAGCAGCACTAGAAAAAAACTGCGCTAGGAAACAGCTCTTCTTCAGGCTTCGGTTATTAGGTTGTTTATGTACATACATAAACTGAAGTTGTGATATTGAGAAGTCCTGTGAAAAAGCTGTTGCTCATGAGCTTAAAGATATTTGAACTTCTTTGCTAAACTGTTTCTTGACTCTACCCTTTCCCACAGAGCTCCTGTACACCACCTAGTAAAGTCCTCCGTACTAAAAAAAACTCAAACTATCTATCAGATAAAAAATATCCAACGAAAGAACTTTAAATTTCCAGAATCAAGTGAGCAGGAGTTACAAGTAATAGAATTAAGTTTGTCCATGTAAATTTTAGCTAAATGCCTTCTACATATCATATGCTACAGTCTTTAGCTACATGATTCCTTACTACTTTTTCTAGATCCTTCCTTATTCAGACCACAAGAGCAGGCTGGGATGACCGAACAGCTTTTTGATACTTTGTTGGATCGTCCTGGCACAAAGAGAGGCCCAAGGCATTTTTGACTGTGCACAGTTCCAAGTCTGTACTCAGTATAGTTATTACTTTTTGCCAGAGCTTTTGTGTGGTAGTCATCACTCTCGTATGACTTTCACACATTAATATCAATTTAATTTCAAAATGCACCTATAGGGTAGGAGATTATTAACCATATTTTTCATAGGAGCTGGCACAGATGGATGGAGCTGGGTGAAAGACTCAGGGAGCAAAGAGAAGGATTCACAAGGAATCTTAGCATAGATTCGTCACACTTACTTCAGAAACCGTTGTGCTTAACAGTTCTCAGGTTTCCTACAGTTTTATGAATAAGGTCTGCTCTGTGTCCATGTGGCCGAGTACATGTGCTGATACTTTGATTCTGCTGGCATTGCACAGGAAACTGCCCCCAGAAGACCTGGACATCTCAGTACCTATCTCACGCTCTTGTGCTAGCAGCACATACACTGTCTTGATCTATAGATCAGTGTTAAGAGTCTGTCTATCCATACGCAAACTAGTGAGAAGGTAATACTTCCCTTTTACCTACCTCATAATAAAAATAGTCATCTGAGAATTTTAAGCACCCAGCTTGAGGTTAAAAACTTCAGCAAGAGTCAGAAATCCAGGCAGTTATTTTATTACAAGGCTAAGCCTGAAATCCTCGGTGTTAATCAAGCATGGGCACTAAAGTAAAAGAATTCACTCATCTGAGTACATAATTTAAGATTCTGACCCCTGTTTGAGGGGAAGATCAGCATCATATAGGTCTTCATGTGTCACGGAGAGAGTGAGAGAGATACACTTTGCTCACAAGACAGAAGCAGGAATATATTTTATTGGTATAAGACAGTGAGTTAACAAAGTTCAATGGTAAATGCAACAGTGGTTTAACAAGATTTGATGGCAAGGTACACTTGATTATTTACTGC
>Ga0181612_122909_pt1 | contig 10021 bp, 9 predicted proteins | sample HoacroProtozoa21_FD_119630 | JGI IMG/M metagenome (GOLD analysis project Ga0181612, IMG submission 119630) | Hoatzin crop microbial communities from Cojedes, Venezuel. Combined Assembly of Gp0051906, Gp0051904, Gp0051908
AACATTACTTGAAAGTGAACAAGCGCACAGATCCCTTGTAAGAACTCAGCTGTACCACTTACTCGAGCAAGTAGGGTCCAGCGTGTCAGATTCTAACGAAGAGTATGATTCTCTTAACTTGTTACAAATTGCAAATGAATCCTTGGCAAAAATGAAAGAAGAGCACTGCCTTGCTCTACAGAATGAGGAGAAAATTCTTCATTTGCAGCGGGAAGTTGAGAGACTAGAGGAAGAAAATGCAGTTCAATATACAGAACATAGATCCCTGATTCAGGATTTTGAAAAAGAAAAGAATCTCTTGAGAGAAGAATTGGAAGGAGCGTTGTCTGATAAAGCAGCACTTCAAAATGATATCCAGGAGCTAAAGAATGCCAGTGAAAAAATGAGGATTGAAAATCAAGATCTTGTAGCTAATATTGAAGAGATCACTCAAAAACTTGCTCTTCATGAAAGTCAAATACAAGAACAGCAAAAAGGATCAGAAAAACAAGACGACTTTAATTTCATTCTGGAACAAAAGGAAACTGAACTTAGAAATGTGAAAGACGAACTGAGTTCTCTAAAGGTTATATTTTGTTATTGAAGTATACAGACTAAACCTCTAAAGTCTTCAGAATTAAGGTTCAAAAAATACTTTCAATTCTCTCTTTTTCTTTTTTTTTGTTCCTTGGCCTCAAAGTGAGTTTCCTTTCTAGAAAGCACATGCCTCTGAGTTTCCTAGCACCTCAGAATCCCCTCCCTCCCCCCAGGAAAAAAACCAACAAAACAAAACCAGTCATAGCGCTATCTTGATGAAAGTTGCTTGTACTTGAACCAGTCTTCCTATCAATACCCCTCAAAGTGATCATTTAACTAGATGGACTAACTTGACCTCATAATCTTTCACCTCTAACTTTCTATGGTTTCATCCTATAAAAAACTTCTGCTTGATCTGCATTAGCTACTCATAACTTCAGGTCCTGGGAATTGATGATTATGTAAAACTGACAGCTGCAGAATTAACAGTCTATCATTTTCTGCCCTCAGACAGGATGGAAAGCAGCTGTTAAAAATTTGGAATATTTTCCTTTCAGCATAAGTATACTTTTCAGTTACCAAGCTGATATGAAATTGCACATAAAGGCTTTCTTGGTAGTAAGAATGTGGATGTGTCCAGCTGTAGCTGAAACGTCTCACGGCTTGTTAGGGGAAAAACAGATATCACAAATAAATTTTTGTAATACTTGTATCTTTCTTTATAATACAGAACTTAATGGAGACATTGACTGAGAAAACTGATCAACAGTCCTCAGTAGCAGAGCTTCAAGAAAAAATTGGTATCTTTCTTGCTGTTCTCTTTTGTGTAAACAGTTTGGGGGTTTTAAATTGTTAGTTTTTCTTTCTCTGCATAATTGTGCAATATTTGCTACAAGCCAAGGAAAGTGAGGAAGTAGATGTCAGTGCAGCTTCTTACAATATTCCTTCCATTAGAGATTTAAAATATTGCTAGCAATCTTAAGTCAGTTATCATTTGATATTTCATAAGTTTTTTTCTTCCTGTGTATATTTGGCTATAAACAGTGTAGTGGATTTCATCTTTATTTTTTTAAATATGGGCAATAATTGTGTCAATAAGAATCCCCAAGGCTGCCGAGAGGAAAGTGGCGCTTTGCCAAAACTACTGTTGCCTCATGGCAGGTATCCAAACACATTAGGAAGAAGAGCATTCTGAGCTGTTACAACTGTGTGTAGAAGTAGATGGGAATATGGCTTTTAACTTTAACTGTGGTGGCAGCCTCTGAAATAAGGAGAGATTGTCCCTAAGCTGTCTGTGCGGCTGGATGTTCCAGCTTCAAATTAAAGTTAAATTCTTAACTGAATGAGATGTTCCAACATCTCCCCCTGCTTTATATTTTGTTTTGTTTTGAAGTCATGCTGGTATATGTGTTCTTACTTCATTTAATTTCATTTCTTGGGGGAGAGGCAAGGTGTATTTTTTTCATTTTCTTATTTATTTATTTTAGGATGGCTGGAAAAAGAATCTGCAGAAAAAGGCGAGAAGCTAAATAAAATTAAGGTTGTTGCTGTGAAAGCAAAGAAAGAATTAGATGCCAGCCGAAAAGAGGTACCCTGACTGCTTCTTAATATGAATAACATTCTGCATATGGGGTTCTGTTTTAATGACACACACTTCTTTGTAATAAGATGCAGACCCTGAGGGAAGAATTGGAGTTGGTTCGATCAGAAAAAGATCAGTTGTCTGCTTCAATGAAAGATGTCATTCAAGGAGCTGAAAGCTATAAGGTAAGAATAGTGCTATGTTTACGAAAGACAGTTAACTGTCAGAAAATACTTTGCTTTTGAAGCCTGGCCTGGATATATATATTGCTATTTACTTGCACAAGTATGTTTGGCAAAAGAAATTATGCCAGTGCAGTTGAGTACCCCAATCAAGAAAAGTGAGGTTCTAGTAACAGAATTGTGCGGCTGCTGTCAGAAGAAAATAAGGCAGTTCCTTTCTACTGGATGGTATTTTTAAACCTTGTAAATCTAGCATCATATGTATCAATCAATGTATTGCTGAGGCAAAACATAAATCCTTATGAATTCTTCAAAGTACATACATGAAAATGAGGATCAGTTCGAAAGTCCTTAAGTGATAAAGGCATAAACTAACAATTCCCTGGGAGCGAGTCCACTTGGAGCACATCTCTGGGCACATGAAGGAGAAGCAGGTGAGTGGGGATAGTCAGCATTGATTCACCAAGCGTAAATTGTGTCTGATTAATCTGATTGCCTGCCATGATAAAACAGGTGGGAGTTGTGGATGAGAGGAGAACAGTGGATGTCCCTTATTTTGACATTAGAAAGGCTTTTGATGCTGTCTTACAGAATTCTCGTATCCATGCTAGGACATCATGATCTAAATGGATAAACAACTGAATGGGCGCTTAAAAAAAAAAAATGCATGGTTTGGCTCAGAGAATAGCAGTTAATGGCTTGTACTAGATGTCAGTAACAAATGGGGTACCGAAGGGGTCTGTGCTGGGACCTGTCCTGTTTAACAGTGACCTGGAGAAGGTGATGGAATACACATTCGTCATGTGTTCTCAGATTATTTCTAATTGGGAACAGCCAATAGATGTGAGGGCAGGGCTTCCATTAAGAGAGACCCAGACAGGCGTGAAGAATGGGCTGACAGAAACCTTCTGAAGTTCAACAAAGACAGCTGCAAATCTCTTCATGTGGGAGAGAGGAACTCCTTGATATAAGCTGGAGATCGTGTGGCTGCTGAAAAGAATTTCAGGGTTTTGCTAGGCAGTCCACTGAGAATGAGAAAACTGTGTTCTGATACTAAAGGTGGATGCAGAATCCTGGGCTGCAAGAACAGGAGTACAGCTAGAGGTCAAGGGAAGTCATCATCTGTCTTCAGTCAGCACTCCCGGGAAGGTGAACAAGTCTTATGAGGAGCGGCTGAGAGAAATGGTGGTGTTTATCCTGGAGAGAAGGAGGCTGGGGGGAGACCTTATCGCTCTCTACAGCTACCTGAAAGACAGTTGTAGCGAGGTGGGAGTTGGTCTCTTTTACCAAGTGACAAGTGATAGGATCAGAGGCAATGGCCTCGAGTTCTGTCTGGGGAGGTTTAGATGCAGTATTAAGAAAAATTTCTTCACTGAAAGGGTTATCAAACACTGGACCAGACTGCCCAGGGAAGTGGTTGAGTCACTATCCCTGGAGGTATTTAAAAGACGTGCAGGCATGGCACTTAAGGACATGGTTTAGTGGTGGACTTGGCAGTGTTAGGTTAATGGTTAGACTCAATCTTAAGGGTCTTCTTCAACCTAAATGATTCTGTGATATCATTGAGAGTATTGCAACCAGTATTGTCCATCTTCTTCCCCCCAAATACAAGACAGGTATTGATAACCTGGAGTGATTTCAGTGGAGGGTGGCAAGGATGGTCAAGAGACTGGCGTGAGTGATGTACAAGGCTGAGATACTGCTCAGGCTGGAGAGAAGACTTTCAAGGGACCTAATAGCAGCCTTCCAGTATCTTCAAAGACATTATCAGGCAAATAGAATCAGGTTATTAATGGCAGTGCAAGATGAGAGACAGTAGTCCTAAACTGAAATGAGAGATTTCAACTGGATACATGGATAAATATTTTTACCCTATGAGGATGGTCAAGCTGTGGAACTGGTTGCCCGGAAGTGTAGTGACATCTTCATCCTTGGAGGCAGGTCCTTGGAAAGACCTGACTGGACAAAGCTGTGAGCAACCTGGTCTGATCTCGCTGGTGACCCTGATTTAAGTAGGAGGTTGAACGTAGAGCTTTGAGGTCTCTTCCAACCTGAATTATTCTAGAATTTAATGAACTGAAAAGGGTTTCTCCCAGAGCCTGTAATGGAACAAGAGCTTTAATTTCATTCTGATATTTCTGATGTTGCAATAAGACAACTCGTGCTGAAATATTAGCAAGATAAGGAAGTGTCTGAGGTATAGAATGTGCTTATGGAAGGTATATTTTAAAATATGACGGGTTTGTGTTTGTATGTGTGAAGAATCTTTTGATGGAATATGATAAGCAAGGAGAACAGCTGGATTCTGAAAAAGACAGAGCAAATAATCTCGAACGTCAGATAGATGACCTCACAAGACAGCTACAGGTGTCATCCCAGCAGGTCAGTTCTGTGTGTGTGTCTGATCTATTGATAATTACGGTAAAAAATATTTTACCTGTTGAGTGTAAGTTTTACTCCTATGATTGTTGCTATATATAGCTTTATAACCTAAGTGCATTTTGGATATGATCTGAAATTCCGTGGTTTAGTTTTTTCCAACACCTGATATCTTATCTGGGCCATGACAAAGGTAAATATATCTAGAATGTCTGGCTTTTTTAATAGAAAGGGTTAATTTACTTGAGGTCAACTCATAGAAAAGAGCAGATGATCACGTCTGGCTTGGTTTGCACATACAACTCTGCTGCATGTAAAAGATATAAAAACAAAGTATCAAACTTGCACTGTTTCTCTGATTTCACATTTATACTTCTCATGAAGTACAGTAACCTTTAACTGTTACTATTTTTTTCTTCTGTTTCTTAGACAAAATGTGGTTTTATTATTTAATCAACACAGTGTTTAAACATAGTAAATTAACAATTTTTTTTTGGCCACCTTTCACAAGGGTGAGGCTTTAGGATGCATTGTAGAGTACTACAGTGGCATTCAGAAGAGTCTAAGATGGTAATTAAGCAGCTGTGAGACACATTTTTGCAAAGCTAACTGCAATGGGGTGGGGATTTAGGATTTAAACTCCCAGGCCCCGTATATACATAATTACACTGAAGATCCACGTAGGCCACTGTTTCCTTATAAACGGAAGCTAGTAGTGAATAGCATAGGAATAAATGACTAATAGTAGCGTATATGCTGCTGATTATGCAGGCGTTTAATTTTTCAAGTTTGTTACAAAGTATTTTGTACATAAAAACACTGCTTAGGTAATCGGCTGCTGCTTTCACTTATACTTCATTATTAATCTGCGTAATAGTGACCGAGATAAAACATTGAAGATGTCAAAATTAAATCTGTTAAAATCATTGCAAAAATAGCCCAGATACAGGAGGAATTCTTACTGTGTACTGATGTGACCTCGTTAAAGGCTTGGTGGTGCTGCAGTTAAATCTTTTTTAGGAATTTATAGTATGATCACTTATTTATAAATACAGCAGCTGAAGTGGGGCAGTCAGTACTGGAACGTTGCATATTATTGTGGGAGGAAGGTGATTCTTGCAGAAAGTATAAATTTTGAGGGGTGGGAATTGTTTTTCATATTTCTTGTAATTCTAGCCATCTTACAGAAAGCTGGAGAAATGAACTCTGAACAAAATAACCAAATTGTGCTAGTGACTTTAGTCTGTTTATTAATCTGGTTTAAAACAATTACGATGGTCAAGACTCATCTGTAGGAGAGCTGTTTGTAAGGGAGTCGGATAGAAATAGGTGTTTGTTTTTTAAATATAGACAATACCTTATCTGTCAAAGTCCCACTCAAATTCAGCTTACGTTTTTATCTTTCCACTATGATCATTTCAGCATGATCAGTTACACTCTGCTAATGAAGACCTCCTGGCTCGTGTTGAAACACTGCAGTATAATGCTAAGCTGCTGGAAGCTCAGATACTGGATATGCAAAGAGCCAAGGCAAAGGCTGACAAAGAACTGGAAGCCGAAAAGCTTCTGAAAGAACAGAAAGCAAAGGTAGTACTCTGTAGAAATGGTGAACGGGCTGAAGCATTACTTTCACTGGATGTAACTTCTGTTGGACCTTTGTAAACTGTGTTTTTATAGAACAAGTTCCATGCTTTCTCCTCTTGTTATTTGACTCGGTCTTTTTTTTAAGACTTGGTCTGTTTATTGAAAGAACTTTGCAAGGCTATCACTCTGAGTAGATTGCAGATTGTTACAGAATGTGAAAAACACTTCATAATCTTCTGGATTTTTCTTCGGTTCCCAATGATTTCACAGAAGAGGAATCGGTTACCTTTGTACAACCTCAGTGTGTGTGTGTATTAGTGTAAATAGATGCTGACATCTATTTTGAACTGCATATTGAGTAGTATTTAAATTTCAGGAACATAATGGTGCTCTCCGTGAAATGGAGGAGCTTCAGATGCAACTTCAGAAGGAAAAGAAGCATCTGCAGAAAACTATGCAAGAACTAGAGCTGGCCAGAAAGGTAGAGTTGCTGTTCATGTTAGTGCTTAATAGACTACCAAAGATTTTGTCCCATCTTGCTGTGTTGAATGCCTCCCTTTCTATTCTGAGAATTTCAAAGCTGGAGGTTTGCAGAAGGAAAAACATGAGGGCTTTCACCCCTGGTTTTGTGTTTAAGGAGCTGATCTGTGCTTTTGGGTTTGGTGGTTTGGTTGGTTTGTTTGTTTGTTTTAGCTTGTGTTATGTGGCCTGTCACGAGTAGAAACAGAAATAGAATTCAGGTGTCTGGAGTACTTGTATGATGCACCATTCAGAAGCTGCCCTTGTTGTAAGGACTGAAGATGATAGAAACGAGTATCTGCAAAATACCTACTGGTAAAACTGTTAAAACTAACAATAGGTTTTTCAAAGCTTCTGGTTCTTGTTTGAAAATAGATTATTTACTGAGGATATGGAAACCTGATGGATGGGTATTGCTTGTGGATATGGATAGTTATAAAGTTTTTGTTAGATGAGCAATACAGTTTTTTCATACGATTAAAAAAAAATTCTTGGCAGCCGAGGCAGATAATAAGCTGTAACTTCATTGTGTGTAACTTGCAGGATGCTCAAAAGAGTACGCTGATGGATATGGAAATAGCTGATTATGAAAGGCTAGTAAAAGAACTTAATCAGAAGATCACTGATAAAGACAGCAGAATAGAAGATCTCGAGCAAGAGACTGGGATTCAGAAACAGAAGCAAGAGACCCTACAGGAAGAAATAAGTGAGTAAACTATAAACAGCTGGAGTCATTATGGTATAATTAGTAATGGTGAAAAATTCAATTCAGAAAACTTCTCAAGTCGATGAGTGAGAGTAAGTTTTACAGGGAATACTGAACAGTTATGTGGTCAAAACTACTTTTCCATACAGGATACTTTACTAGGTTATTAGTCACTTGATCTGTATTCAGCAAATAAAAGCTAAATGGCCTGCATGATTAAGTTAATCATAAGTTCTGAAAGTCGGTGACTGACGGTTTTCATTCTGACATACCACACTCATAAAAGTTTATTAGTTAGGATGTGGTTAAAAATTTTATTTCTTCCTATCCTTAAGTGTAAGTTTTAAAACAATTTCATTTATTTGAAGATCTTTGTGATAATTGGAAATAGGATACTAAACTTAGTGTAAGCTACTTGTTTGTAGCTCGTAAGAAATCTGTCAGAATTTGCTTAAATATTTTCCAGTATTTTTAAGGGAATATAGGAGGGGAAGTTGCCTTTGCATGTAACTGCTGTTTTCTGCATTAGAGTCACTTCAGTCAACTATGCAACAGGATGAGGAAAGAAATGCCAAGATAAAACAACTCCTGGTGAAAACCAAAAAAGAACTGGCTGATTCAAAACAAGCTGTAAGTCCAGATGTTAATGACTGTGCATTCTGTTTTTAAACTAACTTTTAAAAAATGGGCTGGTAACTGAATTATTAAGTTGCTGAGGTTTGAGGGTTTTCTAATAACCAGATAATTTTATCATGCAGGAAAATGACCATCTAATGTTGCAGGCATCATTAAAAGGGGAACTGGAAGCCAGTCAGCAACAAGTGGAAGCCTATAAGGCAAGAAACTTCACTTCTTTGTTAGTATGTTTCTTATTTAAGTAACAAGGGTGGGATTTTTGCTGGGCGGATGGAATATAGGCTGAAGAATGAAAAATGTGTGCTTTTTCCTACTAGGTTACTGGTTCTTTTTCTTGAATGAGTGTTGTCTGCTGCTTTCCCCAAATATTTCCCCTGTGGTGTTCTTTAAACAGGTTTACCCTTTCTTGTTCCTCTTTCCCTTTCCACCAGATGAGTAGTTTGAAGCTTGCGACTGGGATATGTTTTAAAATAATGTCTTTAAAAATGGAAGTTGCTCAGTTTAAAAATAAAAGAATGCAACATTGTCAGCAGAAGTCTTAAGTGTTGTCCATCTGTATAAATGTTATTGGTTGGGCAGAATAGGAATTGAATGTAATGAAAGGTGGCAGGGAAGGGAGAGGGCTTGACTTTTTTAAATGCTGCCACCCCACTGCTGTTCTCTCTCTAAACAAACATCATATATTTTTTAATTGAGTACATGGTAACCCCTGTCTATTTCTCATTCTGACTTTATTGGATTTTAATTTTGTGTTCACCAGTTCTGTGCAGGAATTACTGTAGTAAAATCCTGTGTTCTCTGTGGTATGTCCCCTTGGAGACGGAAGAAAAAATTTTGTCATAGTAAAGTTTTCAACTGACTTTTTTCAGATTCAGGTGGCTGTACTAACGTCAGAAAAGCATAAAGTTCAGGAACACCTGCGAACTTCTTCGGAGCAACATCAGCGTACGTTGAGTGCTTACCAGCAAAAAATTGCAAACTTGCAAGAAGAGTGCAAAGCAGCCCAGGTACTCTAGTGGAAGAAATAATGTCAGAAACTTTAGAAGGGAGATTTACTGTGCACTCTGTCTGCTTTTCTAAAAATATTTTGCAGATTTTTCACCCTCCTCTTTGTCTGTCAAGAATTAGGAACTACCCCAGTGCTTAATGTATTAGAGTGGTGGTATAGAGCACAAGCCAGACTCTGTCCTGGTTGTCATGTATCACTTTGGGTGGAACATCTGGACTGCACTCTCACATTCTGAGTAGGGAAAACCTTGTGTGGTGGTAGTGGGGAGTCGGAGTTTATTTAAGATGATCAGCAAGTATACACTGCAGGAAAAAGAGAAGTCTTAAAAGTGGAGAAGAACAAATAAAAAAGGAATAGAATTTTCTCCATATAAAACCAGTTAACACAGATACTACTTAAAAAACGAAAACACTGAAAATACATATTTGCCAAGCACCTTTTAATATACTGCTATATGAGCAGCTTCTTAACTGGCAGCTGAGCTACATGTGAAAGTGACACTATTGCTGAGGATTTTGTTATTTCTGGGGTTTTGTCCATATGACACTGTGTTAGATGTTCCTGGAATCTAGTGTTTGCATTGGAGGCAGACAGATTCAGAATATAGTAGGACTATTACATTCGGACTGTCGTTATGGAGATCAGTGCACCACCACATTATGGCCCTTTTTATATGATAGGTGTGCATCCTGCAGATAAGTAACAGTTGAACTCAGCCTCTCAAAAAACTTCTAAGTTTTAAAAAGGGGAACTGAAATGGACAGACTCTGGTTGCTGCTATAGGAGGCTTGTCTGAGTCGTACTGGTAGGTATGGATCATGGTTTCACAAATGCATTCTTTGTAACTGAGGACTTCACGGTACTTGCCCATGGTGGCTTGCTCCTTGCCCATGGTGGCTTGCTCCTTC
>Ga0181612_145447_pt1 | contig 10021 bp, 8 predicted proteins | sample HoacroProtozoa21_FD_119630 | JGI IMG/M metagenome (GOLD analysis project Ga0181612, IMG submission 119630) | Hoatzin crop microbial communities from Cojedes, Venezuel. Combined Assembly of Gp0051906, Gp0051904, Gp0051908
CCCATCATAAAGCGGCATGGAACCCAAAACAATTCTTCAATTTGCAAAATAAATATGTTGTATTTTCCAACATCCATCTGCTTTGACAAAACCTACAATTCCTCAGGACTTCACTTTCACATCCTGCCAGAGGTCATTGTTCTTGATCTCCGCTTTTTTGCCCAGGAACGCCTTTTTCGCGGTCTTGTTTCCATAGAAATTATACAGGAAGAATGCCGTCATGTAGCCGTCCCCGATGGCGCGCATATCACTGTGGTCGGCGTCCTTGCGCCGCGCCATAACAGTAAGGCCGTTGCCGCTGACACTGTTATAGAACTGATTCATGCCATAAAGAGAAGTGATCAGCGTGCTGTCAAACACACCGGTTCCTCCAACCAGCATCCACGGGACCTTGATTTGGTCGAGATCATATTTCCAGCCGATCAGATCACTGAACACCGGAGCCTATGTCTTCCGGCAGTCTCCTGATCCTTTTCGCTCATATATACGGGACAGTCGAACAGGTAGTTCCCGCCAATATGATCAAAATGTCCATGAGAGTCCACAACTGTCAGTGGCTTATCCGTCAGTTCGCGAATTTGTTTCGTGCAGTCCGCAAACCCGTATCCTGTATCAAATACCAGTGCCTTCTCTTTTCCAATCACCAAGTACATGCAGGTGACGCAGTTGGTCAAACTGTAGACACCATCCATCTGCTCCTTCACATCATAAAATTTTTTCGACATAAGCACGCTCCTTTTGATAAAAATCCGATTATGGCCCGACCATGATCACGTTTCCATTTCAATCTATCTGTAACGTACTATTTTTTTTGAAAATGGTATTTTGTTATTTTTACTATCTTTTCGTTTTTTTGAGTTTGTTTTCATGTACTCCTGATATTTAAAGGAAATTTCTTTTTATTCTCTTTTTTATGATATTTTGAGCAAGAAAAAGAGCAGGAAACCACAGAAATTCCATGATTTCCTGCTCAGGAGTGGAGTAATTCACATTCTGAAAATCAATAAATGAAATAGTAACGGCAGTACTGTAACGCCAACTGCCAAAACTCTCCGGTCTTATCCGGATTCAGAGCCAGAAGGTGCCCCGAATACTTAAAGTAAACATAATCGTGCGGCACCTGATATTTGTTTAATTTGCGATTCAGTTTCTTGCCGAGTCTGGTAGGGACAACATAGTCCACTCCACCATACGCCAGGAGACAGGGAACCGTATCGCTATCAACATAATCGATTGGCGAGATCTCTTTCAGGTAACGGTCCGCCGTGCCATCCTTTACCATTTTGTTTGTGACCTTCTTACCAGTCAGCAACTCGGTCCATTCACGTTTTCCCTCGACGCTCCGATCTTCTTCGTCAGCCATCCAGTCCTCATAATGAAATGTAGCAGGTCCCGTCTGCTCGAAGACAAATTTGATGGGAATCGGTGAATCGTCCTGATGCCGGAAGGCGTACAAAAGCGAAAGTCCGCCACCCGCAGATGATCCACTGGTCGCCATGCCGGTCAGTTTGATCCCCATTTTCTTACATTTCTTCTTGACCGCCGTCACGCAGAGCTTGATCTCGTTATCCATGTAGTTGATGTTGGTCTCGGGATGTTGCTCTGTCAGGACTGTGTAATTTACATTTGCCACAACATAGCCTTGGTTGGCAAAAAACTCTGCCCGCTTATGTTGTTCTTGTTTATCCCCGCCGGTATAGCCGCCTCCATGAATAAATAGAATCAGGTATTGGTTTTTCGTCTTGTCGAGTCCATCGGGAACATAGAGATCATAGCTGGTACCTTCGTGGTCGCAATAACTTAGGTCTGCATATCGGGTATATGCTCCAATCGTATCCGCGATTTCTTTTTCAGTCTCATAAATCAGTTCCAGCGCCTCATCGAAGAGATCCACTTCCTCACTTTCCGGGGAATCCCCCTCCTGAAGCATTTCACTCGCACTAGAGGCATATACTGGAATCGCCATACCACACAACAGGCAACCGGAAAGCATCAATGCCAACAGTTTTTTCATTTGGTTTCCTCCATTAAAATTTCTGACTTATCCAAGCAATTCATGAAATGCGCTTTGCTTTGCGGCAATTTCAAGAGCCTTTTCAGCCATTTCGAACGGTTCCGGATGGATTTCACGCAACGGAAGCGTTGTCAGCTGTCGAAGGGTTATCTCTTGCAACCACTTGGGACCGGTTTTAATAAAGTCTGAAAATCCCTCATAGGTGCGGTCAAAAGCAGGCGCTGTTTTTTTATTCTTGGCCAGTTTGATCAGTGGAATATCATAATAATGGTAAAAATGTTTTTCTGGATCAACCAGTTCCAACTCCGCATTCAATTTTACGACAATTTTTATATGAACCATTCCCACGGTGCATTCACCTAACTGGTTGAACGACATGGGAAGCTTGCTGAGGAAGGACAGGTCCGGAGCCTCTTTTTCCATAACTGCTTTTGTAGTCGGATTCGCGTACAGCATGCAAATTGGCGTATCCATATTACCTACCAGGATACTTTCCGCACGATATTTGATTTTTTTCTCAATGAGTTCCCATGAGGCTTGATCCAGGGAATTCTCTTGGACCAAAGCCTCCCACTCACTGGCAGGCACACCATATTCTTCCAAAACATATTGTTCCTGCTCTTTTGCCCAGTTGTTTTCGGTCTTTGCCGATGCAGGCACAACGAGCCCCAAAATCAGCGCACACGCCATTATAATAGAAAAAAGTTTTTTCATATCTATCATCTCCTAAATCATTGATTTCATCTTCTCGGTTCAACCGTAGATTCTTTCCTTTGTTCCTTCACTTCATAAAATTCTTTTGGCTTATCACTCACCTTTTGATAAATAATTGAATAGGGGTCACCTATCTTCACGCATCATTTTCAATCCATTTATAACGTACTCTTTTCTTCAAATATGGTATTTTTCTATTTTTACTATTTTTCTGTATTTTTGAGTTTATTCGCATACGGGGATTCCGATTTGAAAGGAAATTCTTTTAGCTTATGTTTTTATGATATTTTGAGCTAAAAAATGCCATGTGCTATAATTGAAATACCGTCAGAAACCCGGCAAGGGAGCGTAACGAATCATGGAAAAACATGTCAGCCAAAAAGAAATCGAAAAAATACTCACTACCAACAAGCTTCGAAACAGCGAGAACGATCTGCAGCGGATCCCCTATGAACATGTCCTTCGTCTTTTAAATAAAATACGCCATGGTGTTTATCAGGAAATTTATTTTCCTGAATTCACGGAACTCAAAGATCATGCCGGCGTCAGTGCCAGCGAGAAAAAACTTTGGGAATACTATACTGTCAGTGCGGTCACTCTGTTTGTATTCACCGCAGTAGACAGTGGGGTGTCATCGGACCGGGCTTTTGATCTTTCCGACGCCATGTTGGCACGACTCGAAAAGGCAGACACCCTCCATGAAATGCACGAAATTATAATTCTGTCCGCCAGTCTGTTCGCCTACATGGTCCACCAGGGCAGTGTCAAAGACAACTCCTATCTGATCAAACAGGCAAAAAATTATATCAACAGCAACATCTACTCAAAAATCTATTTGGACGACATTGCGGCTCATGTAAAAGTCCATCCCAGCTATTTATCCCGCTGCTTTTCCAAACAGGAAAACATGACCATCAGTAACTACATCATGCAAAAAAAAATGAAGGCCGCCTGCGGACTGCTGAAACATTCTGACCTGTCAATTGCTGAAATTTCTCAGTACCTCAGCATCTCCTCACAGAGCAACTTCACCACCACATTCAAGAAATGGACAGGGCGTCCATTCCATCATAAAATCTTGGCAAAAAACGAGCAGGAAACCAGAGGGGCACAGTGGTTTCCTGCTCAGAGGCTGAGTGATTAATGTTCCGGAAATAAACGCTTTTCAGTAAAGATGAATAAAGAGGAGATAAATAATAGGAGATAAATAGAGAAGATTTAAAAAAGAACACGGCTCAGCCGGATGCCAGAACCGGAACCAGCCTTCACCCACAATAGCGGGCCCGGTCATCTGACAAAACTAGTGTACGTTGTCCGCAACCGCAAAACAACTCGGTTTCTTGAGAAAAAAATAGGTCAAATTTTCTCCGAAAGTAACATCTTGTATATTTTGTACAACATGCTGAAATGACCAAAACCGCCAGCCCTGTTGGGCCGGCGGTTTCGCCTCATTTATGCAGTTTGGATTGACATTTTCTTACAGGGAAGAAAAGGCAAAATGAGCTTGGTTAGCGGCTCGCCTCTTTCGTGACGATGCCATCTTTAATGGTGTAGACCTTGGTTTTGGTCGTCACCGTTCCGCTGTAGGTCTGCATCCACTTGCCGTTCTTAATGTAGTACTTGGTGCCACGGAACTTAATGATACCGGAGTAATCTTTAGCAAGCAAACCCTTGCGGACGTAGTAAACATTTTTGGAAGTCTGGGCCAGACCGGAATAAGTGGTATCCACAGATCCGTCGGAATTGTAGACACCCCATCCGCTGGCGCCCTTTGTCAAGGTGCGGAACTTGGAGCCGTCTTCCGGCAGGACGCTGATGATCTGGTTAGCCATGTATTTGGAACCTTCCAGCGTCGGATGCGGGTTGAATCCGCTGTCGTCCACGGACATGAACTCATACAGCGGAACGGTCCAGTTCTCGGTAATGAGTTCGGTGTCTTTCACGTCACAGTAATAATACTGTTCCGGATAGACTTTGGTGTAATATTTCCGGGCCGAGTTGTAGGTCAGATCATACATCAGCTGCGGGACACAGGCAAAGGTCGGATAAATCGTGATTTCATCCGGCAGAATGTATTCGCCAATCAGCGGAATTTCCACTTTGGCGGGACCGTCATCCAGCGTTTTGATGGTGTAGTAACCATTGACGCCCGGCACCAGTTCCCAGTTGGCAAAGGCGTTGTAACTGCCAAGTGCCACGATCGTGACATCTGGGTTCAGTTCATAGATCGACTCCACAATTGCTTTCCAGTTTTCCTGGAACGTCGTCAGATACATGGTGGCGTTCTGCAGCCACAGGCTGATAAAGTGACCCCACTGAAGAGGATTCTCAGCCCAACCGGCTACAAAATAAGCGGCATTGCGGAGAACAAGGCCCCAGGATCCGTACTTATCCAGCTGCTCTTTCAGCGTTCCACGCGGGTCGAACGGACCGATGGAGCCCTGGTCGGCGATGTAGTAAATCAGAGCGATCGTGGTAAACCAGGTATCGTTCAGACCGATATCCAGAGTGATAAGATCGGCGCTCTGAACAGCCTTTTTGAACGTCGGGCGAAGTTCCTTCATCTTGTCGATGCTGTAATAACCATAAGTGAAGTTGGCCATTTCGAACTCTTCCCACTCGGTCATTTCATAGTCGTCATCCAGTTCGTACCGGAGTGCCGCAGTGGTGTAGCCCGGATAGTTCATCATCTGAAGATCCGCGCCCGTGTATTTGGCAACAAGGTCCGCGTAGCAGCCTTCAATTCGGCCACCGGTGTAGATAATGCCGTCTCCGACTTTTTCCTTGTAATCCGGCAGGCCGAAACCCGAACCGACACTGTCTCCTAAAGAGACATATTTGCCATACTGCTTAACGGTATCCGTTGTGGCCGCATTGGCGACCACCGTTAAAATTGTGCTGAGCATAGTCAATGCCAGGACAATAGAGAGGATCCGCTTCGTCACTTTTTTCATGGATGAAGTCTCCTTTCCAGTTTTCTCCAGCTTGTTAGCGATTATAACAAGCTTTACTCCATAAACAATCAAGACATTATAGAAATCGAACATTTCGAATTCACTATACAAAACGTCACGTTTGATTAGTTTTGTGACATTTTAGCCGCCATCTTTTCCAGTTTCTTGAAATCGACCTTGTCTCGTGGAGTATGCGGAATGGCATCCAGGAATACATACTGGACCGGCTGCATATAGGAAGCCACTGTCTCCAGACAGATTTCCCGCAGTTCCGCCTCCAGTTCATCGTTGGATTTCTGGTCATCCATCTTCACCACAAAGGCGACCGCCTCATACACTGTGGAATTTGCCTTCTTGCGGCCTACGACGTTACAGGCGTCAACAGCTTCATTGTTCAGAATAGCCTGTTCCGGAACAAACGGGAACAGTTTGGCAGGATTGCCCTCTTCGTCCGCCGTAATGTAGATGCGGCGCAGACGGCCTTCAATGTAGAGACGGCCGCCATTCGTGACATAGCCTAGATCACCCGTGCGAATCCAGCGTTTGCCTTCCTCATCCGTTACGATCAGTTCATCGGTGGCTTCCTGGTCCCCAAGATACCCCAGCATGATTCCGGGAGAATTGATCCAGATTTCGCCGGAGTTGTTATAGCGGAGCGGTTTGCCGGTTTCCGGATCCGAAATCCGAATGGTGTTATAGACCAATGGAATACCCGCAGTTCCCTCGCCCGAGATACTCTGAGTCGTCGTTGTGGCCGTTGGCGATAACTCCGTCATGCCATAGCCCTGAATCATCGTATAATGGCTGCCGTGGGACTGCATGTAATCGTTGATGCGGTTTTCCACATCTTCCGGCACCTTATCACCGCCCACACAGACGGTCTTCAGAAAGGCCAGATTCATATCCTGCGTACATTTGGCGTCCGCCATGTTCTTGAAGTGTTCCAGAATAGCGCAGATATGGTTCGGTTTATATTTCTTGAACAGTTTCGGGAACCCGGCCGGATCAAATTTCGGGAACAACAGGATTTCCGCGCCGTAGCCGAGGCACATATGAATCATGGCAAAACCGTACAGAATGAACGGCGGCATGTCCGAAAAATAGGTGTCACAGCGCTCGATGGGAACACCGGTATAGGTGTGCGCCTGGATGACTGCATTGATTCCGTTATCACAAAGCATGGCCGACTTGGACTTACCGGTAGTGCCGCCCGTGTGCTCAATGAGAGTACAGCGATCCCACTCAAACGGACCTTCCAGTGAAGGTGCATTCTGGCCCTTTTCCAGGAACGTGTCCCAGTCCAAAACATGTTCATTGAACTCGATTTTCGGAATAGACTTGCGCTCTTTCAATTTATAGCCAGTGCGCGTCAGGGCATTCATCGATCGGGAAAGCGGAAGAACAATAATCGTTTCAATCGAGGTGTCCTTTACCGCTTCCGCAATATGAGGATAAGCAACATCGATCGTTACAAACACCTTGGCGTCGACCTGCTCGACATAGTGCCGCAGAGTTTCATTATCCGAACGGGGATCAATCAGATTCCCGATACCACCGATTTTATTAACGGCATAGATAGCCTCAATCGCCTCCGGACAGTTGACCGTACTCATGAGAACCGGATCGTTATAGCCGATTCCAAGGGCCGTGAACGCCCTTCCGATTTCATCGATATCCTGGAAAAACTCCCCATACGTGCGGGTGGTTCCATAATAAGTAACCGCCTTTTCATGCAAATACGGTTCATTGATATCATAAATGTACCGATATAACGATTTATGCGGGATTTCGCTGTGGATCTGCTCTTCGGAATAGAAGCGCAGCCACGGTTTGTCGATGTGCGGAAAACCGGTAAGTTTCCTAGTTGTTTCCATAATAGTTCTCTCTTTCCAGGCGCAGGCCTTTTTCTTGTTAGAAACTAACATCAAAAAGATTTAAAAAATAGGTGTTAGTCTAACTAACACGTCTTTCTCAAAAAAAGGGAAAACCGCGGATTTTAGCTGTTTTTGACATAGCTTCCAATAATTTCCGCGGTGTAAGTGAACATGTCCACGTCACTCATGCCCTCAGTCAGGTACTTGTAAATGTTGGTGCCGGTGTACAGGTTATTGACCATCTGGTAGACGCCGAAGATGTTGATATCCGGACGGATGGAACCGTCCTTCACGCCGTCTTCCAGTGTGGCTAAAACCGTCTTGGGAATGTTGCGGTACAGGTTCTCGTAAAAGTTCGAATTCTGGCCCCTGTTGGTTTTCATGGCGCTGTTGGCGTAATGGAACATCTCTCTGGTGTAGGACAGCCAGCCCGGATGTTTTGCATAGGCCCGAATGTAGAGTTCCATGGACTTCATGAAGCGTTCGTAACCGGTGGGAAGATCTTTGGTCTCCTCCGCGAATTGTTTCTGGTACTTCTTATAAAAGAAGTCCAGTGCGTCATCCCAGACCTGTTCAATCAGCGTCTGCTTGTTTTGGAAGTACCGGTACAACGACATGTCCGAAAGCTGAGCTTCCTGGGCAATCTGATGAATTGTCGTGTTGGCAATCCCCTGCTCAATAAACAGTTCGCGCGCCGTCAGAATAACATGCTGGATATTCATGGAGCGCTCAAAGCTCTGATCCATATTCCTCCCCTCTCTTGTCACAGATTGGCACTTTGTGACTTATTTTTTAAACACCTCTTCCCCGCCAAATGTTGCATGAAAATGTCACAAAAGCCGAAGTTTGTGAAGGCTCACAAACTTCGGCTTCAAATTGATGGTTTTTAAAAAATCGCCTATTTTTTTAGAAAATATCACGCATTTTCCAGGAAGGCGACTTCCTCGGGGGTCAGGTGGAGAGAGGTTGCTTCCACGTTTTGTTTCATGCGGTGGCGTTTGGCGGTGGTGACAACGGCGAAGGTGTTCATGGGGTTGTCGAAGACATAGGCCATGGCAATTTGCGAAACGGAGGCATGGTGTTTCTCCGCCAGTTCCTCGGCATGTTTCAGGCGCTGCATGTTGGCTTCGCAGAGGTAGCCTTTCTGAGCAGTCTTGTCGAGAATTTCTTTGGCCTTGTCCCAGTCTCCACTCTTGAACTTGCCGCTGAAGAAGCCGCGGCCCAGGCTGGAGTAGCAGATGACCGGCATCTGATTTTCGGCGTACCAGGCGCGGGCGTCTTTGTTACCGTCTCCTGAGATGGTGACGCATCCACCGCCCCAGGGGTCTTCCACCTGTTCCGCCAGACCGAAGTTCGGGCTGGAGACGGTGAAGCCTTCCTGGCCGGATTCTTCGGCGTACCGGTTGGCTTCCTGAATACGCTCGTGCGTCCAGTTGGAGACACCGAACACTTTGATCTTTCCAGCGTTCTTGGCCTCGTTCAACGTGTCGATGAATTCGCTGACCGGGGTGTTCGGGTCGTCCCTGTGAAGAAGGTAGATGTCGATGTAATCTGTCTGGAGGGTCTTAAGGCTCTTGGCCAGTTCCTTTTCGATGACCTGGCGGTCCACATGGACTTCGCCCTTCAGGCCGACGTTGCCGCACTTGGACAGGATGACGACCTGGTCCCTGTTGCCGCGGCGTTTGACCCAGCCGCCCAGGGACTTCTCCGCCATACCGTAGCCGCGGGCACAGTCGAAGGCGTTGATGCCGAGGGAATACGCGGTGTCCAGAACAGAGTCCTGGGCACGGCCCAGCAGCATGGGCATGTAAGCGGTTCCGAAGAAGATCCGGGAGACCTTTTTGTCAAGACCCGGGAAATCGGTCCGGGGTGCCTTGAGCAAAGTGCCGTTCCAGGCATCTTCAATGTAGTCCTTGGCCGCCCCGATGACACGGGTGTTGTTCTCCGGGCCATGGACATCTTTCAGACCGCTGTATTCGATACAGATGGTGCCACCATAACCATCCTGCTTGAGCGCTTCCAGGATTTCCTTTATGTGGATGATCCCGCTCCCCGGCATGACACAGGCCATGTTCTGGCCGTCCGCGCAGTGTTCGGCACCAGACATGCTGCCAATGACGCAGTCCTTGATGTGGACCCGCTCAATGCGGTCTTTAATGCCTTCATAGAAAGCCAGTTCATCTTCGTTGGGGTCGGCAACCTTCATATTGGCAGTATCCAGGATAAAACCGAGTCCCGGGACGCGGTCGAGCACTTCATGGCAGTCTTTCAGGGACGCCAGCGGCTTGTGCGGCTGCGGCGTGTCCTCAAAGAGGATAGTGATTCCATATTCTTCGCCCATGGCCACGGCTTTCTGGTAGTGCTGTACGGCAAGGTCCATCATGCCGTCTCGGCTCAATTTCTGGCAGGCCTTCTTGTCCGTGGCCATACCGGGGCAGACCATGAGGTAAGAAGAGCCCAGTTCC
>Ga0181612_152830_pt1 | contig 10021 bp, 9 predicted proteins | sample HoacroProtozoa21_FD_119630 | JGI IMG/M metagenome (GOLD analysis project Ga0181612, IMG submission 119630) | Hoatzin crop microbial communities from Cojedes, Venezuel. Combined Assembly of Gp0051906, Gp0051904, Gp0051908
CTCTACCTCCAGAGGTGTGGGGGAGTACCAACGGCTTTCCAAAACCTCTCTCTGGAAAACGCGGTGACCACTGACCCTGTGTAGAACATAACAGCCTCCCTCAAGCCTTGATCTCTCCTCGGGGTTTCCCGTATCCCTTCTTTCGTCCGACCCCCAGACTGCGTGCTCTTGGAGCCGGGGCTCTCGTGTGCCTGCCTGTGGCACCACCAGCTTCCGAGCTCCAGGAGGACCCTGCCAGGACCACGGGATAAATTGTAAACAGCCTCAGTGAAGTCCCTGCTTTTCCGAGACATGGCTGGCCACCACGAAGCCAGCACAGAGTCAGCAGCGACTGGCTGCAAACACAGAGCCAGTGCTGCTCTGCTCTGCGATGATACGGTGTGAGCCAATTTAGGTTCAAACCAAGCTTTTCACTTGCCACCAAAATAAGCATATTATGGAATCGCTATCCTCCCCAAACCACAGGGTTGTGTTAATGACCTTCCATTTAAGCATTAAGGAGTGAAATGTCTAATCCTGTCGAGCGTGTAAGAATGTGACTCACTCCTTTAACGCTGTGAACAACCTCCTTTTTGGCAGCCGCTCCGTACGGCAACCAGAGCAGTGTTCAAAATGGCAGGGTCTGAATCTGCTAAATAAAAATGATAAATATAAGTCTAACTACAGGTAATAAAAAATATAACATGTGTGTGTGCAATAATATTATTCTAGTTGCCAAGTAACTAACAGGAGGTACAGTAAAAGAAAGAATACGGGTACGCACTTCATTGGCTTCATCAGGGACCCTGCTGGTGCTGGGTTTATCAGAGCTTGCCCAGTGGTTAGCACCGAGATCTGCTCTGTCTGAATAAAAAGAAAAAGGTGATGAATGATTTACAGTAAATCAGGGCTGGATTCAAAGCCGATCGAAAGCCCTGACAGTGCTGCCACTGGCAGCTCGGAGCTTTCCACCAGGCTGCCAACGCGATGGCAGAAAATGTGACGCTGTGGCTGTGGTCATCTCCACGTGGGTGGGTTCTGCTGCTGCAAATGGTGACGGCCTTGAAGTCAGCTCCTTAAACTCTTCCTGTGATATAAGCAGCAAGCAAACAAGCAGAAACAACCCATGGCTGCGCACCTATGGATGTGTTTAACTGCATCTGTTGTTCATGTAACCACTTGTTTGTGCACATCTATGCACGCTGCAAGATGCTACTTGGGCAATTAACGGGGTGAGCTAGCCCCTAATGGGTTTTCATAAGCAGAACCCAAACCACTGAGCCCTCTCTTGCAATTCTCCAAGCAACGGAGCTGCCTGCCGCCTTAGTCTTCCAATTGAAAAGGGATAATTGCATTATCAGTGCGAGCTCTCAAGATCTCCCAGGAGATGTTCTGGAGCTAGCAGGATCAGGTCCCAAGCACGCATGATTCACTGAAATAAACAGTGGTCTGCGTGTTTAAACTTGGCTTCCAGTTTTGCTCCCAGACAGGAATGGCCCACACTCCACGGCATCAGCATTGGACAGGACACCCATAACAGAGATGGTCCTAATGCCCAATGAGACGTCCTTCTCCGGTAAGCATGTGTCAGTCTGCTTCTTTCAGATGTGAAAATGAAAGTTGCAATTCTAAAGTTGCCTCCAAAACCTGGCCATGCAGAAATGCAGGCTCCCAGCAGGTGTGCAAGAAGTGCATTTTTGTTTCTTTTCCCTTTCTGGGCCCTCTTCTCCTCTGGCTGGAGGAGGTGACGTGCCAGAGCCAGACAGCCATGCGGTGGATGTTAGAGCTGGTGCCATCCACCAGTCCCCTGCAACGATGCTCGTTTCTTTTTTATATTAAGCAATGCATTGCACCCGAGTCGCACATTTGAAGAAACTGCTCAGACTTCTCTCCAGCTTCACACAGCTTATTAAATTGGCAAGCTAAAAGACATCAGAAACAAACTTCATGTGAAATCTCAGTTATCTCGCTGCAAAATCACTGGCAAACAGTTACTCCGTGGGAAATACCATAAAAACGAGTACAGGACAGTTTTAAAAAGAGGCAGAAGAAGAAAAGCACATCGCAAGAGAAGAACAAAACAAGCACCAGATGAACGCGGTGCAATGAGCCGAGGCATGTTATTTACCAACTGCGACTTTTCCTGCAAATGTCACCCCTATTTTTTTTTCCCGTTTGCAGATCTGCTCAGTTGAACTGAGTTTCACACCTACTCCTCCTAATGCCCGGCTGCGTGGCTCGCCTGGACTGCCAGCCGAGAGGCCGGGCTGCGGCGGGACCTCCCAGCAGACGACGGGGAACTGCTCGCAGCCCTGCCCCGGGATTAAGGATTTCAGGTGAAGGATTTTCAGTAGGAGGCTATTCTGTGCCGACAGTTATGAATCTTCAAGGCTCGGCAGACGTTTCTATCAGTGCTGGCCATCACTCAGATACTTGCAAACAATGACTAACGCGAGCCCACACATAGCTGGGATCAAGCACACCACTGCGCTCGCCGTCCCTCGCCGGCTGCCCGGCTGGCTGTGCCACACCGCGTGTGGCCACGGGGACGGCCACCTTCTGAGCCAGAGCCGGTTTGCACCAAAGGAAGGCACGCACACGCTCGCTTTAAACCTAACTAGCTCATATTCTGGCCCCAGGACCGGCTGCAAGCGTTGCCCCTCTGCTTGGCACGCACGTGGCCGGGTAGCCAGCACGGAGATCTGCTCTGCCATGAAAACAGTGTTTGGGGCACCCAAGCTGAAAAGACCGGAGAAAACTTGGGTCAACGTACACAGGCTCAGGTCACGCCTCCGATGGCAGCTCTGACAGAGCGTGTGAGTCACCGAGAAGAGATTAGAGGAAAGTTCCCTTCTGTTTTAATGAATGAATAAGCTCTAAGATTTTTCTAGGGTGTGGATAAAGATAAGGCTTAAGGAGGAAATGCCATTGTCTGTGGAGCTTTCAGGCCTGCCTGGTGCTTCCAGCATGTTCCTAGAAGCAGCTGGCCTTCGATGGTACAGCACAGAGGTGCCTTCAAATCATTTTCTGGACGGTCTAACTGGAACCAGTGTACCTGAGATCCCAGTTGCAGTCTGTTTCATTGTGGAGGGTGTACAGGTTTTATGAAGGTCTTCATGTACTGCCTAAGTCCTAACAGCCACATGGAAAAGCCTTTAGAAGGATTGTTCACTGGAGCTGTCTGCGTGCAGGGAAGCTAACGGTGGAACAACCTTTGCTGTGCCTACCTAGATCCCTGGAAATCTGCAGAGACAGCTGTGGCACCAGGAGCATCTGCCTCCAATTGCTCCATGCCCCAAGTAAAGGGTAGAGACAGGCTGTGACCCTTATTCCAGCTCCCAAGGAGCAGCAGAAACCAGAAGCAGTCACACAGGTTGAGACAGCCAATTTTGCTGCCTTACATGTCCAAAGACTTGGATATTATGTGGGTGGGAGGCCCACAGAAGAGCGTCTCTTTGGGTCTGCACAGTAGGTTTGTGGACCAAGCCCTACCACTGCTGCACAAAGTCTCAGGTAAACAAGAAACTGCTCCACTCCCACCACGCACTGATACACAAGAGTTCAGAGAACAAACTGGAGCAACGTGCAACCTGGCGACTTCATCACGTACGTGCTGAAGCCATCTTCAGTCGGCCTTGCAGTGGTCCATCAGGGCTCAGACGCTTAGTGACGGGAGGCTGCTTACCTGCAAGGGCAGAGCCAGCCCCAGCCTGCCAACGGGGACCCTGCCAACGCTTTCTCGCAGCAACCCCATGGAGCCCAAGTGGGTCCTTTACAGAAGATCATTTTTTTCTATTTTTGCCTGTACGGCGAGCACGGGGTTTGTGGTGAGGGATCACACGGGGCGTGCTGCAGCCGGGCAGGCTCCCGCCGGCCGAGGAATGCGGGGCAGCTCGGAGCCTGGAGCGCCGGCACCATCCAAGGCAGCATGTCTCCTTCTGCTGGCATCCTATCTAGTCTTGTTGAAGAGAAGGTTAAAGCCCGGGCAGATAACTGTGAGCTGCATGTGGCTGTGACAGGGTCTCTTGCACTGAACTTCTGGACTCCTTACAGCATGAAGCTACGTATCATCCCCTCGCTGGCTCCGCAAGATGTCTGTCAAAGATGCAGCCAGGAATATTCAAGTTCACCCACTGGGGAAACATTGTGTTACGTGAAGATTGCAGCCTTCTCCCCTTATCTGGGAGGCAGTTGATGAAGGGCCTGGCGTCAGTCTGGCAACTCTGATGGCTCCCATTTAGCACCAGCGAGGGCTGCCTATCAGCAGAAAGCCGGGGCAGATAGAGACAGGACTATCTAATCACATACCTTTTGCATTAGTGCTGCCATATATTCCTTCCATTTACAATCAGGAGACTGGACCGCACTGAATTTTCACAGGAATGAACTGTCAACAACCCCATCCTTCCCAAGGCCTAAAAATGGGCGCTTTATCACAGAGGCCAGTAGACTTCTTTTCTTAGACTTCCAGGCAATGGCCGGAGCAGACTTGGAGCCCCCACGAGCGAGACATTAAGGAGACCTTTCTGAGATAACAACAGTTCACTTGGCTCTCTCGAGAATGCCTGATGGCTGTTCCTTTTCAAAGCCGAAGTAAGGAAACTAGCTCAATTAGAGCATATCAAGAAACTTTGTGTCTCCTGGTTTGTTTACCTTTTATCAGTGCTCTTAATACGCTTTCCTGCTTTTCCAAGAGGAGCAGGAGGACTACGCTTTGTAAGCTCATACTAGAAAAATCAAGTAAGTAAGAGGCAGCTTTTTAAAGTAACAAATCAGAGTTAATAACAGGAAGGCAAACAACTGCTACCAGCTTTCTGCTGGCCTTATGTTTCACTGCTTCTCGGTGCATTGGTTTGGCTGCGTGATTAAATTTCATTTCAGTTTTGCAGAAGTATATAGTTTTGTTTGACACACATTGCCAACCTATAATCTCTCGGGTCGTGTTTAAATAGCCTATTTGTTCTTTCTTGAGCCAAATGCCCATTAGGACTTGTCCTAAATAAAGAGTCCGGTAAAACATCTCCCATAAGAATGGCATCTCAAAACATTTTTCAAAGCCAAACCCTGACGCTGCAGCGGCCTCAAGTTCATCAGCTCTCGGAGCCTACATTATGTCATTAATTGCAGGCATAATTAACGACGGCCAAATCTCAAAAAAAGTGCCAAATTAGATTTCACATGAGACAAGCAAATGTATTTTGAATGACTGGATAAGGCCAAATCCTGCCTGCCACTGAAGCCTAGAAGTCTGCTGGCAGGCGGAGAATCAGATTTGCAGCCTTCGCATGACTCAGCTCTCCAGGCTGGAATCAGACGCTCAGGTCCCCCCAGCCGGAGATCTGGACACACAATTGCCTTAAGTGCTTCTGAAAAGAAAAGTTTTCCTTCGGAGGTCAGTTGGTTCATCTCGCTTATGTATCAAGGCTTTTGTTCCTCCCGCACCCCTCTCCTTCTGCAGGTGAGCTAGAAACCCTGCCAGTGTCCTGCCCTGCCACACGGTTTCCCTATTCCTCTTGTGCTGAGAATGGAAAATAATAACAGAAAAAGGAGATGAATCCTCCATAAAAATCCGATTTTAAGCCAGTGAACGCCCTGGGTGAATGTGCAGAGGATTTTTTATATTGCAGTGTCTTAGTTCACACCTGCTGCATCCCAGTGCCACACTGAGCTGCTCAAACCTTGATCTGCGATCTGGGCTTACCCCAACTGTACCCGAAACTTTCTTTATTGATTCATCTTTGGGACATGTCAGGAGAGGGGGAGCACAAAGCCTGGCCAGGGAAGTGCAACTTTCGGCCCGCTCGATCTGTAACTCAGGGGGTTGGGCTATTAAACATCCAGCCTCACCCTGTCCCTCCAGAAAACTCGTTTTACTCATTTCCCACTGGGAGATAAAATGCAGGTCTGCTCCCATTCCAGGGCCCTTTGCCTAGGACACAAATAGCTTTGGAAACAGTCTTATCTACGCTTAAACGTCCTTTCAGAAAATATATCAGCCTGCAAAGGGCTCTCTTGGTACCACTAAGCCTCTTCGTAAGAAAAATGGGAGCTCAGCCCACAGCCAGAGCTTTTCAAGCAGATTTGCTTTCCTCTTCACACCAACATCCCACAAGCACAGAGGGACAAACGTCCTAGCTGCAGGAGAAGCCTCTTACAGCCTGTGTCCACCCTGAGAGGGACCTGCCCACTCTTTGGGGGGTCCCAGCAGGATGCCTCTGAGGGTTGGGTCCTGCACGTGGTCACGGCGAGGTGCTGCTGCACCCGCAGCGCAGCCCTAGCCACGCTCCGCAAGGTCAGTTTATCTCCTGCCTAGAGCAGTCCTGTTATCCAAGACAACTCCTCTGCGATCCCCTATTTTACACATGCTTGACATTTTTTATGGTTCCTCTTAAAACCTAGGCGTAGTCTTGGCTGAAAAAACCCAGGCTTCTATCAATCGCTGAAAGCAGAAATTGTTTGGCAACGTGGGCAAGTCGAAACCTGGTCTGGAACGGCTCGGGGGTGGCCGAGACGTCCCCGGGCTTGGGCCCCCGCGCTCTGCAGGTTTCCTGAACCTGACCTCTTTCGCACGTCGGTGACACTTGGCTCACGTGGGTTTCAATTTCGCAACCAAAGCTTTGGCACCGCTCCTGTGACGGTGCCAGCAAGTAACAAGCGATCGCTAACTACTGACACATCTGCTGCCTGAGGACATTCAAACCCTGTCTGTGTAAACCATTATACACATTTTTGAGGGGAAAAAAAAAGAGTTTGGCCTCGCCTGTCAGTAACAGCACACCTCTCCTTTCCTCCGTGCCAGCCAGAGCTGCTCCCTCACACCTCTGCCAAGGGGCTCCGGGCTCCGGCAGCGATGACGGCTGTGTTGGGGTGACTGTCCTGCCTGGCAATGTGCAGGGCCAGGCTTGGCGCCAGCTGCTGCCTTGGGTTTTGGAGCCTGTCTTGGACCCCTCTCTCAGCGAACATCAGGGTTTCCTCTCCCGGTATCGGGGGAGAGGGAGCGATGGGAGCACGATGTGAGGGCAGAGGCAGGCACAGGCACTGTGGGCAGCAGCTTGGTGAGCCCCCATCTTCACAGCAAAGGCTTGTCCTGGACTTGTCCTTCACGTGTCGCAGGCTTATCCTAATCATAAAGGAGCAGGCAGGGCCATCACAGCATGAAGGAGGTGCCCACAGGGTGAATAAATGTGCTACAAAAGGAGAGGCAGAGCTGGAAGAGACTCCTCCGAACACCTCCCTGGCCCAGTCTTGGCATGGATGCTGCCACCCCAGGAGAACAATTTGTTCCCGACGGTCCCCAACTCCCCTGCCCGATGCTTTGCCTGATGGCTCTCAGACCTTCTGCGCTGTGGAGCACCTCTTGCAGACCACCGCACACCCTGGCCAGCCCCTGCAGGAGAGCAGTGGGATGGAGAGGTGACTTCTATGGTCATTTATTTTATGCTTGGGTACCACGGCTCTGCATGTTGCGAGGATGCATTTCCACCGCCCTGCACTCCACACCCTGGTGTCTTTAAAGGCTGACATGGTATAAAATAAGAACAAAATGTTTGCAGCATGCTATCAAACCTCAGTGGCTTCATTTATCCCCACAGGACTGGTGTAAATGGTCAAAGAGCAGACAGCCAGGCCCACCGCCTCTTGGCCTGAAGCCTGGAGAGCAACGCTCCGTGCGTTTTTCCATCAGCTCTATCGATGAGTTGCCTCTCCCCAGTGCTGGAACTACCTTTGTCCTTTGACAAAAAGCACGTCTCCAAGCGTTTCCGAGGTTAATCGCTCCGGTGATGGCATCTTCTGGTGAGAGACGTAGTCGTCGCTGTCACCTCTGGTGAGCTACAGGCTTTCTGCGACCCACAGCTCGCTGCAGGGTCTCTGCCGGCACAGTCCCCGCACACCCTCGGCGACTGCAGGATTGCAGCCCTAAATGCCAAATAATCCCTTAAAATCTGTGAGATTTCACCTGCCCTTTAAAGAAACAGCAGATTTTTTTTTTGTCTTCTTTCGTTTAATAACAGGGACGGACTCGCCCGGCTCACCCACTTGTGCAGGAACCCATCTGAGATCTTCAGAGAAGTTTTTTTTACTTTGACAAGTCCCTCTTGCAGACCCTCAGCGCACATCCCCATGCCAGACAAGGTGTCTCCTCACACGCTTATGTCCCAGAAAGCAGAAATGGCCGAATCCCCCCCTGCAGTACGGGGAAGACCGTCATTTCATTTACTTAATGGAACACATTTTTACGGGGCCTTCACCCCATCTCTGAAACCGCAGGCTGCTTTGTCTTGGCCGTATTTTTCATGCGCTTTGTTTCCTTATCACACCGTATAATTTGCAGACAAATGAAAATCTGGGCTTTCACTTGCACAAACACTTGGACGTAAGAACCTTGCCATTGCCAACTCTTACAAACGTATCCTCATAGTTGATAGTTTTGGTAAGGTCTTGGTCCTGGGAGACCTGTGAATATACCAGAATCTCGATTTTCACTTTTTTCAGAAGACATTTTCTAGCCTTCACGGTTAGAGAGAAAAGCATAAAACCCAGGAACCCCAACAATGCGAAAGGGAGAAGACAGAGAAGAAAACTCCCTTGTTCTGATTTAAAAGAATATGCATTTGCTGGATTTTTAAGGGAATCTCAGGAGTCAGGGCTGGGACAGCCTTGGGAACGCAGCCCAGGACCCCGCTCCAGCACCTCCGCTGGAAACTGGGCCCAGTGCAAGACCGGCTCCCCGCTGGGGGTTCTCACCCGGGGAAGTACTTCACCACGGTCTCCAGACATCACCGTTTCCAGCCTGGTTGTCAACTTGTTACAAAAAACTAAAGATGCATTGTACGCATCGGGCTGCCTTTGCCAAGATAAATAAACTCATAGATGCCTTTTTTTTCCAGGCATTCACAGTCAAACGAACGCAAATATTAACAATCGCTACGTTAGACCGAACTTCTGTGAAATAATTAAAGAAGGTGACTCTGTAACCCCGCGTCTTAAATCATGTGCGTAATGCACTCCTGTCTATCTGCTGCTTTCCATCCAAGAGCACCGGTAATTAATAGATAAGTGATAAGACAGAAAGTAAACATTCCAGGAAGCAGAACAATTCATCTTTAAGAAAGACTGAACAATTCATCTTTAAGAAAGACTGCGGGACTATTTGCGTTGCCTAGAGTGATCTGGTAGCAAAATGTTCCTTCCTGATGCTGGGGGGAGAGTGGGTGGTGGTGGGGCTTGAGGATCAGCAGTCACTGTTGCAGCCCACAGGACGGGTGCAGGGTGCAGGGTGCCTGTCCCTCCATTCATGCCGGGCAGACAAGCATCGCGCTGTGGGGACCCCTAAAACAACGGGCATATTCGTGGGACCTCCTAATTAAACGGCGTAGGACAAAAAAGGCGGAGAGGAAATTTCACGGGGGAGCGCTGGAAGCCAGCATACAGGATATGCATGCAGATCTACCCCAGCTTTGCACAGCTTTACACCACAGGCACGGCAAAGCCATGAGGATGAGGGCATCAGCGTCTCAGCACATCCATATCTTGGCCTCCTGTTTTCATGCACAAACCCCCCAGGTCCCTTTCTGCTGCCACACCACGCGATGGGAGCAGAATCTGCTCGCTCAGCCCCTGGAGAGTGACTGCAGGCTGGCAGTGTGTGCTGGCACAGGGGCTGGGACGGTCAGTGAGCGCGGAGGGGCCTCTGGAAAGCTGGCACTTTGCAAACACCCCTTTAGCCCACAGAAGCACTGTTCAACAACAGGAATTCCTTCAGATCTGTATTCATTCAAACTCTAAAGCCACTTTTTGTTGCCATGCCAGGCAATAAACCAGCGATAAATGAAGGAATTTACACATCAGACAGCTCAGATTCCTCTCCCTCCTTTCCCAAGAGCAGTATGAGGGGACAGTTAACGATGCTGGTTTATGGTATAAATATTTTGACAGAATATATTTTGATACCATAAATTTTAACAGTTCTGGCTGGTTTTAAACTCTGTTTTTACCCGACCAGGAATCTGTGTAAAGTAATAATATCTAAAGTGTTTCTTAA
>Ga0181612_157159_pt1 | contig 10021 bp, 9 predicted proteins | sample HoacroProtozoa21_FD_119630 | JGI IMG/M metagenome (GOLD analysis project Ga0181612, IMG submission 119630) | Hoatzin crop microbial communities from Cojedes, Venezuel. Combined Assembly of Gp0051906, Gp0051904, Gp0051908
AGCTGGAATGGCGCCAACTTCATGGTGCTGAAGATCGACGACTACGGCAACCAGGTGTGGAGCAAGCAGATCTGCAACGACAACTTCAAGTGCTCGGGCTACTCGGTAGTGAGCGACGGCAAGTATGCTTACATCTTCCTGATTGTTCCGCAGGAGTATGACAGCAGCTGGCAGAAGATCGTGGGCGACGGTGGCATGCGCGTGATGTGCGTTGAGCTGAGCGATGGCTCGGACAGCGGTGTTAACGAGGTGAATGTGGCTGCCGATGGCGTGGAGACGCACTATGACCTGTCGGGCCGCGAGGTGAGCGCCGACTATAAGGGCATCCAGATCGTGAAGTGCGCTGACGGCACGGTTAAGAAGGTGCTGGTTAAATAATTAGAGGTTAGATAAATAAAAGCGAAAGTCTGGTAAATAAAAAAGATGAATCAAGCTGAAGGAAATTTTTAGTATAACCCACACATAGCACTTTTTTATTATAGCAGCTGCTGCCTTGGTGTCGCAAACGTGTGATGCCAAGGCAGCTTTTGCGTTTGTGCGTGAGGGGGGTGGGGGAGGGGCGGAAAGGGGTGACAGAGTGATCAAAATCGGGGGGATTTTGGTTAAAATTTAACATATTTTAGGCTGAAAATCGTTTTCATGTGAAAAAATCGTTACCTTTGCAATTCTTGGAGTGAAAAATAATAGATTTTTGCTATTTACATAACCTAATTAAAAAAATTATTTAGAGTGCTTATGAAACGATTTTTATCTATTGCAGTTGCGTTGCTGGCATGTGTGGCAACGATGAGTGCGTGGACTCCGAGTGACACCGACTATCGGTTGTTGGATCTGGACAGTGTGTATGGGCAGACGGGCCTGAAGACGTTGCGTGCCGACAATGGCGTGATCTATCACACGTGGTTGCGTACGCCGCAGGGTGTGACGAGCAAGGACTCGACGTTTGGTTACTATCTGCATCTGCAGATCTTTGACAAGGACGGCAATGCGCTGTTTGGCAAAGAGGGCGTGCTGGTGAGCGACCGTGCCACCAAGACGTACATTTCGGACTATGGCGTGGCACTGGCTCCGAACGGCGACATCATCATCATCTATACGGATTGCCGTAACGATCCAGTCAGCCGCAAGTCGATTCACCCCTATGTGTATCGCTATAACCAGCAGGGCCAGCCGGTGTGGAGCGCTGATGGCATCGCGCTGCATGCCGACACGACCGAAAACACGCTGCTGAACAACTATGAGATGAAGACGTCCGTTCAGGTGAGCGGCGACAACATCTATGTGCTGTTCTCGCACACCGAGCAGTATCGCAACGAGAACAACAAGAAGGTGTCGGTGAACAACTTCCAGCTGAACCGCGTGACCGACGACGGCGTTGTGGCTTGGGAGAAGAATATGCTGTTCACCACCAGTCTGGCGATGGTGAAGATGGCTCCGAGCGCAGATGGCAGCGTGTTTGTGCTGTATGACAACGACACGAAGGGCATCAGCGGCCGCCGCGTGAACAAGGACGGCAGTGCCGTGTGGAGCGAGGACGCGGTGGTTGAGAGCGAGCTGCTGGGCAACTACTTTATGAACGAGCCCACCGTGCTGGCCGACAACAAGGGCGGCATTGCACTGGCGTATCGCAAGTTGCTGTCGTTCTCGGGCTATGCTGCTTATAACTACCTGCGTGCCGACGGCACGACGCTGGGCACGGGCTCGTCGATGACGGGCAGCACCGATGGCGAGTGCGGATCGATGCGCGCTGCGCTGAATGGCGATTCGCTGCTGGTGGCCTGGAGCTATAAGGACTCGGTAGGCTATAACATGTATGCCAACCTGGTGAGCATCAACGCGGGCGCAACGTATCTGTGGCCCACCTGGCCGTATGACTTCAGCAAGGGCGTGTCGTATGACGTGAGTCCGGAGTGGGGCATCACGCCCATCACCGTGATCCGCATGAACGACGGTTGGGTGATGTTCTATGCCAACTCGACGAGCTGGAATGCTGCCAACCTGTATGTGATCAAGATCGACGACTACGGCAACCGCCTGTGGAGCAAGTCGATCTGCCAGCCGGACTTTGTGGCCAACAACTATTCGATCGTGAACGACGACCGCTATGCTTACTTCTTTATCGCTACGGACAAGTCGTATGACACGGACAAGGGCGGTGGCCTGCGTGTGATGTGCATCGAGCTGACCGACGGCAGCGACACGGGCGTCAACGAGGTGAACGTGGCTGCTGATGGCGTGGAGACGCGCTACGACCTGTGGGGCCGCCAAGTGAGCGCCGACCACAAGGGCATCCAGATCGTGAAGTGTGCCGACGGCACGGTCAAGAAGGTGCTGGTGAAGTAATGTAACGGCCGGTCTGGCCAGATAGGCCACGGGCACAACGGCTGACGAACGATTCCCCTGGCGCGTCGCTACCGAGAGACGCGTCAGGGGAAAATTTTGTGCGTGCACACGCGGGGCGGCATAGGCGCGGGTGAAAGATTATGATATGTTAAAAACAACCCATTTTTACTTAAAAATCACCCCATCAGATGCAAAAAATGGACCGAAAGTGAAAAAAAATAGCTAACTTTGCATTATCATAAAGGATATTATCAACATGGAGGTCAAGAAAGTATTGTTCATATCGCAGGAGATAGCCCCGTATGTCCCTGAGAACGAGATGTCGGTGATGAGTCGCCGTATGCCTCAGGGCATCCAGGAGCGTGGCGCAGAGGTGCGCACGTTTATGCCTAAATATGGCACGATAGCCGAACGCAGCAATCAGCTGCACGAGGTGATCAGACTGTCGGGCATGAATGTGATTATCGACGACACCGACCACCCGCTGATCATCAAGGTGGCGACGCTGCAGTCGGCCCGCATTCAGGTCTATTTCATCTATAATGAAGATTACTTTGCCAACAGCCGCATCCAGGAGCTGGAGACGGAGGCGACGCCCGACGACAACGACGAGCGCAGCATCTTCTTTGTGCGCGGTGTGATCGAGACGGTGCGCAAGCTGCGCTGGATCCCCGACGTGGTGCAGTGCAACGGTTGGATGGCCGCGTTGGCTCCGCTGTATCTGCGCACGAGCTATGGCGATGACCCCGTGTTCCGCGATGCCAAGGTGGTGACGGCGCTGTATGACGAGAAGATGCCGGCTCCGCTGAATGCGCGCCTGAGCGATAAGCTGCGCGCCGACGGCATCACCAAGACGGTGCTCAAGCCCATCGCGGGCAAGGAGTTAGACTATCAGGGCCTGATGTCGCTGGCGATGAAGTATAGCGACGGCATCATCCAGTGCACGGCGCAGCCCGATGCGGCGGTGCTGGAGGAGGCTCAGGCGTCGGGGCTGCCGCTGCTGCCCTATAGCGACGCCGGCGACCGCATGCAGCAGATCTATGACTTCTATGCATCGCTGTGAGACGATCAGGCATAGGCTGCGCGTAGGTGAATGGGTAGTAGGGACGATCTACAATTCTAGACAATCGGAGAGAGAATCAGGAAATTCAATCTAAATCATTATTATTCACAGGTTTTAGAGATATGAAACACCTCATCAATGTGATACTGGCAGTGGCTGCGCTGCTTGGCCTGTACGCATGCACCGACGACACCATCGGTGTGTCGCTGACGGATACGTCGTCGCACATTATCGAGGACTCATCGTTTACGATCGTGGGAAATTCGGTGCTGAACAACCGCATACAGATGCGCACGAGCGCCAAGATGCTGGGCGAGCTGCAGGCCGATGGCTATGGCCACCTGACGGCGAGCGCGGTGACGCAGTGGATGCCGGCGATGAGCATCGACACGACGGGCACCAGTGCCGACTGGATTGACTCGTGCCGCTTGAAGCTGCGCCTGCCGCTGGACGGCGGTTTCACGGGCGACAGCCTGGCGCCGATGCGACTGAACGTGTATCGGCTGAACAAGCAGCTGACGAGCCCCATCTACAGCGACTTTGACCCGACGGGCTACTACGACCCCAACGACCTGCTGTCGAGCTCGTCGTACTCGCCCACATCGGGCTGGCTGGAGGTGTCGAGCAGCGACACGGTGCGCACGCTGTCGATCCCGATGCCGGCTGAGCTGGGCCGCGAGATCTTCACCAAGTATAAGGAAAATCCGGCGTTGTTCTCGTCGCCTAAGTCGTTTGCCGAGTTCATGCCGGGCATCTATATCACCAACAGCTATGGCAGCGGCCATGTGCTGAACTCGCAGAGCACCGAGCTGGACGTGTACTACAAGCAGTACGTGCAGCTGACCGACACCACCGACACCATCTATCCGGCTCAGAGTCAGTGCTATCTGGCCTCGACGCCCGAGATTATCTCGGACAACATCATCCACCTCGACATCGATGAGGCGGTGACGAGCATGGTAAACAATGGCGACGCCATCGTGCTGGCGCCGGCAGGCTATGAGGTGCAGGTGCGCTTCCCCATCCAGGACATCATCGACAGCTATCAGGCCAATGTGGGCAACAACCTGTCGGTGATCAACAAGCTGGAGCTGGAGCTGCCCGTCGAGGTGCCCGAGACGCAGTACGACATCGAGCCGCCCACCTATATGCTGATGGTGAAGACGGCGCTGAAGGATGAGTTTATCAACGGCGACAGCCTGACCAACAACAAGGACTCGTTCTATGCCGTGTATGACTCGTCGAACAAGAAGTACAGCTTCAGCGGCCTGCGCGACTATATCCTGAACATCATTGACAATCAGGGCGGTATCGCGACCGAGGAGGACATCAACTTCACGATCACGCCGGTGGATGTGACCACCTATACCTACTCGTCGAGCTACTATTACAGCTCGACGACCACCAGCACGGTGACCAAGATTTCGCCGATGGTGACGCGTCCGGCGATCGTCAAACTGCTGCTTGATAAGGCGAAAGTAAAAATCACGTACAGCAAACAAATTGTGAATTAAAATTTTGCCAATTCAAAAATTTGTGCTACCTTTGCACCCGCATTGCAAGTGATAGCAATGCATCAGCCGCAATAGCTCAGTCGGTAGAGCATTTCATTCGTAACGAAAAGGTCGCGGGTTCGAGTCCCGCTCGCGGCTCAAGCACAGGCGGGGAGACCAAGTAACAAGGGTCTCCTCGCTGAGTTTTATATATTTGTAACTATATGGAAATCACGGTAAAAGACTATATGGAGCGCCAGCCAGGCTGTCCGCGCGTGGAGCCGACCGACCAGTTCTATCTGTGGATCGCGCTGCGGCTGGCGTCGGTGTGGGACGCGAGCGAGTGGCTGCGCGATGTGGACGACGAGGTGCGCCGCGACGTGGTGCTGGCGGTGACGGGCTATTATCAGGACGTGGTGGCCGATGCGGGCCTGTGGCGCACGTTCACGCTGCTGCACAGCCGGCAGACGGGCGATCCCGTGCCGCACTACGGGCGTCGCGACGACTATGTGGACTATGAGCTGAATCTGGACGATGTGCGCTATGTGATGTGGTGGACGCTAACGGGCGACACGGGCGCCGAGCTGGATGCGCACGACACGGAGCTCGAGGCGCTGGCGCTGGCGTTCTATCAGGTGCTGGACGAGGAGTATGAGGAGGCGCCGGTGGCACGGCATCTGGTCGAGATGATGGACGTGGATCCCGACGATTCGGGCGACGTGCAGCGCACCTACGACTTGGCCTATTGGCTGTTTTGGCGCAGCTATCTGTTGCGTCCGTCGTCGTGGGCGGCGATGCAGGCGGCGATGCCTCAGGCCCATGCCATCATTGCCGAGGCGGGCGGCGGCGATGCCACGCCCATGCTGCACGAGCTCAACGACCGTCTGATGGCCAGCACGCCAGCCGGACCGCTGCATCTGAGCATCGGCGAGTGGATACGTGCCATCACCCAGGAATTGCCCTGAGAGGGGTGCCGCAGAGGGGCGAATTTGGCCATTTGTGCTAAAATAATCATAACAGTGGTTGGTTGGCAACGAAAAAGTGACTACTTTTGTGGAACGAAAAGTTTAAAGTTTACTTTTAATCACGTTTAAGTTATGGTAAATTATAAGGATTTAGGACTCGTGAACACACGCGAGATGTTTGCAAAGGCAATCGATGGCGGCTATGCCATCCCCGCATTCAACTTCAACAACATGGAGCAGTTGCAGGCCATTATCAAGGCTTCGGCCGAGACCAAGTCGCCGGTGATTCTGCAAGTGTCGAGCGGTGCTCGCAAGTATGCCAACCAGACGTTGCTGCGCTATATGGCCGAGGGAGCCGTGCAGTATGCCAAGGAGCTGGGTTGGGAGAATCCGCAGATTGTGCTGCATCTGGACCATGGCAACACGTTTGAGCTGTGCAAGTCGTGCGTTGACTTCGGCTTCTCGTCGGTGATGATCGACGGTTCGGCGCTGCCCTACGAGGAGAACATCGCGCTGACCAAGCAGGTGGTGGAATATGCCCACCAGTTTGACGTGACGGTCGAGGCCGAGCTGGGCGTGCTGGCCGGCGTTGAGGACGAGGTGAGTGCCGAGGAGTCGCACTACACCAAGCCCGAGGAGGTGATCGACTTCTCGACGCGCACGGGTTGTGACTCGCTGGCCATCAGCATCGGCACGAGCCACGGAGCCTACAAGTTCAAGCCCGAGCAGTGCACGCGCGACCCGCAGACGGGCAAGCTGATTCCGCCTCCCCTGGCATTTGACGTGCTCGAGGCCATCGAGAAGAAGTTGCCGGGCTTCCCCATCGTGCTGCACGGATCGTCGTCGGTGCCCCAGGAGTATGTGGACATCATCAACGCCCACGGTGGCAAGATGCCCGATGCCGTTGGTATCCCCGAGGAGCAGCTGCGCCGCGCCGCCAAGAGCGCCGTTTGCAAGATCAACATCGACAGCGACAGCCGTCTGGCCATGACCGCCGCCATCCGTTTGACCTTTGACGAGCATCCCGAGTACTTCGATCCTCGCAAGTACCTGGGTCCGGCTCGCGACGAGATGGAGAAGCTGTACAAGCACAAGATCATCGAGGTGCTGGGCAGCGATGGCAAGGCCGAGTAATCGCTTGACGAATACAACATTTTTTCATAAGGGGGCTAAAGGGCGCATAACACTTGTAGCGTCCTTTAGTCTTTTCAACCTGAATATTTACAAGATATGAACCACACCCCACACCTGTTGACCCTGATGCTGCTGGTGGCGGCACTGCTGATGGCTTGCACGCCCACTAGCCGCCCCATGAGCGATGACGACGCCCAGCGCGTGCGCGAGATGACACGCTGGCAGCTGGAGCACTACCCCCAGTCGCGACTGATAGACCTGTACAAGACGTGTTTCCAGGACTACATGGGTCCCGAGCACGCCGTGACCAGCAAGACGCTGGCAAGCAACAACTTGAACGAGGAATTGAGCGGGCTGGACATGGACTCGCTGGCGACAACGCTGTACGAGCCCTGCGGCGTGGATAGCCAGTACTACCGCGTGAACCTGCGCGCCGTGGCACAGGGCAACATCAGCGCCCACGCGCTGCTCGACGCCTTTGTCGCCAGTGCCCAGCGCCAGCACCCCACCGTGGAGCAGTGGAAACAGCGCTGGCAGCAGATACAGCAGGTGATTTCCGGCATGCAGCTGTCGCTGCCTCATTACCAGCAGGATAGCACCGCCATCGCCGCCATGCTTGACGTGGGCGATTGCGCCCTGAGCCACAGCGACGAGTACAAGAGCGCCTACTACCCTCACTACCGCATCGTGGCACGCGACATCCTGGAGAGCGAGCTGCAACCCGCCCTCGACAAGCGTTGACAAGGAGCTATCTTGCGAAATTTCGCTAAAAGTTGGGGCAAAGTTTTGTCATGTTGTAAAAAAGCACTACCTTTGCACCCGCATTATTCCCCACAGGCATGGATAAAGAGCTGCCCACTGGCAGCCGCCCCAGGGACAAACTATTAAACTACACAGCTTTACAATGTACGCAATTGTAGAAATTCAGGGACAACAGTTCCGTGCCGAGGCCGGCAAGAAGTTGTATGTCCACTATCTCGGCGACGATCGCAAGCAGGGTGACTCGGTAGAGTTTGACCGCGTGCTGCTCGTTGATGCCGACGGTGCCGTTAAGGTTGGCGCTCCTACCGTCGAAGGAGCAAAGGTTGTTTGCGAGGTGTTGACTCCCCTCGTGAAGGGTGAACACGTGATCGTCTTCAAGAAGAAACGCCGCAAGGGCTATCGTCGCTTGAACGGACATCGCCAGCAGTTCACACAGCTTGAGATTAAGGAAGTCGTTGCTTAAATTAACCATTTAAAAATCAAGAGACAAGATTATGGCACATAAAAAAGGTGTCGGCAGTTCTAAGAACGGCCGTGAGAGTCACAGCAAGCGACTCGGCGTCAAGATTTTTGGTGGTCAGTTTGCCAAGGCTGGCAACATTATCCGCCGCCAGCGCGGTACGGTACACCGTCCCGGTCAGAACGTTGGCATGGGCAAGGACCACACCCTGTATGCATTAGTTGACGGAACCGTTGAGTTCCAGAACCGCAATGGGCACACCTACATCAACGTGGTGGAGGCACCCCAGGAGGAGCAGAACTAATTCCCTCACTCTAAACGACAATTCTCTTGTCAATGGACAACGAGCGCGAGACACTATCGCTGCACAAGCGGGTGTCCCGCGCATTTTTTAATAACATCGTGATGGTCACGACACACGCGCCCACCGGGCACCGAAAAATTATCGCCCATCACTTGCTGTTAATTCCACAAAAATATATTACCTTTGCGGCATGGATCCAGACCCTTTATCGTGCCTCATGACCATCTTGCTGGCTGCCAACGGGCAGCCCATGGTCACCGTGAACCCACCCAGCGTAGCCAGTATCGTAGCCATCGCAGTTGCCCTGTTGGGGTTGCTGCTGTCGGCATTCAATAGCGGCAGCGAGATTGCCTACTTCTCGCTGCGCAAGGACGATGTGGAGGACATTGAAGACGACACCACCCGCTCGCGCATCCAGCGCCTGCTTGCCACGCCCGAGCGCCTGCTTGCCACCGTGCTGGTGGGCAACAACCTGGTGAACACGATGATCACCATCGTGCTGAGCTTTGCCTTGAGCCAGATTTTCACGTTCAACAACGCGGTGCTGAGCTTCATCATCCAGACGGTGATCCTGACGTTCCTCATCCTGCTGTTCGGCGAGGTCATCCCCAAGCTGTATGCCACCAACTACAACACGCGCTTTGCCGCCATGGCGGCGGTGCCCCTGCAGGGTGCCGTCAAGGTGTTCAAGCCCATCACATCGCTGCTGGTGAGCAGCACGCGCCTGCTCAACAAGCTCGTGCCCACTCAGACCGAGGAGCTGTCGGTTGACGACCTGTCGCGCGCCCTGGAGGTGAGCGAGGTGAGCAACGAGGACGAGAAGGAGCTGCTGCAAGGCATCCTGTCGTTTGGCGACAAGACGGTGAGCGACATCATGCGTCCCCGCGTGGACGTGGTGGACATCGACATCAGCGCCACGTTTGACGACGTGGTGGCACGCGTCATCGACACGGGCTACTCGCGCCTGCCCGTCTATGAGAACACGCCCGACACCATCAAGGGCATCCTGTATGCCAAGGACTTGCTGCCCTACATCGGGCACCGCGACAACACCTTTGTGTGGCAGACGCTGATGCGTCCCGCCTACTTTGTGCCCACCGCACGCATGCTGGACGACCTGCTGGAGGACTTCCGCAAGAAGAAGATGCACATGGCCATCATCGTTGACGAGTACGGCTGCACCCAGGGCATCGGCACGCTGGAAGGCGTGCGGGAGGAGATTGTGGGCGACATCAACGACGAGTACGACACCGAGGAGAAGTTCTACACCCGTGTGAACGAGAACACGTGGATATTTGACGGCAAGACGCTGCTCAGCGACTTTGCCCGCGTCACCGACATCAACGAGGACGAGCTGGGCGAGCATGCCGAGGACGCCGAGACGCTGGCAGGCTTGCTGCTGGACCTCAAGGGCGACTTCCTGCAAGAGAAGGAGGTAATGACCCACGGGCGGTTCACCTTCACCGTGCTCAAGGTCATCAAGTTCCGCATTGCCAA
>Ga0181612_157328_pt1 | contig 10021 bp, 3 predicted proteins | sample HoacroProtozoa21_FD_119630 | JGI IMG/M metagenome (GOLD analysis project Ga0181612, IMG submission 119630) | Hoatzin crop microbial communities from Cojedes, Venezuel. Combined Assembly of Gp0051906, Gp0051904, Gp0051908
AAAGAGAAAGGAGCCCGGCCAGGAGCCCTCCCCCCGCGCACGTGTTCCCCGCGTCCTCGGCGGCCGGGAGAAAATAATCCCCTGCGGCAAACGCGCGGGTCTGCCCGGCACCCTGGGCGAGTCTGATTGCCTTTTTTGTCCCTTACGTAAAAATTGCTTCATACCCAGATAAGGAGATGTGTGCTAGGTGTACCTAAACTCGGGCAAATACAGCGCTGGCTGAAGTTTGCCCTGCAAAGGGACGGGGTCACCGAGTGGCACGGGAGTTCCTGGAGGAGGGTTTTGGCCTGAGACTTCTGTAATGTCTTTGGAAGAGTGAGCGTGGAAAACAACACTGTTAACGGTGAGGGGGTGAAGTGTAGCCAGGTTCAGCAAGCTAGATGATGTGTTTGTTGCATCTCCAGCACAGTCTTCTGGTTTTAGTCGATGGTAAGTCTGAGAAACTTCAACGTAGTTCAGTGTTAGCACAGGGGTGTTTTACCCCTTCAAGGTGAGATTCTTTTGAAAAAAAAATAATCTCACAAGTACTGTGGCTGTGCTCCAGAACACGTGCATGCACCTCTTAATGCCTTAGTAACTACTGAAGTTGTTACTGACATTCAGCGAGGTGTCTGCTTGTTGCTAATAACAGTAGGTGTAGGTTTACTCCAGGCTGGATTTGATGCGAAGCTTCTCCTCCCTTTAGGGAAGCAATAGTGTAGAATAGTTGCTCTCTAACTTGATAAAAATAAGCATTTGGTAACCTAATGTGGTTCTTCAGCTGTCTGGAATTTCTCTGTTAACTGACTAATTGTGCTTCATGAAAGAAAGTTTGACATTTAGCTGAAGCCTTTCGATAATAAGTATTAGATGTCAGCTTCTGTTGTGTAGGGTTTTTTTTCTTGTCTTGTGAGGTCTTGGGACCTTCTGTAAGCACAGTCTGGTTGGATGTGCAAATAGACTTGTAGACTGTTAGATTTGGGGGTTAACTTCTGTTTAGCTTTTGCTTACTCTTTTTGAGGGCTTCATGTCTAATGGTAAGAACTGGTAAGCTCTTCCAGTTGCCCTTATTATTACTGCTACTGATTCAACTGTGCTGGCTCAAGTACTGCAACCGTTTGCATGTAACATGCATCTCTTCTGCGGGGTTTTTGTGTTTTAAGTAATATTAGTGCCTTTGGTATCCTTTTACATGTATTAAAAAAAAAAATTGAAACCATGTTAAAAGTGATGGTGAGTGTGCATACTAAAGTGTGTGATGAGTACTGAAGAAGAGTCTTGAACTCTTCAAAAGTCCCATCTGGAGTAACTGACCTGAGAAAGAAACTAGTTTTGTCCATTTGTGATAACCTAAGCAATATTTGAACTGAACTGAAGCTAGACTGACGCTGCTTTTTCTGATGGCAGGCTACTTGAAGTTGCAATGCAGAGACTGAGCTTCATGATGTTTGAGCTTCCTTCCCTACTGCTGTCTTCTTCCAAGTCTCAGCTGCTCCAGTGGGTCCCTTTGTTTACACCCACACTACTTGTTCTACCTCAAAGTAAAAATCAACATTGTGGTATTCTTTCCCCTGTTGGGGATGATACTTCAGTCCTTCTGCTACATGCATCTTTTTCGTTTGTATGAAGTGTGGTGAGTCATTGGGTTGTACCTAGTGGTTGGGTTTTGGGGGACAGTGAACAGGCAGTGGATATGAGTTGTGATCTAAACTAGTTTAAATTGCTCTAGATCACTCAATTGTCAAATTAGCGTTGTTCAAGGAGAAGAGATCTGAAGTTGGAGCTGTTAGACTTGGAGCAAGACATCCAGAAGTGGAGGGAGGTTGAAGGGGCACTCTGAAACCAGTATAACGGTGGAGCAGTTGAGGAATTTTTTAATGGGCAAGACCCTGGATAGCTCTTTTCAGATAGCAGGGGGGAAAAAACAATGACAGGAGGAGAAAGGAATGTAAAGCAGTAGTTCTCAGAACAGTTACCTGGTTTGTCTGCCGTATGCTGTGGTTCTTAATAAAGGCATTGTGGGGGAAATAGGTGTCTATGGCATGTGACACTACAATGAGCTGTTTTGATTCTTGAAGACTTTGTTAAAGTGAAGGTCAACTGGTAAGTCTTCCTGATTGTCAGTGAGACTTAAAACCTAGGGTCTTATCAACAGACACAGAACAAAACTTGACAACGTAATCCTAGGTTGCTCCAAAAAGTGTATGAAGACAGGCTTCTATTTTTTTTTTTTTTTCTGGAGCAAGATGGCTTGTATTGTAACTTGAGCAGGTAACGAGTCCCACAGCACCATATATACAACATGCTTGCCAACTGAAGTGGTGTGTTCTGGATGCTGATAATGCTGTAAGAGAAGGGATGTTCAGTGGCAGTCATGTAATACAACGTCAAGTTAGATGTGAGTTGTTTTTGGTTTTTTTTTTCTCTTCTCTCCCCCCACCCCCACCATAATAAGTAGCTTTACAGTGCCTTTGCTAATGAAATATTGAGCTATATCACCAGGGAATTAGTATAGTAGCTGTTTTTAGATTGGCATGTGCTTGCCCTCATTTAGGCATAGGAATAGTTCAAATCAAGATAGTCAGAAATTTGGGTAGTTTTTCTTTGTTTTCTTTTTTTAATGTGTTGAAAGGAACTGCTGAGTGGGGATCTCTGACTACCAAAGCCAGTTAGAGCACTAGTTTAAACTAGCTCGAGCTGAAGGGACATTCTCCTCTGGATATCTGTGAAGTTAAATGGCTGTTTCTTTGCAAATCAACTTAATTGTGAGCTCTAGCAGCTTCTAGAAATCTTTTAAAAATTCACTGAACGCATTTGTTCTTACAGATGTTCTTTTTTTTTGAAAGAGAAAATCACTTTGTTGTGGATAGGTAATAATGTGAAATAGAAGCCATGACCTGTCTACTTCCTCTTATGAGTAAGGTGCAGGAAAAACTAAAAGAAGTGCCTCTGAACTTCCAAAATAAAGTCAGCAGTAAGTATGTAGATTGTTGTAGCACTAAACTAGCAGAGCTCACGCTGGAGGGGAGGTGGGGGGAGGATAAACTGTGCTCTCTGTACAGCCCCAAAACTTCATGCTCTTTTAAAAAGAAGGCAGGAGACAACTGAGAATGTAAAGTTGCTCTACTAGTCTCCAGAGCTGTCAAGCCCAAGGGTTTTGCAGACTGAGGCATTTCTCTGAATGCTTTTATTTCATCTTTTTGCCAAATCCTTGCTGACACAGACTTGTTAGTCGGCAGACTTGTGTAGTTCATTCGGCAAAATCATGGAGGTAGGATGCAGTTAAATCAGTAGTGCACAGTGGAACCAGAAGTGCGAGTACTCTTTAACATAAACATGGATCACTGAAAAGGCAGGAATAACTGTGCCCTTGTCAGCTTAAATTGTATTGTGTTGTAAATATCTTCCAACTTTGGATACAAAGAAACCACACTAATATTATTCTCAATCATGAGAAGCATGGCATTATTTAAATTTACAGTGTATACACCTCTTATTTCAAAGTAAAAATGTCTAATTAAAAATTAACAAGTTGGGAAACTATTAAATAATGTGACAGTTGAACAATTTTTCTTTTTTTTTACTTGTGTGGAAAAATCTTGTGATGTTGAGCTAGTTGAATTTCTGGTAATTACATAGAATTTACTTTTAAAATGTATGAGTACTGAATTCTGAGGGAATTATGGAATTAAGTTCACTTTCTAGATCAAAGCTGAGATGGCATATCTCTTGTGGCTGGTGGTATAAGAAGCCTTTGTTTGCTGTTTAGTACTGGCTATTCACAGGCTTACAGTAGGTTTGTCTGCGAGATAATAACTTGAGTGGCACTGATCTGAAGTGTGAAGTTGATGCTAGTCTCTGCCTGTTTGCTTCCTTGGAGAGGTTTGTTTGTATGACTGGTAATATTTTATGTTATCCTGAACAGTTAAGACTCCAAGGTCCTGCACATGTCAGGCTTAATTTCAGTATTGCTTAAATGCTGTACACACCACCCCACCCCCCATCCCTATTTGTTTTCAAGGACTCTCTCATAGTTTTAGATAACTGTTAATCTTTGTTGCTCTGATGCTTTTTGGGACGCTTAGATCCAGCATGTGTGTATCACTCACCTGAACACTCTTGCAGTGTAGGGCCCCATTATAGCAGATGAGAGAATCCTGTTTGTTGTGAGGATATGTTGACAGAAGCATCAAAGGTACTTTGCTCATGCTGACTTTGTAGATAGTATCGTTGCTAAAACACATGCCTTGTTATAGTGACTAGAGTCTGAGCAGTACAAGCAGCCTGAATCTGTGTTGCACTGCAGATAACATAGTGGATGTGACTTGTGGCAAACTTTACTAGCCACGTGTGTTGGTTTTTCAAATGTTCATCATGCAGAAATAAGCTGAACTCTGCCTCTTCGAAAAAAAGTATTTATGAAAGCAGTCATAAGAGCAAAAATTCAGGGATGCTGGCAGTTTTGGAAAGTGAGGTTTAGCTAAACCTCAGAATGGAGGGCCTTGATGACTCAACCACTTGCTTGAACAGGATGAAGCAAAAACAACCTGCTTTGTAAGCTTACCCCTTGATGGGGCAGCTGTAGTCACAGCCAGTTAGCTCTGGCTAGGTCAGTTCAGTAATCTTTCAGGGAAAGAACCAAGCTTACCATAAATGATGAGTCGTTTCCTTCTGTGTTCCCCGACACCACCACCGCCCCCCCCGCCCCCGGTATTGTGAGTTGCAGCAAAGTATGGGTGTATCTGGATCTGGCAGTAAAGTGATTTTGTTCTGTTAGAGAATGGTGGAATGGGAGAATGCAAAATTAGTATCTATTGAGAAAATACTTTCACTAGAAGAATTCCTGCTTTATTGATAAGATCTTTATTTGGAGATATTCAGTCACCCAACTCCTACTAAAATGTCTTGCCCTGTGTGATTGATAGTGATTCCGACTTTAGTGTTAAAGAGCTACCTGCTGCAGAAATGTAAACTGTAAGGATCTGTTGATTTACTATAAGTATATTTTTTTGTTGTTTAAGAGAAACTGATCTGGGATAAATAGAGTGAATAGTCCTCAAATAAAACCATATGTTGTAATTGCAATTGATTCTGCCTTGACTCTTCTGTATCTCTTTGAGTTTCTTTTTTTGTTAATGCAACGAAGACTTGGAACTATACATGCATATTCAACTAAGATAGGATTACTTGGTCCTTTTTGTAGCTGGTACAAGTTGTGTTTTTTTTTTTCTTCCCTCAAAGCCCTATTCTAAACAATTTGAAAATAAGTGAACTTTTAAGACAAAGAAATTTTACATACAACAGGCGTTTTGTGCATTTCTTCCTCTAATATGTTTAGTGCAACTTCGGTTTTTATTGACATGTCCTTGTTTGCCACCTGTAAAACTGGGGTTTTTGAAGGTCTTTAAGCATGTGGGGTATTCTGCAGAAGTAAGTATTGGTGTGGAATAAGGTGGAAGCATTTAAAAATAAAACAAAACAACATTTTGTTTCCAGCATAAATATTGGGTTCTAATGAAGTGGAACTGAACAGAGTTCAGTCCTGTTCTGAAACCATCCAAATACTAAAATACTAACTAACCTAACCAAATGCTAAAACAAGCGTGCAAAATTAGGTGCCTGAAGAAAGAAGAGCAGGTGGCTTGGATGAGGAAGAGGGCATGTGACTCTTAACTCACACTGTCTGCTTTTTGTCCCAACGTATGGGAACAAAATCTGGGTAACACTTCACATGCAGGCCTGTGCTATCACCATGTTGCACCTGCTCTGTTCTTCAGTTTTCAGTGGTGTGTGGATATCTGTCAGTAAACCGGTCGTGGCAAGATCTTTCACTTACAGAAACTTAGTGGTGGAATTCATAGTGTTAGGTTAATGGTTGGACTCAATGATCTTGAAGGTCTTCTCCAACCTAAATGATTCTATGATTTTTATGTACCTAGTAGATCTGAGTTTAGGTCACTCTACAAGTGTAAATGTTCATATTTGCTTCTCCTTCCTACTCTCAGGTCCAAAGTTGGAACGGAGATCAGATATCCAGACCTTGTAAGAACACCAAGTATAGCAATCTAAAAGAAATCGAATTCCATAAAAATAACTGCTCTCCTGGGCATGAACGTTAGCAGTGCTTGTACAAGTTTAGAATAATAGTAAAAACGTTTTGATAGAAACCCTTTGTAAAAACTTTTACGTACAGTCTTTCTGTATGTGAATTGTTAAAGGGAAACCTATTTCCATGCAGTCATCACAATACCTAGTATGTCAAGCTGGCTGGTTTTTTAGTTGGCTTTCACTTGGTGCTGATCAAAGTGATGGGCCTGTCAGGAGTCAGATGTCTTAAAACAGCTCTGAATAACAATGTAGCTCAAATTAGGATATGCAAACCTGTTATTCATATTACAAGCAACAGAGAAAACAAGCTGGAGCAGTGTCCTTGACTTGCACAACAACTTACGTGTATGATGAGGAAAGCTGCTGCTGAACTCTTCAGCTGTTAACATCTCCCTATGGCATAGTCTTGTGATACAGATTTTCTGGTGGTTTTCCTAGAATCCTGTTCTATTCTTGTATGTAAACCACACATCCTAGAGCTCTTTGCTCTGTTTTGTGACTGATGTGTATATTACTGATTAGAAGATAGCTGGATGGAATTTTTTTGTAGCTTTAGTCTGTTGGTAACTTGCAAACAGCTCTAAAGTTAGTGAATGTTTCCTGCTGCCCATGCTAAACTCTACTATATTAATATGACTGGCACTTGGGATGACACTTGTCTTGCCAAATTCTAGCAGTTGTATGCAGTAGACATCTGAAGCTCTGTAGGCTCTGTTGTAGGTGAGAGAAATAAGCACCTGTAGAGCGTGATTCATCTGACCTGTTTTTGACATCTGCCTTGGGATGAGATAATCGTGGAGTTTCAGGAACTGCCTACCTGGATAAGATCTCTACTGAGCGCTGCTGAGGGTGACAGTCTCAAATACAGGCAGGTGCATGTACCCACCTAATACTTGTCTGACTCCTCTTCAGAGTGGAAACATGCATCAGATGTTGAGGACACAATGAAGGTGGCGTGAGCGTGATAAATGAATGTGGCCCTGTGCTGCAGTTGACTCTATGGGCAAACCGCTGACTGTTTCCTGGTGAGATGCTTGCTTCCTTTCAGGTATGGACTTCAGAATTGGAGTTCTTCCAGTCCTTTTGACTTTGTTCTTACTTTCTTCATACCACTTCCCCCCAAAATTCAGACCTTACTAGGATTTTTTTTTTTTTAACAGATCTGTTCAACCTCCATTTTAACCTGTGTGATGAGATGGGATACATGGCATGCTTCAAGCAGACTAGCCAAAGAGGGCTTTTCAGGAAACAGTTTATCTCAGTTTCTACCAAAAAATACACGATTGATACCAATTTGAACATATGTTCTAAACTTACTGCTGAGAATCTTAATTCTGGAAGCATAACTATTTAAAACTTTAACCAATACTGTGGAATTCAAAGGTTTTCATCAGTGTGGTTTGTATTTCCAGTGTTCTGTGGAAGCTGATTTGGACAGGAAGGTAGCTCGAATGTCACCTTCACCTTGAGGGAAAAGACTTGTGAGCTTAGTAGGCACACCATGCTCTGCAGTTACTTAAGTTACTGAGTTGCAGATATTTGCTTAATGGCATACACTGCTCAAGGTGTGTGTGGGGGAAGACCTTCCTTCCTTCCTTCTGTGTATGGTAAGCGTAGGATGTTGGAAAAGGACTGATTGGAGTGTGTGTATGCAGAAAGCTTCTGTGTACGAGGAGTGCTACTGAATGAAAATGTCTCAAAACAGGTCATCCCTATTCTTGCCTGTCTTTGCGACTCCTGGGTAAAACGGTGCATGGAAACAGATCATGGGCTGAGTAAACTGGGTGCCATGTTAGTTTGATAGCTGGATATCTGTGGTCTAATAGAGACTGTGAGAGAGCTGGATTTGAGACCTTGAAGTTCAGACTGATGTCTAAAGGAGCATGGACAATGTCTATCAATGGCCACCTCAATGGACTTAAGGGACTATGAGGAACTCCCTAAGACCCCAGATGGTACCAAAAGCCTGCAAGCTTCTGGTTAGTTTAAGAGTCAGTTTTCAACTAAATAGCTAACCTGAACTTTCAACTGTCTGTCTTCAGGTATGCCACAGCTCATGCGAATGTGGAGCTATGGAGCATAGGCAACAAAAACTTGATTCTTAGCTCATATCTAGAATAATGTGACACCTTACTAGTGAAAGAATTCCAGTCTCTATCTAGCCAAGTTTCTCTGGTACTATAACCTTAATCCACAGACCTCTAGTGGCAGTTACAGGAGCTTCTGCCTCTTCAATTTGGGCTAGTGCCGCTGTCCTCTTGTTTGCAGAGGTAAGCTGTGGCCCTGGCTAGGAAGTTGGTCAGGAGTAAAACCAAAAATGAAACAAGAAACCCCCAATCTTGTCCTCTGTCCTTCCAAAACCTACTTCACTGTGCAAATCCTTGAAAGGCTCTACAGGTATAGCTCAGGAGATGACAAGCAAAGCATGTTGATGCAGCAGTGCACAAAGCTGTGTAGCACTGCACTGAGATAATTTCTATGAGCAACTTGCCTGTTAATGCTGTCTGTACAATGCTACCTACAAATTCTCTGAACTGAGAGGAGAATCAGATTTGTAGAAGTCTAAAGCTTCCCTTATCAACAGGGGGTGACGCGTGGAGCACTGGAGACTAGTTGCCAGGCTAAAGTTGAGAGTCACATGTGAGCTGCTACTGAACTGGTTGGTAGAGATCTTGCTTTAAGGTTTGTCTTTACTGCTGCAGTCTCACTCCAAAATAATTACAATGTCCTTCTGAGACTAAGGCTGTTCTGTCTTAACTGCCATCTTACTTATCACTATCAAAGTGGCTACCAGGAGTGCGCGCATGCCTTTTGCTGGGTTTTGTCTGAACTTTTTGAATGAGCTTGTGAAGCAAGATGGAACATCATGAGAATATGGAGAGCTCTGGGAATACATCTTGCAAGGAGATCATGTTACTTTATCATTATCTCAGCCCTGATCTTCTAGAATCAGAGATTTACAGCTGGGTATGCAGGCAAAAAGGAAAGTCTTGGAAATCGTAACCGACCTCAGTTAAGTAATACAACTGTATGGAAGTCATGGCTTGGGGTACGGAAAAGAAGACCCTAGAATGAGGATTTTCAGTCTTTACAGTTGTTAGAAGCTCCTGGACTAGTGCTGAGACTCACAAAAAGCAACCAAGTAAAAACAAGCCTAATGTATAGCAAATGTAAACTTCTGATATGGCCTGCTTGTTCTGGGAACTGTGTGTAAGTCGGCTAGATGAGTTCTCCAGAAGCCTTAGCTAGAACTTTGGCTGTCCGGTCTCTGTTTTTGTGCCGACCTCGGTCCACTGGTTGCACAAAACTCCTCCACTGTGTAACTTACTAAAGAGGCTGCTATTAAAAATGTTGTAGAAGCTTATATCTTTGAAAGCTTTGTTCTGTAAGGTAGCTTAAAATACTCTGAAGTGTTTGTGTGCAGTGGCTGGCTGGGTGAAACGTCAAGCTGAAAAGTTTAGATGCCGTACATAGCTGCTACATGTAGCCATGGGGCTGTTTCTGCTTAGTCATTTTTGTTGACGCCGTTTTGCTTTTGGATTGGTGAAAGTCTCTTGGCTTTTATAAAGGCAGTTTTAGTGAGTGTGGGAACATCAGTAGCTTGGTGTAAACTAAACACTGAAACTGGAAGCACAGCTTATGGTACTGTGTTGGCTCAAGTTTAAGGCAATGGTAACTTAGTTCTGCTTTAGTAAGAGCTAAACCACTAAAGGAGCACTGTGTTGTGTTGGCAGATCATGTGGGAGGCTGGGCATTGGGCATTAAAGTCTGTTCTGGACTGAAACAACTCTGTTGGATTATGGGCTTTTAGTAGGCCTCGCCTCCAAAATCAGGTACTGGTTCAGGACTGGGATGAAAGGAACTGAATGTCGAATTTATAAGCAGCCACAGGATTCTGTTCCCAGTATGTTGCTACTTGGCAGCTGTCCAGGCT
>Ga0181612_109898_pt1 | contig 10020 bp, 2 predicted proteins | sample HoacroProtozoa21_FD_119630 | JGI IMG/M metagenome (GOLD analysis project Ga0181612, IMG submission 119630) | Hoatzin crop microbial communities from Cojedes, Venezuel. Combined Assembly of Gp0051906, Gp0051904, Gp0051908
GCCTTTGAGTTCTCCCTTTAACACCCGGTAGTAAAACCTGTGCAGTCCTAAAAATGTTCTTGCCCTGCATCCCATAATGTGTCCCATCCCAAGACAGCAGCCATCCTTAGTCCAAAAGGTGACCCAGAGAGCTGCTCCCCATGACCAATGGTGGCAGGTTTCACACCTGGACACAGGGGCTGAGGCTTTGCTGGTGCAGCCCTGGTAGGAGCCCGGACAGGGTGCCCTTCCCTTTGAGCCTTCATTGTGGGTTCCCCCCTGCCTTCTGTTGTGCCCTTGTGCTTCTCTGGGCTTTGGTGGGCTAATGGTTCCTGGGCTGGGTATTATTTGGACTACCCACATCCGTTGTCTCTCTGAGCTCCTTTGTGGTTATGCAGACAAGCTTTTATCAGATAAACTAACACATTAAGTTTGTCTTGCAACTACAGTGACCAAAAATTCAGTAAGACTGAAAAAATAGCTCGAGAGAATGAAAGAGACAGCCCATCCTAACCACCTGCCTTCTGAGACAAGCTTGATATCCCATGTGCTTTTGTTTTAGTGACATGTGGTAGCTATGGCCATTCTATTACATATATAATTTGCATGTTAGACTGCTGTCTTTCAAAATGCACTCCCATCACTACAGAAAGTATTTTTTTGTGTTTATCTGAAAGATTGCAGGATGACAACATCTCTTGAATAAATTTTGGTAGATCATAGATAATTTCATCACCAAAATTACATCAGTTATCATCCTGTCTACATTTGTTAGTTTTGGGGGCGAGTTACTGGGGAGATGTGATGATGGTGTGTCAATGTGTGCAAAGGCAGCTTTCGATTCCTAAGCACTTCATAAAAGTAATGTTCCTCCGTGTAACTTCACAGTGTCATTCCTACCTCCTCCAACATACTTTGTCCAACCCATTTTACCTGCAAACAATGTGAAGCAGAAAAAATTCGATGAACCACTGTTCAAAGCAATGTTAGTAGGTCAGCAAATTCAGGCTAAGATGAGACCCTTAGTTAGTGTATGTTCATGGAATTCCATTGGTTTTTCTGCAGGCAGGAGAAGTAACTTGAGCAGAACTTGGCCCACAGCATGACTGACATTTCAAACAGCCATGGTGCTACATCGCCCACCCCCCCATCCCCAGTGGAATTTCAACATAGCTTCTGAGCATCAGACTCGCTTTCCAGCTTCCATGCACAGTTGTCGTGTGAGAGAACTCAGTGAAAACCTCCTTCATATTTGAAGAGCTTAACAGAGTTTCCTAAGCGGCAAATGTGTTAGAAGTAGATCTGAGAGATACCTATCCTGGATTGCAAAGTAGTGTTAAGACCAATGGGTAAGACATGCTGTCAAGCACCTGAAAAATGGCCTTTTCTACTCTGCCTCAGAGCAGTCCATATTAGTTTTTGTTCAATGTTGTGTCTAGTGGCTGTGCAAGTGCTTCATCGGGCAGTAAACTGTAAGTCACATTATATTTACCTACATAACATGCTGAAAGTATTCCCAACTACAGTGCATCTTGAACTTGTAGCTGAGGTCCTCTAGCATAACTGCAGTCATAGTTTGAAAAATAAAGCTTGACTTGAGATGTAACATTTCGGATAATTTGAAGAGATCAAGGAGATTATACTAACAAAGTAGCAGTCCTGAAGTTGAGTTTCTCAACAGATGTGTACAAAAGTGAGCTTTTGCAGTTTGTCATGACTAGCACCCAGAAAAAAAACCCCTTTCTTCTAATACAGATAGCCTCCACTAATTGTCTGCAAAACAGCAGTTCTAATTTGCTCCTTTTGAAAATGAAATGGGAAAAAGCAGACAGAATATAATGGAGTTGCTTGAGCTGGAAGCTATACATAATATCAAGGCTAGTACTGGAGAACATATAATAGGACTTTCAACTGATAAGGAACTTCATCTTATCTGTTATCTTCAAAGGAAATACCTCTAGCAAGCTGGCATTTGCTACCATGGTGAAAGGCACGGATGTAAGGAGCAGACCTGAGGGAAGCATACTGCCTAGTGAGTTACCAACACCTACACATTGCAGCATTTAGATTTTTTTGGAAGCTTCTCACCCAGATACTATCCAGCCCCATCTGTGCTCAGCTTGAGAGGTCTGCTCTAGCCAGAGCTCAAAGCTGCAGGCCAAATTGTAGATGCATGAACTGATCAAAATTTCCTCTTATCCTACTTCAAGAATAAGTGACTGAAATGAATGCCATCAGCTCTATACATTTGCAGCAGTACCCCTGGTGCATTCAAGCTGATTGGCTTACTGCTGTAACGGTTTCAGAAATATACTGCACTATAAATGCATGAGTTCATCACAGTAGCGCATTACAATCAAAATTCCTACACATCTATACCTACTATAATTTAAATTGCTCACTGCAACACATTGAACATGGCACTTTATTACAATGGATGCTTAGCAAGAAAATCAAGTAGGAGAGGACGAAGGGATAAAATCGCAAGAAAGTGAGCACACATAATCGTGAAAAAAAATCTAAAATGCTTTGGGATCTCCACTTTTATCCTCACAATATTAAATCATTCTCTTCTAGTCTGTAGGGGAGAATCTGAATGACTAAACAGGCGAAATGCAAGTTTGCAATGCTGAAATAGACACTAACGGATGAAAGAAATCATGACTACTTAAAATCATGATGGAGCCTCCCAGCAAATTCAGCATGTCTATGATTTCATCCCAAGTGACTAAAAGCATCCAAAAAGAATTCCAAATAAGTTTAATACATTTTCTTACTCATAACTTGCAGCACTATGTAAGTCATACCCTGCCTCTAGAGAGGCAGAATAGATTCAAAAATATGATGTATATCTACTGTATTTTTCAGGGCTACACAGAGTAAAATGTCTCTAGGGGGACCATTCAGAAATCCAGCTGCATGAATTCTTCTGTATCTCTACATAGCACAAGCCTGTGACTCAAATGGTACTTTTATTTTTTCCTAATATATGCGCCCTCATGGCTACCTTTCTTAAGATGGAGCTTCTCAGTCAGAAGAGTTAAATCCTCTGAGAACGTGCAGTTCTATCAATATTAAAGTTTCAAGAATTGTGTGCATTTGACAGTAATCTTCTTTGAAAAGAAATCCATGATTTTTTTTGGTAGTAAAGCATCCTTCTCAATATCACTGAAACAAGAGAGATCCATTTCTGTTTTTAAATTGCTTGTCTAGTTTTCTCTTTAACTTTGTATTTTAGCTTTGATGAGCACCAATATGAAGTAGCAAGTAGGTATGATTGCCAGACAGCATCCTTCCCCTCCCCCCTCAGTGAGCTCTTTTGCAGATTGTGTAAAAAAGCACTGTGTTTCATTTCAATTAAAAACAAAGAAAATTCTGAAATTCTCTATGAAACAGAATTTCTATATTCTGTGTAGCTTTGTCATTAGACTTCTCTTTCACTAAGGGCAGGTGAAATGTTTGGACACATTTGGAAAATATTTTCCATTAGATATTCTTTCCTGGCTAATGATTCTCCAGTTAGTCAATATAGTACCTTGCCTTGGCCTCACTCAGGCTTTCTGATCTTGGAAGAGACTCCTCAAAGTCCCTTAGCAAGAGGAATTATTTAGTTTACAACCCATGATGATAAGGTTTCCTATGGCACAGTCATACTTAAATAATAATAATAAGCATCTTCATATTATTTCTTCATAGTCCATCTGACTGTGCTATTTTCCATTTAATTATTGAGTTAATTTATTAAAAAAAAAAGTTAGTGAAATCTAAATTCTCTAAATATCTAATTTCAGTGCTTCCCTTACACCGACTAGTAGAGAACTGCATGGCTGTGTAATAACCTACAGTATGCCTCTTCCTTTGCTAGATTCATCCTCCTTTTTTAGGAATCCATCCATATTCTCCGATATATAACAGGAACTTATCCGTTTCTTGATATCTTTGTCACTATTACATTTCCATGCCATTTGCATTGCTGATTGTTCTTGAAGACTGAAGGCCCAAAATCGGTTTGTGCCTGTATTATAATTCTTAGGCTGAAAGGACTAAAGCTCAAGATTTTGTATGTTAAGAAAAATATTTTGTTCCTATCCGGATATCAAATCCAAATAGCAGAATAAGTCAGCCTCTTTCTCAATTACTAAATATAATCTCTTTCTATACCATATACAAACTGCTCTATATCTCAAGCCTTTCCAACTCTTTCTCTGTAGACAATCTGTATGATATTGTTTTTCACAGCTTGGATTGCAGGCATTTATGTCTCAATAATGTTCAAGTAATCAACTTCAAAACTGGAATACTTCTCAGCTGTAGTATAAGTCTCTCTCCAGGAGCTGAAGTTATGCTGAAGTTATATTGAAAAACAAAACAAAAAAAAAGTGAAAAGTTGCTCTGTTGTCTTTGTATTCAGTAAAATTTTTGCTATATTAATTTCCCCACAGACCTGCACCCCCATCTGTAAAGCACTCGTGGGTGGATGAAATACTTGATATCTGAATTGTTTAAACTTTACCATGAAAAAAAGTGATATTATTACTTGAACAAATATACTTTGTGACTTGGCAATAAAAAAGGGCTATAACTGAGATCCATGAATTACTAAGCATTATTTGAATTATGCATGCAAACTTTATGGAACAGCCTACCAACTGATCATCTCCTTTTTGTCATTTGATGCACATTAATTTTATGCTCTACTGCTTCAGCTGCTATTTCATTAGAATGTTTACTGCTGTTTAAGGTATATTACTTCATAACAGAAATAAAAGCTGTTGTTACATGCACATATTCTTCTCCCCTTTCAGCATTGTAACCTGTGTACAATTTATTTCCTTCAAAATTAAATACAAGAAGATAATGACAACAGTGTTGTAACTTTTGTGATTATGCAGGTATATTGTTTTCTTTTCTTCCAAGGGTTCTTAAATTAATTTAAAAATCAACAATGGAGAAAATCCAGGACCTCTTCCTTAGGTTATGCTCTGAATATTTTTTTTTTAAGATGGGAGTTAATGTGAAATTTGGGAACCAACAGGATTGACTGAAGCCAAGCAACACATAGACAGATGTCATAGATATTTCACTCAGAGCTCCTGGATTTTTTAGCCCTAAAGGAGAGTTAAATTAGATATGTGGAATTCGTATATGTATAGATATACCCTACCCAAACCAAGTCTGTCCTCAATCCATCCTCAGACTAATTTAAAATAGCTGCAGTTTTCGAAGTGATATTGCGAGAAACAAGTAATCTTGCATTTCATCTAAAAATCTCTTATTCCTCTCAATATGGTGCTGGGTGTCAGTTCTATTTTCAAAAAAAGACTTTTTCTAAGTGTCCCTGTGCCTTCACACAGCAAAAGAGTGGTTAACATTAGCGGTTTCTTTTGGATTGGGAGTGTACTTTTGAAGTGAATTTTCCAATCACTCCCATTTACCACGCCTTGGCTCACACTGTGGGCAGGTCTTGAAGTGCAGGAGCTGTATTCCCAAGCCAGGAGGTGAGCTCCAGCTGCTTGCAGGCATCCAGTTTATGGGACTAGGCTAGAGCTGGTTCAAAGTAAAACACCTTTAAGGCCTATAGTGTGAATAATAGCTCTTCAGCACAGTGTTTCACTCTACAGGTTGTCCTGTGCTGCTCTACTTCTCGTGTAGGCTTGGTCTTTGACCCTGCTGTACCTTAGCCTCTACCACAAGCAGGCTTTGCTGCAGTCCTGAGGTTCTCACCTGACACACTCTTGTGTCATCACCAAGAATAGTTCTAGAGAGATGGTGGAGAAAACCAAACAAAACCAAACCTGATTATAATTGCTTAGGTTAATGCTTTACTAAATCTGTTATGGAAAAGCCAATGGTTCATGTACTCATTGGTTGTAGAGATTGGTTCCCTCCCTCAGCTCTGATTCTGATGCTATACCAAGGAAAAGGAGAATGAAAGATCCTTTGATTTTGTTATGCCCGTTTTCTAAAAAAGGGAAGACACTATTTGTCCCTCTCTTTTCCTATTGCAGTGTGCGTGCACTAAACAGTCCTCGCGGTTGATACCTTAAATAATCTTCATGATCTTACCCTCCATCTGGCTTTATAAACAGGCTGGGTCAAAGCACTTGCACATTTCCTCTGTTACTGTAAGTATGGTCTCCTCCATTTTTTTATCTCAGCCTGATGGATGGAAGCTGACGTTTCCATCTAACAAATCTACACGTCCACAGAAATGCAATTACAAAGCCTGCATAAAGAGGTGACATATACATTGGCACAATTGCCATAAGAAACTGAAAGACATAATTGTAGCCTACAGAAAATACATAAATAAGGTATGTAACCTGGAAAGCTGAGATGTCTTGGTGAAAGGAGAGAATGGAACGCAGCTTTCAGTAGTTGAGCACCCCCCGTTCTGGCGGTTACAGGGCAGGGTGAATGTGGACCAGGTCAGTGGTCACCTGCAGGTCACCCCACATTGGCCAGGGTGGCTAGGTCACAGTGGTTGCCTCCCCAGGAGGTCCACTGAAGGTCACACAGGCTCCCAGACCAACAGAAGGTGACTTTTGTATAGCACGCTGGGGCTAAAGGTCCTAGCAGAAGTAAAAAAAAAAAAAAACCCTTTTGAAAACCATTTTGTTTTGATAGTTATGCATAAAACTAACAGTTCCCTATACTGCATATACTTCTCTTAGAATATTAGGCATATTCCTGCAAGTGAAAGGAGATATGCTGCTGCCATCAAAAGATACAGAAGCAACGAGGAGCATCTTGTTAAACACAATCACTACCCTCAGAGGAAATCTGTGGTATTTTGCTGTCAGGGTTTAAACCAGTAAGAACACGGCTTCTGCTCAAGCAGTGCAATTTGTCACAAGGGAGTTTAACTTTTTATTTTGTTTTCTTGCACAGTATTTCATCACTGCTGTTTCCCTTACTTCAGTGGATCACTAAATTTCATGGAAGTGTGCCTTTTCCAGCTGAAATATTAGGTAATGCGCATCAGTCTGTTTCAGAAAAATAAGCAAACCAAAAAGCCTGGAAAACACGTTTAAATATGATACTTTCCATTTTTGAAGAAAAAAAAATGTGCTTTTAATTTCTGAAGGAATAAGGTATCTGAATTTTCTGTTGTGATGAAAAGTCTTCTTGAAATGTTCTTTTTATTCCAATAATGTTAATGCAAATGAGGACCACAAAAAGCATGAAAGACAGAGTGAATCAAACTGCATACCTGAATTAGGAATAGTTCTGTTTTAACCCTCTGTCCTACTGTAAATTGCCCACATGATCAAGCCTGACATGAAATATTTCCATCAAGTCTGCTTCTAATACAGGGAAATACCTCAAATCCAATTCATTAGAGGAGCGTCCTATGGAGTTTTATAAAGTATATGGAAAACATAGCTCTGAAATTTCAATCAGTTATTTCGAGATGAGCATCTATATTTGTATGCTTATATTTACTTTTTATAAATACTAATGTGTAGTGCATTTATGTAAATATAGCTGTATTAAATTTATATAAATTTTCATGGTCCCATATATTTACATTTATGTGATACTCTTGCAGTTACTTTTTATTGCAGACTCAATTTGGACTCTAATACTGTATAAATAGCAACTGACAGGGACAGTGAAATAGCTGAGCTTCTTGTTTTGGCCTTTGCAGCCCTGACCACATGCTGATGAGAAGGTATGGCCCCTCACAGAAGTACAGCTGCAGCACATCACATGCGCCTCTTTTAATTGCTAAGCGTATGCCAGGTCCTGTCTACTCACTTTTTAAGATCTGAGACCTCTGTTTTAGCTGCTGTGTAAACTTGGCTTTGATTTCTTACGGGAGCATCATATGTATTTTAGCTCTGTAAAACAGTGATGAAGGCTAAGGTCACTGAACACTTACTCTGCAAGTAAAACTAGAACAAAACTTTTCTCCTGCTTTGGGAAACTGAAGGCACACATTTTGTGCACCCACATCTGAAATTTTGATTCATGTCTTGCTCTGAATAAAGGAGTTACCTTACACAGCCAGCTGGGTCCCACAAAAATGTAGAAATGAGCTGACTGTATACAGGTGTTTGCTGTTTAAGTTTACCTGAAGTGCAGAATAACATGGCTTTTTAACACAATTTTACTACATAGTTTTGGTAAGGATCTGTCAGACGGCACCTCCCTGCAGACAAGCTGCTGAGGAGCAGGGTACTTTAGTGTGCGTGCATGGGAAGGGGTTAGAGGAGGTGGTTGGAGGATGCATTTGAAATCTGTGTCTAAACTGCCTGAGGACTCATTCTTGTTTGGCATCCATTTATTATCATTATCAAAGCCTCCCTGCTTATGAGACACTGTGCTCTCAAGCCCTAGATTTAAATTCCATTGTCTTGCCCTCTTGCCACATTTCAGACACCAGTATACCACTAAGTCACATTTAAGACACTAATTTTCTTGTAAGCTCTCTGTAGCCTACTGAGAAAGTGCAATGATCTTTGCTGCACTTCTAGTAAAGAAAATAAAAATGCATTAAGAAGGTGGCAGGGGAGAGAACAGATCACTGCTTTTGGGAAGCACAATTAAACAGATTTTCTTATTTTTTGCTTCAATGTGGCAGATGTGAAATGTGAAACGTGAAACTGGTAGAAAGCAGGTTTTGTACCTTAGGCAGTGCTTTGAAAACTAAGCAGCTGAAAGAGTCAACGGGATGCTGTTAAAATATTGGAATGCAGGGCAAGAAGCAGGAGGATTTGCGGTACCAACTTTGACCATACTTAATGGCCCTGCAAGTACAATTTTGATATAAACAAATAAACAAATATATCATTAAATGAGAAATTTACTGGGGACTGACAAGAAATAATCATTAGCATGTGGAAATCAGAATTTTGCAGACACATGGGAACAACAGCGGCAGTAAATGGTGTTAAATGGGTTGTTTATCCATCACCTCATCTCCTGTTCACCGTCCTCAACGTTTTCAGATGGCTCAATATAGTAATAAATAAGAGTTCTATATGCTCAGAAGGATACAAAACGTCTCTTTGACTTCCCAGTCTTAAGACTTAAGGATGTTATTTAGTATATGCAATAGTATTCAGGTGCTATTATTTGTCAAGCATCAGTAAAATATCGGACTCCTCACAGATAACTCTCCAGATTTTATGCTTAGTACTGGCTTTAATCTATTTTATAGGGCAAGCAGGACAATTTTTGCTTTGTTTTAGCTTCCTAAATCCTCAATATTTTTTTTTCCATTTGATTAATTATTCTTATAATCTTTTACAGACTTTCTAAGAAACAGTTACTGCAAATTATTACATGTTATTTTTTTGTCTTCCTTATCATTTTGTTAGGGTAGCTGAATACTTATATTGCTTTACCTCAAAGCCATCCTGTTTAGACTAGTAAGTTCTCCTCCCCCGGAGGTAATATTGTTTCCATATCTACTTTCTAAGTCTATAATTTTCATTATTTTCTAAAAACACAGACTTTGCACATACCGGGAACATTTTCAGAACGCAGTAAGCAAGTGTTTCAGAGCAGTGAGGGAAAATCTCAAAATGTAACAGAAATTTGAAAATAGCTTACTGTTTAGAAGCAAAGAGAAGCAACCCAACCTACAGCAACCACACAGGGCAATCACCTTGCTGACTCCTAGATTTAAAAGACAGCAATGATAAAGGCACGCTGGGAAAATTCCTATCAGAATACAAAACCATACTGAAACTTTCAGTGATAGCTGCAGGGAAAGCTAATAAAAGAGATATTACTGGGGCAGAGACAATCTAAGTTTGGCAAATTGAAAAATTTGAGATGATTATGTCACTTTGCTTCTAGGTGCTATTATGATTGTATGGTAATAAAATCTAGATTACTTTAAACAACTTTTTTGTACTTAAAATTGAGTAGCATAGTAAGTCTCTTGCTTTAATATATGAAATTTTCATTTAAATACAAAACATATCGAAGTCTTTATCTGCTCCAAAATCATAGAATCATAGAATCATAGAATCATAGAATCATAGAATGGTTTGGGTTGGAAGGGACCTTAAAGATCATCTGGTTCCA
>Ga0181612_151318_pt1 | contig 10020 bp, 6 predicted proteins | sample HoacroProtozoa21_FD_119630 | JGI IMG/M metagenome (GOLD analysis project Ga0181612, IMG submission 119630) | Hoatzin crop microbial communities from Cojedes, Venezuel. Combined Assembly of Gp0051906, Gp0051904, Gp0051908
AAGCGGGTGTGGCGCCCGGGAGGCACCCGGGGGCAAGCCCCCCCAATTTTTTGATTTCTTTTGAATTTTTTTTTTTTTTTTTTTTTTTTTAAACGTAGTATGTAGTTGCTTATTAACTGGCTGTTTGTTTGGACAATGTATTTACTGAAGTAATGATAACATCATTCTTTGTTTCTTATAAAGGAAAATCAACTGTATTATGATCCAGCAACTGGAATTTATTACTACTGTGATGTGGAAAGCGGCCGATACCAGTTTCATTCACGAGTGGATCTGCAGTCTTATCAGACCTCTGGTACTCAGCACGGCAAGGAGAAGAAAGGGAAAAAGAAGAGAAAAGAACCAGAGCGGATTACTGCAAATGAGTATAAGGTAACTGTAGAACTGACAGATAGAAAATGCAAAACCTGGGGGTTGGTTTGTTTTTTTTTTGATGATGCAATTTAGGGCTTGTGGGGTTTTAATTTATGTAGAGGATGTATGCTTGTTTTCTGAAGGATTCAAATATCTTTAAACTGTATACAGCAGGCTGCTAACATGTAGTTAGTGTTCAAATAATTCTCCTAGTGAGTGTTTAAGGGTGAAACTTTATGCTTGGATTCCCTCACATTTTCAATGTTGATTTTATTACAACACAACTGTATAGATGCATAAAATTGAGTGTCAGTGAAGCTCTCTGATTAGCAAGCACTAGATTGGATTCGAGCTACTGTGTGGACTGTATTTACATCAGAAATTCAGTGTTACCTCAGTGTCTTGGTTTTAGGGTTTTGGTTTGTGTTTTTTTGTTGTTGACTGTTGGGTTTTGTTTTTTTTAATTCATGTGATGAATAAAAAAATGACTGAAGGTTTTGAAAATGCACACACACACACCACCCCCTCTCTGTGACTCAGTTGCAAAGCTCATTCTGTTGATGTTTTACTGTATCTTAACCAGCATTTGAGATTGATGAAATGTCTGTGAAGTTCTAATTCTTTTCCTATTACGCTCTCCTATGAGATTTTATTTGGTCAATACATTTTTGTTGTCCATAGTGTGGGGATAAGTTTTACATCTTAGTAAATGCCCCTTGTAGTTAACTTGTATTTTAAGTTATAAAAAACATAACTTCCTTTCTGTTGTTTTTCCAATTGCTCAGGAAGTATGCAGTATAGTACATAGTGACTGTCTTGAAAAATTACTCACTCCTAAGCACCAGAAATTTTACTGTAACAGAGCTATTGAACCTCAAGAAGCATTTTCTTAATGAATACTATTAATGTTGAATCAAATTTGAATGGTCCTATTCTGCAAATTTGTTTTATTACTTAAGATTTAATTGTATGTATTGATTTATTTAGTTTGTAGTGCTCCTTAGTTTTCATCTTTTAAAACTATTGCTTTAACCATTGCATTATTTCATTATGTAGGCCTCAGTCAAGATGATTGGTTGAAATTTGAAATAATTATGTTAGTGTACAGGTACTTTTACATAATAATTACATAGCATCAGAACGGAGTTTAAAAATACTGTATCAGTAGTCAGGTCTTCTGAAAGATTTGAAAATGGAAACTGTTCACATTAAGAACCAGGGAAGGTAGGTTACGTGGGTGATGGTATTTGATCAGTTACAGATTTTGTAAATACATTGTTTTTCATTATGCCCTTTCATTTAGAAACTAGTCTGTTTTGAAAGCTTGAAGTGGATACTTAGCAACACTAAGTGTAACAATCCTTTAGACCTAAGAGAGGGGAGCTAATGCAGTTGAAGCTAGGAGTTTCACCGGCATCTGAGTTCTAGGCATGCTGTGTGCAACTGCTGAATTAGCATTCTGCCACTCTGAAGAAGCATGGTTAATACAGAACTTTGTTCATGATGTGTCAGGAAAGCATCATGGTAAGCTTGTGGAAATGAACCTTTATCATATAGTGCAATTAATAAATCTCTTAAATTTTGTTCTGTGATGAACTGTTACATATTGGCCTAAATCAGCAAGTGTATTTATACAAGTTCTGTGGCATACACAGCTTTCATCTAACAAATAATGTTGACTGCTTTTTAGGATCTCATCACAGTCCGCTTCTGTCATCTGATTATACTGTAAATAGCTACTTGTGTTTAGCTTATTTTATAATTATAATATATTTTTATATAGATGGTCTTGTTAACAGATCTTTTGTGTGAAGCTTTCACAGTCACAAGGTTGGAGGTAAACATCCACTTTTTATGATGTGTTTTATTGATAGTGAGCTGAGGACTTTGCAAATTAATTTGTGAATTATTTGTGAATTCATTTGTTTGACCAGTAAGATAACAGGAAAAATATTTAAAACAGATTCAGTAGTGCATAGATCTTTGTATCTGTGAACAGTAAGTGAAAGTTAGTGTCATAGTAAGAATCAAGGCCTTTTCTGTTTTCTTTTTAAGCAAAAAAGGGGAGAATACCAAGTGAAACTTAAAACAATTACTCTCCACTTTAAACTTCAAAAAAAGAAAAGAATGCCTTTTTGTCAGTGCACTTCTATGTAAAGGCACTGTTAGATTTAGAAAAAACAAAGTGCCTTACTGTCATATTTTCTGTAGCTGAGTTAAAATAGTTTGATTGTTGTGCAGTTCTTAATCATATAAGAAATTCGTTCATTAGTTTAAAAAAAGTTGTATTATGATAAAAGATTGATTTATTAGAATAAAAGAGTACCGATTTTTCTGTTATGAAACTGAAAAAATAGTTTATAAGCTGCACAAGCCAGTTCATAGATGCCTGGTAGTTCTTGGCAATATTACCGTTGCCCGGTTTGTTCTGGTATTGGTAGAGGCACTGATTAGTTCGTGCTAGTTACTGTATTATTTACATTCTAAAACAAAACCAAAAATGTCTGGTTTTAAGTAGACCTTTGTAGTTGAAGTGTTGTCTATTGAAATGTTTTTCTACAGTCTTATGCCCAGCCTACTCCCTTTTCCTTCCATTCCCTCGTCCCTCTTGACAAAAAACATACTAAGGTAAAATAAAACCTATGCCTGAATACTGATTAAATTATTAAAGTTGCAACAGTTATTTTGAAGATTAGTACTTCGTTATTGCTTTTCCCAGTTGGTTATTAAATTGTGCTGCTAGCCTGAAAAATGCCTCCAAACATTTTTAATTTCTTGACTGAAGTAGGTTTTACTCAACTTTCTTTTTCTAGAGCCAGTATCAGCGGGAGAATGGTTTGGTTTATTGCCTGGTCTGCAGACCAATTACAGTGATAAATAAAGCAATACTAGATCTAAATTTGGGAGTATGTCATACACCCCTTGAACATTATTATTCCTGGGTAAAGATGAGGTGGTTTATAAGAATATGCATGTGAAGCGGGGGAAGGCAGTGAGCAGTAATTACAGAACCTCAAGTACGCAAGACGGTTGTTAAACTTCTCTCTCTTTTTAACATTACTTAAAAGTTGTCAAATACAAGAAATAAAGGAATTTAGCAGCTGCATGTGTATATTATCACAGCAAATATTCCTACGTAGATGGTACTGGTAGCTATGTAGTTTTTATAAAAATCGTATGTCATTTTTGTATGACTTCCTATAAACCACAGTTGATCTCTTTTTAATCTAAGAACAGTCGTAACTGGGCCAATCTGTTAACTTGCTGTTTCTGGTCACAGCACAGTTCTTAGTTGCAGTTTAGTTTGTAGCAATTGTGAAGAATTTTATGTGCTGAGCTATCTTACATCTAGTATCTATTTATAAGTAGTAAGTTAGGATGCTTAACAATACAGAAATGGTATTCTCCACAAATATTACAGCATTCTTGAAAAAGTAATATAAATCTGAAACTCTAAAGAATAAAATTAATCTGTTAAAATACTCTTTAATTTTTGACAAGCTGAATTACCAAACAAGAAAACATTAGTGAGCGTCTGCTAAAATGAATGTAACTCTAATTGAAAAAAAACAGTGGAGGGGACCTCTTGTGCTTAGTATCTCTTGAGGGATGTTTCTGATTTATACAAGAACTTTCTTTAAAGAGATTCTTTCTTTTCAGCCACCAAAATTCTATATTACAAATAGTTTTCTTTTGACATGTGAAACTAAGCATGCTGCCCACATGCTTGCTTTCAGTAGACAACCAGGAATTTTATTTGCCAGGATGAAGTATTAGATATCCTCTGTGCAGCTCATATAAAGAGCATGGGTGGAATACTTTGGAAGTTTCAGGCATATAGTTCAGTTCTGATACTTTTCTGCAGTGGTGGGCCAAAAAAGCAGTAGGGCAAGAAATACCATCATTATCTCCTGTACATGAAAAACCTTTAAATAAGTAAATTTGGAAAAGTTTTTCTTAAAAAAGAAAGTCAAAACAAACCAAATCACAAGGTGGCATCAATGATAATGTGATAATGTGGCCCAATATCTAGATCCAGTGCTTCTGTAGAGGTTGGAGAATAGAGCGTGTGCAATAGTGGTCATGTAGTTCTACTTGCTGGATTTGGGCTGTTAGAAATACATACCAAAATTTAGATGCAGGGTCTGACATATGCCATTTTTTTCCCAGAAATTATTTTTACAGTTTATTCTTAAACTACTGTCTAATAAATTTTATTCTAGAGTGGTGCTCAAAATTAACTTCCCCCATATTCTTCTCCATTATAGACGCATCCTAGCTACTTATGTAGCAGAGACAAGGCTTTTGTAGTAGTATTTCCCATAGAACTCTTGAAGCAGTGATTTTTTTTATTTTTTTTTTTTTTTAAATCACATGTAGTTTACTTTTTGCTGATATTCATCCCATCTTTAGGTACGTCAGTTGACAGAAACCATGGCTAATCTGAAGATTTCTTCTTTTGGATTGGCAGCTTCTGGTGAAGGTAGAGTTGAGACACCAAACACATTAGTCTGTGGATGTTTACCTTTAACCTTGGTGTTTTTATTAAAGGAAAAATATCTAGTAGTTTATGTTTAGATATCTATTTTCCTAAAGGAATTAATAATATTTTTAAGCTATTTGATCAAAATCAGTTCATCTGCAAAGTAACTTTGAAATATATTTGAAACACCGTATAACTAAAACATCTGAGGAAAACTTTGATGATATTCTAGAATATTTGGAAAGAGACGCATTTAGTGTCACTGTATGAACATAGGGTATCCTGACTAAACAAACTACTTGTTCTTTAGGTAAGGCAAATTAATGTTTCATGTATTTCAGAGCTGTCCAGCAGTGTATAAAATGTCTTCTTGATGATATAGGAAGAGTTTTACTCATCTTCTGGCTTTTAATTAGATTTTTTTTTTTTCATTGGGAATTCAGGTATTGTGTAGGGTGGAAGACAGTAACAAATACTTGTGAAACAGTGCTAGCAAGTGAAAGTTTAGTTATCTGAGTGAAGGAGCTATTTAAAACTGTTTGACAATATTTCTTTAGTAAAATACTGAATTTCAGATTAATATTTCGAATTGAGAGAGTCAGCGCTAAAGATCTAACATTCAGCCCTTTAGATGAAGGTGTTTACCCATGGTTCCATGAAGTCACCTACTGAACCTCTGGCAAACTAAGAAGCAACAGACTATTCATTTCTGAAAAGTTGTATTTGTATGTATTTATGTTTTGTATAAAATAAATTGATTTAGAAAACAATACAGTTTAATGGTCTGTAGAATTAAGCTAACTATGGTCACAATAATTTTCAAATTCTAATTTATAGGCATGTTAAAGAATTGCATGAACATGCATGTCAATCAGGCATAATACAGAAAATGTAAAGTTTTGAAAGACCGAATGTTTGTCTTTGTCCCAGTAAAGCAAAAAGTATAGTTAAATGCTTAAAATACTTTGAATTTTTCATTAAAATCACTTCAGTTACTATGATTGTTTGTGAATGTGTTGTAAGTAGGCCAATCTGCACTTCAGAAGGTCATTGTAATCAGTAGCTTCTGGCTTATTCTTTGTAAAGCAAAACCATCAATTCTAGTCACACGAACATGATTTGTAATTCTTAAAAGGTCACTCCTTATGGGACACTAAAAAAATCTTGATTTCACTTGCACCGTTGGCTGTCTTTGTCAGGGGTGCAGAAATATGAACTGGCTCAACCCTGCAGTAAGAAACAGTTTAACCAGACCCAACCCACAGGGATGTCTTCTGCCTCCCTGGGGCCTGGCTTAGAAACATTGCTGGGAAACTCCCTGGTCTGGTGTGGCCCTGTGATTATTAGGTTGACGGTTGGACTTGATGATCTTAGAGGTCTTTTCCAACCTCTATAATTATATCATTACAGATCAGATTCATCGCACCTCTCAACTTTACTCATGCCTAGTGAGAGAAAAGCCAAAGATAGTGTGGCGATACCCAGTAGATACAAAGTTTTTTCAAAGCTGAACCACATAGAGGCAATCTATATCCAGCGTATGGCTGCTGGGCTAGGTCTACTGACAATTTAGATATAACAAGCAAAGCAACATACAAAGGAATGTATGTGCCTAGTATTATGGTGTAACAAACATGGTTATAATGAGCGCATACTTTGTATGTTGTATAATGAGTTTGGGATGAAGAGTTAAATATCCTGCTATTGAGAAATGAAGTGCATTACTAGTACTTGTTAGGTCATTCAGGATGATATTTACTGAATATTCTGTTAACTGCTGGTTCCTGTTTTTTAAGCAGTGGCTGTATGGAGGCAAGGTGTTAGGTGCTGTTTGCATAGTTACACTTTCATGCATGCTATGTGTATTTTGTGTTAGTACTAGTAGTCATATGTAATGGAAAAGGTTTTCTTCAGCAGAAGTGAAGAACCCCTCACATGCTATAAGAATACATTCAGCATCCCAGGCTTAATGGTTAGACATCGTCAAGACATGCATTTTACTACAAAACTGCAAAATTATAAAGGGCTTAAAATACATAGTCTTTAGCAATGCAATTTTTGCAATCCTCAATTTTGTGCAAGGATTTCTAAATGCAAAGATTACATTTTTATCAGTACTGATAAACTGGAACTATTTAGTTTATTTGAAGAACAATTTAGTTTATTTGCTTTCTTAACAGTTGATTGTAGTAACAGTGGAAAAAATATAGAAACTGCTGAGAACAGGCTTAGTGGTCATATCGGCAGAACGTATGTACAGAATCCTAGGTCAGTCTACAGGAGTGTTTTTTGAAATTCCTCTTTTCAACCCAGAACAGAGTCTACTCTCCAGTAGCTAGGCTTTGAAGTAGCACCTTTTTATTTTCTAATTTGGAATTGATGCCAAAAACAGGTATCACTGGATTCACTGTGCAGAAAGAGCTGTGTGGCTGGAGCATTATACTTGGGCATCAGTGAATCAGTCATCTGTTGCTTTGCTTCAGGTGTGATTTAAGCTAAGACTAGTTTCTATGTTTTCAGATTAGATTAATAAAACTTTGGTGGATCACAGTATTGTGGAAAGAAATACATTTAGGATTCCAGAGCACCTTGATATGTTGGGTATCAATCTAATATCCATACCAAACAGTACAGACAAAGATAATTACACTGGAAAAGATCATTCATAAAAGCAATAATCAGATTTGTGAAAAAGATTTCTAATGGTATTAATGTGTCTGACGTGTATGTACTGCATAATCTTACTTTTGGTAGGATTACTACGTCTCTTACTTAAAATAAACAACATCAGGCTCTGACATTGCGATCCTGTTCCTTCCTAGTTCCAGTACTTAAAAGATTCAGGGAGAGGACTAGTGCATTACAGAGAAAGCCTAAACAAACCAATAGTCCTTCAGTTAAAGCAGGAGGCCTTTTAAAAGTTGCTGATTATTCCTGAGAATCTGCTGTCTTATTGAAAGTGTTTCAAAAGTATGCTGTAAAGTCATATCCAACGTTTTGGCTGCTGGGCGGAGAGGAATTTTTGTGTGTGTCTTACAGCTGTACCCCTGGTGAGTTTTTACAGATCTGAAAAGTGAAAGTTCTTTAATTTCCATTGTGTTAACATTCACATTAATTCATGTATCTTGAAATGTAAAATGCTCTATACAAAAACTTAAACTCAAGGATGGTTTTTATTTCAACTTCTGTGTTGCAATATTTGGTACGATTCAGGGCAATTGAATCCACTCATTCTGAATCCAAGGTGGCAAATAACTTAAAATCTGAGATTTTTACTTTATCTTTTAAAGCCATTTGTGTTATTTCCTTGCCCCCCCCCAAGACAGTCATCAGGGCTACTAGATTAAGAATTACATTTTCAAGGTACTCTGGAAAAATTACTCTGAAACTTTAGATTTCTCAGTTAAAAAAATGGTCTTTTTTCTGCTGATGAAATCAAGTGGCAATGGAAGAACATGCAGTGATCTAATCTGTCTGGTACTCAGTGGAGAAATTTGTTGCAGTAGATAATGGATTCTAAGTAGAACTGTTCCACTCAGCATAAATTAAACTTAAGTTCTCTACAGTATCTTGATGAAAGGCTTTGTTAAAGATGCAATTTTGAAAGGAGGAGAATCAGTCATTAGGCAAGCATGGGTGGGCATTCCAGATATTCTTGACCATTGTGGAAAATAAGAGAAGACAAAAACAGGTGGAAGATATGATGAAGATCAATTAAAGAACTTTTAAACAAGTTGCAAGAATTGAGTAAGAGAGGGACAGAAGTAAGTGTCATAAAAGCAAAACTGGAAAATTTTCAAGATGCTGTTGTACAAGTTTGAAAGTGAGGACAAGGATCCTAAGTTTTGTGTGAGAAAAGAGCAAGGAATAAGTGAAGTTTAGAAGAGGAGTGCAGTCACGCTTTCCCAAATAGAAGATGGTCTCAGACACGTCTAATAGGATATGAAAGTATTTCTGCTGAAATGTTCTGTTTTAGTTTAGCATGTGCTAAACTTCTGGAAATGTAACCATTCTTTAATAGTTGTAAAAATAATTCTTCCTAGTGAAGGATTTACTTCCAGGCTGATAGCAGACCTTAGAATAACTCAGTCTGTAAAGAATGTAACATTCTATAACTCCCCTCCAGGATCTGGACACAGAAGAACAGCAATCATCTAACAATCTGAATTGCTTTTCCGCTGCTGAGCAAGTAAGTTCTGCTGAAGAAGAAGAATCTCCAAATGTAAGAAAGAAGACTAAAATGGATGCAAAAACACAAAGCAGTTTGACAGCCAAAGAATCAGTTTCTACAGACAGTATAAATTCACATTCACGCAAAAGTACACCTGATACTGCAGCATATACAGATGACAGTAGAACAGCAGACACAGTGAGTGAGCCAGAAGAAGGTGAAATTACAGATTCTGAGTGCGAAGCCTACAGCAGTGAGGATGAAGTAACAAGTGAAGAAACTGCTGATTCAGAAAACTCAGAAGACGAAGGTGAATTATTGTGGCTTTTATGTATGATATTACTGTATTTTTTCAGGAGCCCATTAAAAACAAACTACAAGAAACCTGTTTGGATAGTTAAAAAATAAATAAAAAGCATGTGACTTGAGATATTTTGAATTAAAAAGTGCTATATCTTACCAATATTTGTTTCCTTCTCTTTACTTGCACGGTAGACAGAATTAATTAGTGGTGTTTTTGTAAAAGCTGTTTAGGGGTATAACTTCCTTTGCTTGTGTAGAAACCTCAGGGGTAGAATAAGATTTGTTTAGATCAGGATAGTGACAGGAGAAAAGGAAGTGTGTAGCTAACACAGAGATTCTGGTACATACCTCACAGTAATTCCCTGTAGTAACTCTCTTCAATTAATGTGTAATATTCCTGATGCTGTTCATAAACAATCAATGTGTAACTCCATGTAATGTGAATCCACTGTGGTGAAAAGGATGAATCTGGAGTACTCGGTACTATTTGAAATCCTGTTTTTCTTGTATTCCAGTGGAAACATGTAAGAAATGGGTATAGAGAGGAAACCTGTATGCTGTTTTGTACCAAAGAAAGTGTTATCCTAGGTCCTTAAGACCTCCTTGAGAACTGAATGGTCTCTTGTAAAAAAAAAAAAAAAAAAAGTAATTTGGGAAAAGCGAAATGCAACCAATTGGAAAACGGAACAAACAAAGGATATTCAACATA
>Ga0181612_159961_pt1 | contig 10020 bp, 7 predicted proteins | sample HoacroProtozoa21_FD_119630 | JGI IMG/M metagenome (GOLD analysis project Ga0181612, IMG submission 119630) | Hoatzin crop microbial communities from Cojedes, Venezuel. Combined Assembly of Gp0051906, Gp0051904, Gp0051908
CAAAACCCCACTTCCATCCTGAACCGGGCTCTGAAGTTAGAAGCTGCCACAAACAGAGACCTGGAAGTAAGTTCCTGTCACTGAACTGTGTCCCTTCCCATTGCGGACACCTATATTTTAAGCACTGCTGCTTACAAAATCTTGCCGACTTCATTTTGAGAACTTTGTTGCTCTATGGCTCCATCTGAAAGGCAGGTGTAGAACTTCACCCACCCAAGTGTGATACACTTTCAATTTCCACCACAAAATGTATCTGTAAAGAGTTTACAAATGCTGTTTTGTTTGGTATTTTATTTGGTAACATTGACTTGTGTCTCACACAACTTTCATTCTTCTTTGGCATTTATATCTGATGAATTTGTAGAGAGCAATCATAACTTTTCTCAGTCTGTATTTTTATGAAAACAAGTCTCATGTTGGAAAACAGATTATCTATTGTTCTTCCTCGTAGCTCTACTCCCACTTGCACTTGTGATCTAATGAGTGTTCTGGAGGAGGTCTAACTAATGTTTTGAGATTTCAGAGTTGACCAACATTTCTGTATTTCTCTACTGAAATTATTTTGCTTGTTATATAGCATTTTCCTAACTACCTCTGCATAGTCACTCAAAGTCACCCTGAGATTGCTCAATATATTAAATACCATCAGTATTTTCCGATTCTTACTCTCTACAATCACTTCCAGCCAGCGAGCTCCATCTTTATACAGAAATCCTTGTTATTGTTAACAGCATTACTCTGTACTATTAACTTCCATGGTGTCATCCAATCCTTGTTATTGTTGTCAACAGCATTACTCTGTACTATTGACTTCCATGGTGTCATCCAAATCTTTCTGCTTATTTTTCTAGGCTGAATCGGTATCATCAGCACATTTCCTGAAGATATTCCTAATTTTGAACCAAGGTTGAAACATTAAAGAGGATCAGCTCTGGCATGGATCTCAGCCACCTGTTAACCCATCAGTATAAGCTTTGAGGCAATTCCATTTGCAATTTCATAACTCACTTCACAATTCATCTCTCAGACCATGTCTTCCCTGGTTTAGCTAGCCATTTCCATCATTACAGTACATCAAATGTTTTATTGACATCTGACAAACTAGATCTATCGCATTTCTCCTGTCTGAGAATAAACTACTGTGCTTTGTCAGAGCAGGAGATCAGGTTAATCCTGAACAACCGTCGATAAACATCTGCTGCATTTTATTCTACCTTCCATTTACTTCCAGATACTTAACTACTCTTTTCTTCATTTCTTCAAAAGCTTAGTAAGACTACTAATGGCAGATTAATGGGTGTCTAATGATCTGGATCTCTCTCTTTTTTTTTTTAAAGGCTAAAATATGACATATTAGCATTATGAAACAGGGATGACATATTAGTATTATGAAACAGGGCTGTCTTCCCAATCATTAACTCATTTTGGTGTATTCTTGATGCCTGCTTACTTTCTTATCATTCTAAGTAACTGCTATTTCTTTGCTATTTGCTGACATTAGCGGTATTTAATCTGAGCAATATTCCTCAATAGTAACTGGTATAGATACTGTTGCGTTGCTTTCAGCTGTGGTAGGAGTCAACTCACAATTCTCACCTCCTTTTATCTTAAATACTGTAACTGTATCCTCTAGAATATCTCTTTTTTCCAGTCACCCATTACAGAGACCAAACAAATAGATCAAATTTCCATTCCTAAGTAAAACTCAAGCCATTCCATTCCTTTCCTGCTGATGTTCAACAACGGCCTCCTTATTAAAAGGAGGTGTATATATAATATATATATAATACATATACTATAATATAGTATTTCTCCAAGCCACCATTTGCAAAACTGGACTTCGCTTACAATTCACCTGTAGTTAATTCTGGTTAAAGTTATTTGTAACAAATCTGTTTTAATCGACTGTCTATGTTTTAAAACTGCAGAATGCAAATCTATCTTTCAGCAGGATGAGGGAAAACTGTATGTTACACTTTTTTTCTCACTGTCTGCCCAGATACACTTTGCATATAGAATATAAATGGTCTACCCACGTGCTGAAGGTTTAACACTGCCTGAAGCTTTAACATTTCCTCAGAGGTGCTACACACAAACATCTAGTAAACCACTAAGCTTCTCCCTAACCCTGGAATTTCCAAGAGAGAAAACTGGGAACAGGACGCTCACACAGTCTGCAGCAAACACTGATTTCCCCAAATGCATTTGGAGCAACTAAGAACTGCACTGTGGTTCAGACGTACTATTTTATTGTCAAGCAGGCTATTTCCACCTGCCATCTTCACTAAGGGTCCTCCCCCCATCACATGAGTGAATACACAGATGTCAGGTCACAGGGAACGGTCTGTGAGTCCCAAGGAACTCTGGCAACCAGGAGCAGAAGGAGGTATCTGGCCTAAGCCCCCCTGCCTCTGCCAGAAACACAAAGGGAACTGCCTGTGCCAAACGAACTGGGACTGATGGGAGTGTGTCATCCGCAGGCAGGCAGGCAACTGGGAGAGGCTGCTCTTTGAGGACTGAAGTATAAACAAAATATTTTGAGAAACTAGATTGAAATACAACACCTTTAATACAACCAGAGCATGCAAGACGTCTGACGCTGAGGTAGGAATGACCAGGGCATGGGGGAAGAGTCTTTCCAGACAGCAATTCTGCAAAATGGGATCTGGGGAATTCCACACAGTGTACAGTGATCCTGACTCAGCCCATCATACTATTGCCAACAAGAAAAACAAGAAAGAAGAAAAACGGATCTCACAATGTGGGTCCAAGCAGGAGAGTGATATGAAAGACCCATGCAGAAATCCTCACACCATGTTCGGCAGAAGTGAGCAATGGTTGATTTTCAACTACAAAAGTTGTTAGAAACAAGAAGGTTACAAACTGTTATAAATGTCCACAGTGAATGGGCAAAGAAGCAGTGAGGTTCATTAGTGGTAAAAGGTATTTTAAGAACAACTCAAAATAACATACATCAGGAAGGAGCTGTTTGTTTGGTTCTGCCCAAAGGCAGGAGAATGGCCTGAGAGACCTCTCCAGACTCCCTTCTAACCTAGGTATTTTCATATCCGATATTTCTTTCAACCTCTTAATTATGTGACTATATTTTCTTAGTGTTGTGACTGTGCTATTTAACCTTTGTAAGTGAACAGGTTTTGGTCACTACATCAGTCTTTTTAGAGGACTATATCCCTCAGGGCACGGATATTCCCTACATTAACTAGCTTCCCCAAGCAAACTGTGCCCAACGTGTGTAGTAATTGACTCCAACTCTTAGGTTTAGAGTTCATTTGAGCAGGAAGATAAAAAGTTCTTTTGTGCAGGAAGCCAAATGTCCAGATAGCCACACACAGACTGTTAAATAAAGTCCCTCAGGACCAAAAAGCCATCACAAATCTCACTATTCTCTGCTGTATAACTCGGAACTTGCTCTTTTCCCCCAGCTTTTTCCTTTCCTTTCCTGCTTCCCCTTCACACTTCCCATCTCTAGCGTAAGTGCAAAATAAAGCTTGTGTGTAGATCTAACCTAAATACAAACTAACTCTTTGTATATATAAATTAGAAACAACCAAGCCTAGTAACACGACCACAACAAAACATTCACCTGTGCAACTACTCGTCCACCTGAGAGGACAAAAGAAAGGAATGAACTACACACAAGAGACATTTGACACGTATCACCCACTACCGTAACTGAAAAGAACTCAAATGCTACAGTGATAATGATAGCATGAGAGTTTCTGTAGAGCAGGACAAAATGTTAAAGGCTTTTCGCAACGGAAAATAACCTGGGTTGAATTAGTCTCAACATGAAATTCAATCTTTTCCTTCTCGTCATCAAATCTGTATCTAATCTTGCTCCTGCTCACACCTCACCTCTCATTTCTCTCCCAAATTGTTCTGCTTTTTTGTCCATTTCTCTGCCTCAGAACTAACCATCATCAGTTTGCTTTGAATGGCCTTACAATATTTTTCCATCACTTCCCCTCTTTATTGCCTCCAAATATCTATTTAAAATCCATACCCTTTATCACCACTTCTTGCAAAGATCATTCAAAATGCATACTGCTGTCCTTGTTGAGTACAATGTTCTGTCACTATCTACCTTGTTTAGGTAGATACGTGTTTAACCTTTTTTACTGTACAGGGTTACTTGACTGCTCAAGAAGACCATGACAGATTAGGACTATAAAAGAACATACAAGGAAAATAATTTGTAAGAGCAATAAACAACACCTTCAGCTGGTAGTCTGAATCACTGAATATGTGTAGCTTATTTAAAAGATCTTCTGTAAACTAGTAACAAAACCACAAACATACTCGGAACATATGCATCTGTTTGCAGTCATATAGCTCTTTAATGAGCAACAGAATGCATTCCGCTCATCACGGTAAAAGTAGTGCGGAACAATCAGATAGTCCAATTAAGGACACATTTCTATTGCAGAGTCCTACTGTACCAACATCAGAGTAAAATTACCCATTCCATAGAGAGTCTCTGATTTTCAGTGTCCTAAATAAAAGTAAAAACAGCTCATCTGACCTTTAAGATTCTTTCTTATTTCTTACAATGCAAAAAGTGTTTAAAGTGACTTTGAGATGTTCAGCAACAGGATTTGGTCTCATACTCAAGGCAACACAATGGGCAGATGGGAGGGACTGTAAAATTAATTTAGATTCACAATAAATCCCAAACTAGTCTCCTTTGCTGCTGACTTCTAAGCTAATGGTACACATACGCATATAATTAACAATGGCAGAACTAAACAATCCTTTCTGAACCAAGGAGGACCTAGCCTTGCTACAGTTACTACTAACCTACGCTCACTGTAATATAAGGCCTTTATGTTTCTTTGGTGGACATTATCAAACTTGTTCTGTCATGAAATCGAAACAAATGCTTGGCACTTTTAAAGACTGTGATTTACAAAGAGCAAATCAGTATTAAAATATGCAGTGACATTTGGTTAAGCAAAGTTCCTTTAGGGCATATTCCTAGAAAAGGCTGCCAAACAGTTTTTCAGTGTTATCTTCAGACCAACAAGGTGCTAGTCTAAGCTGTTCGCATTACAACAATTAATGCAGGACTAAGGCATAAAGAAAAATGTCACAGTTAACTCATTTGGATTAAGCAACCCTCTCGGACTTGTGCAGTTTTTCTTTTGTATATGATAATGTAGAGACTTATTATTCCTTTCTTTTCTACTGCTTTTAATCTTCAGAGCATTTCACAAATTAGCTCCTTAAAATGAAATCATGCTGGTTCCACTTTAGTAATTGCAGGAGCTGGATAACTCATTTTTCTGCATTTGTTGCAGAAAACCTCCTGCACCTGCTCTGCATAACCTGGTGGCTGATGGCTGAACATCTAGCTCTGTCCAACCCAAACTGCTCCCGCTTTCGCTGAAGCAAAGCAGGGGAGGGTGAATCTACTGCAGCTGCTGACAAGCGGGAACTTCCCAGCCCTGGTATCCCTTCTGTCCTAGCAATCGCTCCACGTTAACAGGAGACCAGATCTGTGTGGAGCTGTGGCAGGAGGAAATGGGCACACTGGGCAGCGCTTGTTTAGCTGTTCTCCATCTCCTCTGCGGCTGCGGGGCGAACAACAAGATAAACTGGGTGGAAATGGCCCATGGGCTACATCCAGTCCCCAAGCTTCAAAGTGGACTATGCTGTGAGAATCTTACAGAGGCAGAGGATAAAACCACTATTTCATAAACAAATTGGGCGGGATTAAGCAGGCAATTTCTGCTGCGCAACATTTTAGTCAGCTAACTCAGGGCCAGATCTCCAGCTGGTGTAAATAAGAACATCTGCATCTATCTTAAATACTATCAAAAGTCTGTCAAATGGGTGAAAACAAAAGGAAGAATAAACTGTCATGAAAGGCCAGCTACTAAATATGATCTGTCTCCAGTGGGGTTTTATTTAACTTTTTTCATTACCCCGTGAAGAGTTTTGCATAGTTAGTAACCAGGTTAGGGATTCCTAGAGCAGAAGAGAGCTAGTCTGTGCAACATTTTTTGGATCTGGTGTATTTATTATCTAGACAACCATGAAGAAGAAGCGGCAGTTAGTTGCTAACCTAACTGTGCCAATGCGGCACAACTCAATCCTCCTGGTAATAACAGAAGATGTGTTAAGCACTGAGAAACCCCCAAAGAATCTCGTGGCGTTTACTCACCAGGTTTCTGAAGAAATCTTTAAACCTTTTCAAGTATTGCCTTGTTCAAAATTGACTGGGTTCATTTTGTATTCATGTAATCATCTCTCTTTTGCTATTTCAAACAGGTAAAGAAGAACATACTGGCTGGGCGTGAGAACAAACAGTAAAATTGATTCTTTGGTGTCTTGTTAATTATTTACTACTTCCGCATTTTACAGCTTGAATCAAATACAGCTCCTAAGATTTTATGACATCAACTTCACACTACAATCCATGTTAGATGTTTGGAGAACGTTTCTGTTGTTCCTTAGAAGATTATCATTATCAGAGCACATAGACCAGTGAGCAGCCTATACAATACAGAACAGTGACTACCATATTCCCCTCTAATAAACATGCGTGATCATGCACTGAATCACCAGGCAGATACAGAATTTTATAGAGCTTTGTTTTAAATGAGTTCACTCCTAAATTCCTCATTTGGGGAATAAAGAAACTGATAATTTGAAGTCTTTATGTTTCTTCCTGTAATGTAAAGAATTGCTCAGCAATGAAGATGATTATACAACTTATGGATGATTGGTATTAAAAGCCCCTTGCTGCATCAATCAAAACAGGGCATGGGCTGTCGCAGCCCTTGGCTAGGACACTCCTCCACTCCTTGGTGCACACCATAACAGACCTTATCTTTTGCACTACCTGTTTTAGTCCCTAGTGTCTTAATCACGGACAACAGCTATCCCATGCTGATCTTCAAACAGGTGATAAAAATCCTGATGCATCATATGCAAAAAGCACAACCTATTAAATACGTCATGCCTTGCAAATTTATAGGATATGAATCACCTTGATGGTCATGGAGCTATAAGATGCCATCAACTGCTATTGATATAAGCATGGTTTTGGCTCAGCATCTGATTTTACTAGTCTGGCTATGACATAATGAGATGGAGCGGTATTTCATATCTGGTAGGTTTTGAGTTGAACACATTGAAAGTCAATGTCCAACTGTTATTATGGCACTGTGGTTTAAAGGAAACCTGAGCTAACGCATGACTTAGCACTTCTAAAGTGATGCTGATCTTGTGAAGTGCAGATTGCCTAAATGATGTTCTTCAAAAATACTACAAAATGGTGGTAGTCCTAAAAGAATCACAATAGCAAGTGATCTTTTACTTGCCTGGCATGAATGACTTGTGATTCATCTAAAACACCACCTTTTTCTATTTTAGTCTTCACCATCATTACCATCAGGAATCTGACCACTTTCTTCACGGTGACAGACATGATCTGGAAGCTTTCCTAGAAGATCAATTATCTTACAAGCACTGATTTGGAGGTAAAGCTAGGATAAGTCCTGCCAGAAACTGTGGATCTTACATTAATGTTTAGATTATAAATTATTAATTCCAGTGGACGGTTCCAGTAACCACATGACCAGAAGAGTCTGCTCTGTAAGCGCTGTAGAAAACACTTTCTGCCTAAACAGTGAAGGTTTTTCCCCTTCAAAACAAAAACATCATCTTGGCAGTAAAGCAAAACACATAGTCTATCCAATGAAGCAACCGTGAAATGGAAGTTAATATTTCTGAGATATTTATTATTGACAACTGGTATAAATGCCAGTTTCATTATTTAATCCCTAGCAGAACACATATGTCAAGGATGCTAATTTCTCCTGCCTCTGACAGAAACCCAAATCTTCTTTCTCAGCAGAGTGAAAATAAACCTACCAAGACTTCTAGTTATCCCGCTGCACCATCAAGGAACAGCTGAGGTCAGCATGCTTTTTTTGCTGTACATCCTCACAGACTCCTAGTTTGCTAAATACTGGCAAGCACACACAGTCTGGGTTCTCTGTGTCATGAATTGTAATCTGACTTGCATCAACCACGAATCAGTCAGAAGTAGATGGCATTCACATATGGTTTATTCATTTCACATGGAACACTCTCCCTAAGTTGACCCATACAACCACAAACCTCAACGACGTGTGTTCATTATTCATTAGGGGGAACGTAATGTGCATATTCACTGGCAACCATTTCCCCTTTATTGACATTTCTATCTTTTCAGTTTGCAAGATTTTTGGATCAGAAAAGGGATTTTAATTTATATTTGCACAGGATGTTATCACAGTGGAATTCCATCCTTCTTATCATTGCAGTCATCAGGAACAACAATGATAATAAATAGTAACACAGAAATTACTTCTCTTTTTACACTACACTGTTCTCCTCCAGATTATCGTGGAGTATATTTATATCACTTGCTAAAATCTACACAGTCTGCTTTTTCTCCTTTACTGTGATGATTCTGCCATCTACCACAATACGCTCAGCTAAAATATGTATAAAATATGCTGCATATAGGTTCAACTGACTTATCCCCGTCCTTTGTGTGTGTCCTTAGTGCACATCAGTATTTTATTCTGTTATAGAAGCCCTAAAACATTTTTATAAATTGCAGTATAATGAGTGCTGTACTCGACTTTAAAGACATCAAAAGCAAGGATGTGCCAATGAATTACCAGCTCTGCTGCAATGCAGTCACAGCTCTGTGATAAATATACTAATACAATGCTCTACTCACAACCTATTCTTCAATTCATTTTCAATTTGCTGAAAACAGATGTGTACAGTAAGTAATAAACAACTCATTTATTACCTAGAACTTGGGCAATGGACTGCTTTGAAGCCAGAAGGCTTACTGTTGAAGTAATATATAGGTGTGACTACATGCACACGTGTGCATGTGTGTTCATGCACCTACATTCAATATGCAGAGGCATACACACATTCTTTTTCTAAGAATGTGTTTAATTTCAGGCTTCTGAAAACGGGAAGCGATTTCAAGAAAACAATTCATATCAAGAGCAAAACTGGTTTTAAGAAAATGTAACAATGAGGACATAACTGTTTTAATAACATTTACTTGACCATAAAAATTGTAATGACATGATCCTGGTATGCTTAATTTTAATTACAAACAGCTCATTGCTGGTAATCTGTTATTCTACCTAAATAGTCTTGTGATTGCCCTATAGAAAAATTGGTAGACTGTAATTTAGAGTAATTTAGAGGCTCTTGATTCTGTTTTTCTGCTTTTCAAGCACGGCAATTTGGGCACCATAGTTCAGGCTCTGTCACTATTTCAGTTTATTATAAGCTTTGATTTCTCAAGGGTTTATATTTCAGTTACAAAAATTTACTCCAGAAATTCAGCACACAAAGCATAAGCCAGAAAGGAAATAAATAGTAGCACTGCCAGCACTGGCACTTAGTATTCCAGGAGAGTAAGGACAGGCTGGTAGATAGTTTTAGAGGTTTTATTTTAAACAAAAGAGGAAAAGAAGGAAAAATTCCTACACAGTATTTCGCTTTTGCTTTCCAGACAGTTTGTCATGAAATTTCTGACACCACCTTGAAACAGACTGTTCAGAGGAAAGGGCCAGATTTGATTAATATCTCAACTCGAACAAATGTTGGAAAACATGTTGAAATTCTTGAAACCTGTCACTTGACATGTTCAAAATGAAGAATGTCTTTTTTCAGTTTAAAATAGTTTTTCCTTTTGAAATGTAAGTTAAAATATACTATATGGATGACACTCTACCAAGCCAAGTAATGACACCTTCCAACTCTCTATTTCAAAATGAAGTCTAGTTCCAAACACTTCCTTCAGGAGCAATGGGTTGGAGCAGCTGAGTGGTGCCGAGTTTCAGCATCCATGCAAGGACAGGAATGACTCTCACATATTGATGTAATGCACAGTCGATTCACCTTATTGCTCCGCTTGCGTGGTTATATACATTCTTCATATCTGTACACGCAATCACGCTTATTCGGATAGGC
>Ga0181612_170183_pt1 | contig 10020 bp, 6 predicted proteins | sample HoacroProtozoa21_FD_119630 | JGI IMG/M metagenome (GOLD analysis project Ga0181612, IMG submission 119630) | Hoatzin crop microbial communities from Cojedes, Venezuel. Combined Assembly of Gp0051906, Gp0051904, Gp0051908
GTTTTGGAAGTTGCTAATGAAATACAAAGGCAAATATTCTCTTCTTCAAATGTGAAAGGAGGGTGTTATGTGCCCCACTGGGAATACTGTGTGCTATTTGCTGTATGCAAAAGGCTTTGCGTGGCAATCAGAGGTCCCTGGGAGACCCTTTTGCAAAGATCTCCATATTAACAGTTTCTTAATCCAGGTTATGGAATGAAGCAGAAATACCTGTGGTTACCTGCTGTACTATCCTGAAGTTTAGGATTGGGACCGGCTAGTTACCCTGGGGTTTTTTTTCATTAAACTTAGCCTAATCTGAAATGAAATACAGATAATTCATTGCAGAATTTGCAATAAAGAGCATAGTTGCAATGTTTTATGAGAAAAGCAAATGCAAGTAAAAGGAGTAAACCCACATAACTTTGCTTAGTGTAAATACTAGTTTAAAGGTTTCTTTTGCCTCCGTGCTCTCTGACACTGGCTGTATTCAAACTAAGACATTTCATTTTCTCCAAATTATGGGTATTTGCAGAAGACAGTCAAGATTTGGGGCATGTCCTTTTTATCTGCATAGTCAACACTAATCTTTCATGAAAGAGAGTGGGAAGGGGATGGAAAAGGAAATAATTCATATTCAGGCAGTCTTATGCCTCTAGTCATTTGGTATTCGTTAATCCAATTCATTCTTGCCTAACCATTGTTTGCTGTCTCCTGTTTTAGAGATGTTCGTGTTTAATTGGCACAGCTGAACAAATCTCATCCTTCCAGCCAGACTGGGTTTCGTGTGACTGAACATTGGACATCGACAATTAGGCATCTGTTGTCTAGATTCCTTTTTTAAGCAAAGGGAAGAAACGGGCATTTGTAGCGTGTGACTCACATGATCTATTTTAGATGCCTGTGTACACTGGGATGGGAGGAGCAGCATGCTAGAGACACCCGTTTGTGTCCACCAGCTATAAAAGAAGCCTTACCATCCTACACAGATTCAGGGATTGTCATCCTTAGGTGGGGTGATTCCCATCCTTAAGGACTGTTCTTGTATTAGGCTAGGTTTTTATGAAAACAATGATTCATGAGGAAGTCCTCTCCTCTTCTCGCAGAGCTGGGAAATTTCCATGTCCCAGAGAGAAACTTCTCATTCTCCCTCTTTGCTCACCCCACAATCACAATGTAGCTGGGACTGTATGTGCATCTCAAGGGAGAGCTCTTGTTTAGGACCAGTCCCAGAAGTGACCTGTCAGTGTTGGCATTAACTGCTTTGGGAGCTTCTGACTGTGCTTCATGACACTGTGATGCAGGCAATGAAAATCTGCTTTGGAAGACCTGAGGGGCAGACAGGAGTTCCCAGTGCTGCTCTGCAGCAGTGATCTCATACAGTTTCAGGACTTTGCCAGCATTCTGCTTGCACCTGCAAATGTTCCTGCAGCAAAGGGAAACAGACTAGGGTAATTGATAATGAAACTCAAACAAAACAAAGCTTTCACAGAAACAGTGCTTACAGTAAGTAGACACCATTGTAGGTGCTGTAAAACTGGCATAATTGTGGACAACTGTAAAAGAGCACATTTTAGAAACAACTCTAGTGTCCAGGTATGAGCATCTTCAAACACTTTCTGTTGAGTTGAACCTGAATCCGTGTGCTGTTAGGTTCATTGATGAACTGAAGCTGGCTTAAGGCTCCTAATGCCTGATCCAGAACACTGCATGACATAAAGCACTGGTGTAGGGTAAAATCACTTTGATGACAAGATTTCTCTCCAGAAATATCCTCAGGTTAACTTTGTCTCAGCAGGCTTTATTTGAGGCCTTCACCACTCAAACTTTATAAAAGACCAGTTATTCATCTGCATTTAGCATAAAACCAGCACAAAGTCATAATGTCAGCATAAAGAGCTTATTAGAATGTGCTTTGGGAAATATCAGAGTAATGTGATTGTGTCCACACCTGACCTGGTGCAAAACTGCGTGATCTGTTAGAGCACAGATCTCATATAAATGTCTGTGGAGCTAAGGTTTTATTCTGTTGCACTTCTGTGAACTTATCTGACTATTCTAAAGAGAATAAAGAAAGAGTGATAAAAGAGAAGAGAAACCACCTGGTGAAGGTATTAAGATGACAAAGCTGCTTGTATTGATGCTGCACTAGTATTCCCTTTGCTAAGGAAAAGCGAATATTGTTCTGTTTCCTGAGAAGAGTGACAACAAGGGGGCAGTCTTATCTCAATTAAAAATAAAAAAAAAAAGAAAGAAAAAAAGCACATTTTAACACTGTTGGTGCTTGATTTATTCATTTTTAGTTCTAGATTTCCTTGTAGACAAAAAAGACAAAAAGAATAAAGAAGAAGTAGAGATACTGAGCCTTTAGTATCCTTTTGTGGTTCAAACAGTATTCCAGATTTTTGCTGGTGTAGATTTCATTAATTGAAAAAACAGTAATATTCTCAATATCCTAGCTGTTCCTCTACATTACAAAGCACACTAGGGCTTTGGTTTTGAAAGCTGAAATATAGCAAGCTGTTAAAGGAATTTTATATTTGTGCTCCCAAGAGATATAAATGAAGTCTTGAGGGTAACCACAATCACTGGCAAGAATCCTCTTAAAGCTGACCTGGACAGGACTTGCTTTCATGCCACATTTAAATTGTCCAGAGAAAAGAATCTCTGCAGGAGACATCACACATTCTTCTTGCCTCCCTGCCTCTGACCAGCCTAGCAGAGCCAGTGCATCTTAGTCATTAGCAGGGGAAAGAACGAAACCAATACTTCCCAGTTCTGGAAAAGAAAACCATTCAAAAAAAAAAATATTTACTAGATCCCACAAACTAAGAATGAAAGGTCTGTTTGATTGCCAACAACTTACTCCTGACCTCATGAACTGGAAAATATTTTTTGTTCTCCTTGGCCAAGTCTTGTCAGTGAATTATTTCAGCATTTCTTGGGATGGAGGAAGTAACTTAAAATTTGACTTATTTAGGTTTTTTAAATATTTGTTTGTTTATTTATTTATTTAGTACATTTCAGTTTGCTAGTTATTTAACCTGAGCAGAAAAAATTAGCTGCCAGTAGAACATTGGCAGTGAGCTTTCTGTGATGTTCCCTCTACAGAGTTGGCACCTGCGTTAAACTGTTGTTCTAAATCACCACCTGGACCTGCCTCAGTCTCCACATTAATAAATCAAGAAAACTGGTTTGGAAAAGTTAGAAAATATAAACAACTCCCCTCCTAAAAAAAATAATGTGTTATTTATATACATTTTTGTATCAAATTGATACTTTAAGGTACATTTATTTTTGCATTTACATAGTTTGTAGTTATTGAAACTGCTTTATAAGTCCAAAGCAGAGATTTGCTAAATATGAACTTGCTTGCTAAATATAAATCTGGAGTGAATTCGTATGGTCAAATGTGCAAAGTTATTTGAAATTGGATGCAGAGTGTTGTTACTATACTACTTTTTAATCAGGTTAAAAACAAAAGAAAGAATACTGATGAGATATGGATCTAACTCTGTATGGAATCTGACTCTGTGTCCAGTGCCAGCGTACTTTATAACTGCTATCAGACTTCAGGAAAAAGAGATCAACTTCTTTTTAAAAAGAAAAAAATCAGAAGACCTAGAAAAGGATAGGAGAGGAAAAGGAACCAGAAGTAATGTGTGCAGCTTAAGTAGGCTGAGAAGAAAATTCAAATAATTTTGCATTGAAAACAAGTAAGTGTCTGCTAAATATTGATACTAGTGGTAACTGATTTCCTGACAAAACTAAAAAGAAAAAAATGATACACGATCATGTGCTATTTTTGGAGAATTAGAAGTGTCAAAGAAATCAGTCATGAAGGCAGGTAGCTACTTGAACACAGAATTGTCACTCTGGTAACTTATGTCAATCTTAGTAGGTGATTTGAACTGTTTTGCTAGTAAATTTGAGAACTGTGAAATACCAGTCACTGGGGCTGTGGCATGCATCCACCTTCCAGCATGAAAGCCAATATGTGGCATTAATGTGCATTTCGGAGGGAAGCTAACTTCCAAATGGCTGGAGGATACCGGCCAGCTGCCTACACGGAGAGGATGAGAAACCAAAACCCAAGGGGAGAACACCACTGCTGAAATCCTTTAAGTCTCCTGTGCCTTTGCACTAACTGTTTGCCTGATAGAGCTCTGAGCAAAACCAAACAGGAAAGATCTTAGACCTGTTGCACTGCCAAATATTTTGTGGTCTCTGGGAGCTTGAGAGTTGAACTACGAGACCTGTGTGGTATGCGAGAGGGCTGGAAAGGGTTGTTTCAAGCAGTGACAGCGCTGCTGGATCTCAGTAGCCTGCTTAGGTGCCAGACAGCCTCTTCCTTGGAGTTTAAAAAGGGCAAGTGAAGTGATCGGACAGCTAACAAGTTTATCCAGTAAGGTCAGGTGACATACAAACTCCCTAATTACAGTGACCTCTCTGCTTAGCAGGAGGGAAAAGTGCTCTGTGGAGTTTATGAAATCAGAGTTATATTTCTTTCTATTCAGATACACCCTGCAGTCTTTAAAATCTTGCTGCTCTTCCACAGACCTGGTATACTGATTTTCTGATGGAGTTGTACTAGTTGCAAACTATAGTCACAATATAATTTCTCTGAGAAAAGGGTGCATTGGGAAAAGCCATGTTGCAAGGCTGTCCCACCCAGAGGTGGCTTTCACGGCATGTCACTGTGTGAGGGTTGCTAAGAGCGTTGGGCTGGAGCCCTCTCGCCGCAGGCTGCCACTGTATCAGATCCATGAGCAAACCTAAGACTTCCGGCTGGACAAGGTAAATATCAATGATCCGAAGAAAAAGAGAGCTCAGGTGGCTTTGCATAGAAACTTTAAACTCACATAATCGCACTGAATCCCTGGGAGTGCGTGGGCTTGGTACTTGAGATGAAAAGGTGCGTCCAGAATGAAGGGCTGCCGTGCGATTTGTGGGAGCTGAAACATTGCTGTCTCTGGGCAACAAGAGCCATATACTCTTCTTACATGCTGTGAAGCAAAACTCAGCACTTCAAACTAGTTATGAAGGCAACTCTGTAAGAATAAGTTCAACACAGTGTTTCGCAGCATAATATTACCTCAACAACAAGCCTTTAAGTTACAAAATAATGGGAAGGAGATAGAGGGATGTAGTTTGTGGATGGAGTCCAAGAAGCCACAACATGTGTTCGCTTTGGGTTCCTTGAAATCTCATTTCACGACCTCTCTAATTCTAAACAGCCATGTGGGCAGTCTAGTGGTGATGTAGCCTGAGCAGAGAAATGATGCAGATGTGAGGTGTGCGTGCATGGTTGGGGAGAAGAGGCTGTAAATAACGCCACACACACACAAGGTGAGCTTCTGAAGATCTCCAGCACAGAGAGCAGGCCTGGCAGGGTGTGACCTTCTCTACGTTCGTGTCCATCTCCTGTACTGCCCTGGTCATGAGGCTACGCTTGCACTCCAGCAGCCCTCCCATTGCCAGATGCCGTGACAGTTTCCCTTTTTTCAGCCTGTACTTTAGAAGCAGGAAAATACTTTGGGCGTAGGCATTAGAAATCCTCCTAATGCTGCCTAAAGGTGGCTAGGGGCAATAAGACATTCTCTGATACTTTTTCTATTTGACAGACTTAACTGACTTCGGTATAGCTAGAGGGCATGTTGCAAATTACTGCCTTTTAGTCATTCTTGCGTGCTCCTTGCACCCAGATCTTTGCTCCTTGCCATGAATACAGTGCTCAGATCTCTGGGATGATTAGTGCCTTTCTCCCATGTGATGATAAAGTGTTTGGAATTAATGTAATATGAGCCATTTTTGCTACTACCATACCATTTAGATCAGCTCCAAAATAAAATGTCATGAATTCTGCTTTCTGCTGCTGTTGCTGCTCCCTGACCAGAAACCCTGCTCACTCGAGAGGTGGCTTTTTCTCTTCTCCTGCCCCTTCCCAGGCTTGGCCCTATGACTTCCGCCACTCCTCTTTTCTGAAACTCATTGTTCTTAGATTGAAAGCAGACTCCAAAAACACCACAGACTGGTTTCATCTGTTTGAAACACCCCTTCTTGTGCATACTGTATATATGGAGTTACTTGCTAACAGTTTGGATCAGGCACCATTTGCCAGAGAGAACAGGAAGGAGTAAGGTGATGTGCACATCAATCCCTCGGTCCTGTGAGACTGTAAAAGCACCAGAAGATATTTTCTTCAGATATTTTTGGTTCACTTGAAAAAGACAAACCAGATAAAAGTTTTACTTCTAATTTGGCAAAACTCAGGTGGATAATCTTTCCTTAAGAACTTGGACATAACCACAGTCAACAGTGGAATGATTAGTTTAACAAAACTACCTTGTTTTCCCTTAGGGTCACTAAGCTACTAACATCATAAGGGCTGGTTTTGACACTTAGCCACTAAATACATTGCTCATACAAAGTTTTATCTGCTGAGCATGAAACGTTAGAATTATTCACAGCTTTCTAATTCTTCTTCTAGTTATTGGGTCAGTCCAACAGCTAGACATAAAGTTTTATAATACAGGTGTCAGTATTTTAACAATTTTATGATCGTCAAAGATGTCTTGGTCTGCTGCAGTTTGTGAAATGTTTCATTTCTTGTAATATATTCTTAAGCTTCTGAATCATATTATTTCAATACCCCACATTTTTAGATGTCATTTGATTGCTTGAAGGTATCTGTTACTTCAGGTCTGGTTTTAGGTGGAAATTTACTGTGTATTGGACCTGATATGCATTGATGATTGAGCATCCATGAAAATACTCACATTTGTTCTTCTAGAAAGGCAATTTTAGCGCTTATCATTTAAATGTGTAAGTTTGGATAGATAGTTACAGTTGATTAGTTGGTGCTACTCCGTTGAAAGTCTTAACAGGTGCAGGGCTATGTCTCTGGGGATCTCTACTGTGGTTTTTTAGATGGTAACATCTGCAAAGTAGGAGGTTTGGGGGAGCATTGTGGGAGTTCCACTGTTTTTATTTTCTCTAGTAAAATAGAGTCCTCAAAGTAGAAATGGTAATGTATGACATCTTTAATTAACTGACTGCAGAAGAACTGATGGAAATGAGTGTGCAGTATTTCTTCAGTATAAAAACAACAACAACTAACTCCATAATGTAGTCTTAATTCTTCAGCCTCTCAGACGCCTCCCTCTCTGAGGCCTTTCAGCCTTAATTAATCCAGATGAGATTTAGGTATGAAAAAACTTTGTGTGTTTTAGGCAAGGAACCTGGTTTATTTAGGTAGAACGATTCTTCTCTCAAACAGCAAATTAAACATGTGTAAGCTGTAAAGAAAAGAAATGTCTTTGATAAACGAGTACGTTATACTCACATGTCTTGCAAGAACAGTACTTATAGGAGGCAGCATTTCAGTATTATCCCAGAAGTAGATTGCTTTCAGAGAGGGAGGTTGTTTCCTAAAAAAACAAGTTCCTGATGATGACCTTCCACTACAGGCGTAGTATCAGTGCTGTGATAGATGTGCCCTGTTTCCTTGTGATCTGCTGGCAGGGGAGCATTTCTTTATGTGAACTGTGTGGGCGCTTCTAAAAGATTTTCACCATTTGTCAGGATTTCTAAGAGAAATGCCACTAGAATACATGAGAGGCTGTATAAAATATTGTCAAACTTTGATTTTCAGGCATGTATAATGCATAATGCTGGTGAGTAATCTTTTCTGTGTAGCAATAATTATATCTCCCCCCCTGTGGATACTACAAACTCGAGCAAAGAACTCTTGGCCACCCAGTCCCAGCAAACAAAAGATTGTTTTCTGCATTACATATAAACCTGTTAGTGCCCATAAATTAATTTTGATGGAAATGGAACATATCTTTTTTTGTGAAATGTGGTTCAGGATTAAATTATTGTGGTTTGTCAAAGAGAGCTTGCAGTTTAGAATCTCTATTAAATTTCAGGAAGGAGAAGCAATTAAGATGAAAAAGTTGTATTTTAAACTGAAACAGATGACCATCAATAGTCTTGAACAGTTAAGAAAGTTGAAGAATTCTCCATGAGGAGAAATTGCACTAGCGGTAGTGGAACAACTATTCCTGATGCTAGAGCTCACTCTGGAGCAGGGCACCACCACCAACAGGACAGCAGTCATGATGAGAATCACCTGGGACCTCACCATGCCGTGGGCAGCAACATCTTCTGGCCAAATCTGGAGTAGATTTTAAATCCGTGGAAGGATTTTTATCATTGCTAAATTTTAAACAGTGGTAAAGACGCAGACATAAATTTTCACTTGATCAATCCGTAAGAGCAAGTGAACAATTTTCATTCCCACTTAGGACTCAGCAGCAAAGTCACTTCTGATGCAGGTCTAGGTTTTTTAGGTAAGAACGATCAGAGAGACAACTGATTTGGGGGGCTTTTCCCTTCGAGCCTTGCCTAGGTTTAGTCCCTAAGGAAGCACAAGAGGATGGGGTTTTTTTCAAGTAATTCAGTTCATTGCATAGGCAGGTTTGCCTTTGATAATTTGTATGCTTTTTTTTTTAATCTTCTTTTAGAGGAGGTATGACTCAAAACTGACTCTGTGGCTTTCTGCTGTGAAGGAGTGTGAGTCAAATTTTAAAAACCTGTCTGTACCGAAATAATCTTTATTAGACAAAGGTGGCAAGGCTGTTAGTTTTTCATCCTGTAGTCAGTAACGGAAGATTTTTAAACTTTGCGTGTAAAAACCTGCAGCTGTCCAAATGAAGCACGTCCTCACTTTTTGTGCTGTTTTGTGGCTCCTTGTTACGTACTTCCTCACAAGTTGAAAGGCTTTGCTTAACTGGCATATCCTCAGCCATTCCAGGTAATCTGACTAAGCTCTTGCATCCAACTAGATGACAAAGTGCAGTCAGCAGCCGGGAGTCTCTCAATAAAAGAGTTCACTCCGCTGTGAAGCTCGCTCCCTCTGGTGTTTCAGCAGAGCCAGTGCAGTTTGAATCCAGGCTTAGAATTTAATTGCATCATAGTAATGAGGAAACTTTTTTCTTTCTAAGATTTGTATAATTATTTTTAAGACTTCTTGTGTTAAAATGTTGTGAAATAAGATTTTTTTTGGTCACTGTTTTCATAGAGGTGCTCAGGTGTCATTGCAGTGAGTAGAAAGAGCAATACACATACTTTTCCGTATGGCTCTGAATGCCATCTTCCTTATAATTAATCCTTCCATTTTATTATATTATTTCATTGTATTCCCAAGTTTTATGCTTACGGAATTAAAGAAAAATAATTCGTCACTCTCATTTTGCAACCTTCGTGTAGAAACACAGCTTGTTCTGTTTTTCATTTTTGTTTATAATGTAAAAATATTTGTATCTGTCAAGCTAGAAAAAAAAATGGCACATAAGTATGCTTGTAATTTAAATTGTTCCCAGAATATTTCTAGAAAACCTCTTTTGGGAACATAAACTATCCTTGATACTGAACTGGAATTACATGTAAGAGTACCAATAGTGCATAGAAGGCAACTTTCTGTATCCATCTGACATGAGGTATTTCAAGGGTTTAATCCTAGTCCAGTGAAACTGATATTGCAAATCCATTTTACTCCTTGAAGGGCCAGGACCAGGCCATCGTTAACAGATCATGTGGATAGCAATGGAAGTGACAGAAAATACTGGAAAAAGCAGGAGATTGACTGATGCCTGGGAGAAGCAGATTAAAGATAATGGCAGAGATATTTCAAGCTCCCACACAACTATCCCAAATATTTCTCTTGTATCAGTTTTAGTGGATTATTACATATTTTAATTGCTCTCTCACTGAGATCAGAAAGATATCTTTACTAAAAACATTATTGGTGAACAAGTAAGTAGAAATTTCTCTTGACCTTTAACAGTTTCTGTAAAAATGAACTCCTGCTTCGATTGATCAGTGTAAGACATGTTGTGGTCCTTCAGTTCTCACCTACTACACAAGAACAGTGTGCCCTGGCTGCCAAGAAACCTAATGGAATCCTGGGATGCATTAGGAGGAGTGTGGCCAGCGGGTCGAGGGAGGTTCTCCTTCCCCTCTACACTGCCCTAGTGA
>Ga0181612_172925_pt1 | contig 10020 bp, 4 predicted proteins | sample HoacroProtozoa21_FD_119630 | JGI IMG/M metagenome (GOLD analysis project Ga0181612, IMG submission 119630) | Hoatzin crop microbial communities from Cojedes, Venezuel. Combined Assembly of Gp0051906, Gp0051904, Gp0051908
CCACTCAACAGTTCAAGCTGAGCACAACTGAAGTAACTCCTTAGCTCCAGACATGTCACTATTATCCCTCTCCAATGCTGTGGACACAACTGCCATTCTGCCAATCACTTGAACTTCAAACATGGTTTTTTATATTTGATTTCTTAAATCCAAATTATCCCTAATTTTTTCACATTTTTTCAGCATGCAATATTAATCTTTACCTACCCATGCACACAGCCAAAGCTCTGGTCCTGCTTGATAAGCATCCTGCTTACTGAATACAAAACAAAAGTAGCCTTGCTCTGCTACAAAATACTGCTGTCTATAGCATTTTTCTACCCTTTGATCACGCACTGCTCTTCTTACAGTTTTCTTGTGACTCCTATTCACTATCGAATTTGTTATTTGTTTTGCGTTCGTAACTTAATCCCACTTTATCTCTCCTTCAGAAACAAGAGATTGCCTCCTGCTTCTAATCAGCTGCTGATAATACCCTCCATCACCCACTTGATTCTTTCTCAAGCAGTTACTCTCATGGTGTTCACGCTTGGAAGAAACACTCCAAAGTAACATCATTGCTTTCCTTCAAGTACATTCTCCAAATCTGTTTTTTGAAATTATGCTTATAAAAATACTTTGTGTAAGTAAGTTGCAATAATATTAAGATTGCTGCCTATCAGTATTGTTTTATTTCCTTTTCTTCCTATGCTGTTGTTTATCTTCTTGCTGTTTCTTGTCTCCTGCATATGCTACATGCACCTTTATGCAGCACACTTTTGGACGGTGTTTGTAAAGCACTTCATAAATTGAGGTCAGTCTTCTAGTTTCTGGGTCCTACTGTAATATGAACATAATTGCAATAATAATAACAGCACAAGGTTCCTCACAATTTTTGTAATTTTGCTTTTTAATATATGCTCAGCTCCATTTACTGTCTGCTCCATTTTCACAGCAGCTGAGTGACTAGAATGTGGTATATGCTTTTCCTTAGAACAGTGTTGTTACCATGACTAATATACTGTAAACTGAAGCACAAAGAGATGCAGGGTAACATTCAGAGCATCCGTTTTCAAGCCCGGGACAGATCTTAGGTGGAATGTAAGCACTAAGGTTTGAGGAGAGCAATTTCATCAATTAATGTTGCACAATATGAAGTTCTGTCAGTATCTTTGTTTTGGAACACTAAAATCTATAGACGCCCACATACTCACATCCTAGGCTGAACAACCAGGTGCTAAGTACCACAACCCAGAAATCATTGGGAGAGACTTTATAAGTACCTTAAGTATATTAAGTGTACTTCCATCCCTAGAGTTCCCCAATCTGTTTGATGTACTTGCACTTTTATTAATGCAAAGCAATAATGCTTCTAAAAGCAGATAGTGTAATGACTGTATTTGTTTCCACACCACAACACTGGCCAAGGAGAAGTTGTTGTGGTGGGCAAGGTCTTTAGCACTGAATAATAATCCAGGAGCTATCATCTCATCAAGAGGATGCACAAACCTGAATACTCCACTTCCCAGAATGACACTCCTGAGTTACCGAGATAGTTCAGCGAAACAAAAGATGAAGAGAGATTTGAAGGTGGGCAGCCCTACATCTGGGAACACAAAATCCTGGGGGTAGGAAAATAACCCTGTCTCCTAATAGATAAAATACCATTCTTCTTGGATGGGAAGAAGGAACTGCTAAAATGCACTTATCAAAATATGACCTCTATTTGAATGAACTCAGGAAAAAATGTAATATGTAGACACAATTTCAAAGGTTTATTAACTTCCAAGAATCATGAACTAAAGTCTTTGTCTCATTTTATATTCTTTTTCCCCTCAAGTTTCGCTGTGATGCCTCTGCAGTGAAAAGCTGTATTTCTGTAAACAATATTGGGGTTGTGGCTGTTATCATTTCACACAAGACCCCTCTTGCATAAAGAGCTCTGGAGAATATTGGACTATTTTTTTAAGCACCTTTGACAGTCTGCAGTGCTGAGTTGAAAGATTTCAAGGTACATTAACTTTAACAAAAGAACGTCCGTGTCATAAGCCCCCATTTCATTTCAAAATAACGATAGCTGTTTTAAAAACATATATATAACTTAACCGAACTCCTTTCTTTATTATTATTATTTATTTAGAAGGTCCTTCAAGCAAATTCAGGTAGAGGATGATAGGATGTGATTTGCTGGAACAGGAAGAGTTTCAATTTTACTTTGAATTCAACATAATTGAGAGTGTGGCATTTGAAAATGTGCAGTCTGCAGATTAGATCATGTAGTTTCCCACCCATTACTGACTCTCCTCCTTGCAGTACATGATGTGCTCTGCCTCATGCACACATTCTATTTCGTTTTGCAGATAATCAAGGGCAAACTTTAGAACCTCGGGAAAAGGTTTTTTCACAGCACACGAACTGCATCTTTAGTCTTTGTATCCCAGAGGATTCTTCAATTTGTTCAATGGAGATCTGTTTTTTGTGTTATTGTGGCATTCTTCTAAGTATGCTTTCTCCTTGGTTAGCAGAAATTTCTATTACTATTCTCTGAATCCATTAATATGTTAACTCACAAAATAGTTAAGCTGGGTATGTTTAAAAACAGAAGAAAAAAAAATCAATACTTTGTGATCTTTCACTAAAATGATGTGGTTTTATTTATTAGTATTAATAACTTCTTACCTCTTAAAACTTTACTGAAACATGAGTTTTGTTCCCCTTTGCTCTGAATTGCATACAAATTTATGATTTTGTGTACTGTTATTGACTTCCTGGGGCTCCACATATGTGCAGTAGTGAAGCTTCAGTAGTCTGCTGTTTTATCACAACAGTTTTCTGCATTTTAAATTGAACAAGTGTACTTGAGTCTATGTCCAGAATGTTCCAAGAGGAAGGACCTGAAAATTATGACATTTTAGAAGAATTAAAAAAAAACTCAAATTAACTCTTTTGTCCAAGTTTTTCTGTCTTCAGTCTCTCTTTTGCTCCATATCATTTGATCATAAGACATGATTCCTATTTTCCTGGAAATTGAGCAGACACTTAGAACAGTGTAAAGTCAGTGTAAAATGTCCCCAAATCAAAATAGCAGTTTTATACTCATTTTGCCTGGTTGAGCAAATATGATCACAGTTGTCTGATAGCCCACGCAAAAGCCTAGCATTCCTGCTCACACCTGTAACACCTTCTGCCTTATGATGAGCATGGAGTTTAAGTAGCTCGTGCCTACCTCTATATCATAAGCAAAACATGCAAGTGCTTATTTTCTGGTCCTGAGGCCAAATGGCCATGTCTGTATACATTCAAACTTTCTAAACCAAAGTGGACATATCCAAACTATTTACTGAGAATAATGCTTTGACTGTACATATGCTTTGGAGTTATCCCAAATCATGCCTGGAAATTTTGGAGAAGGTGCTCATTGGCCAGACACTATACTAAAAATCTAAAACTAGAGAGAACCAGATCCAAAATTCTAAGATATTTTCTGCTATTGTTAACTAGTAAATTAAGGTTTGAGACTGCTGACTCTGTTAATAAGATAATCTTTTTTTTTTGTAAAAAAAAAGCCTCAGCTACTTCTCAGTCTTTGATTTCTTAACTTACCTTTCACTATTTTGATCTTCTTTATGGTTGCTGTGGTCTCTTGGTCTCTTGTTTGTGTCTTTTGCATTATAGTTTCCCGACTTCATTTCTGCTGTGGTCTAATTAATCAGAAAAGCCAAGAGTTACATACACCATGTGTTTAGCTAGCGGGTTGTCTTAGGATATTCCTCTTAGGTTTTAAAAGCACTTTGTTTAACCTGCTCTACAGGCAAAAATATTTCCTTCCATGTTCTATTGTATTTGTGCAGTTTAGTCCTCTCCCTAAATATTGACCCATGAACTGTCTATTCTTGTCCATTTGAAGTTTTATGTGTACCTTTGTCTAGTAAAATATGACTAGAAATAGCAATAACAAATTTATGTCTCCTAAATTGCAAATGTCAAATTTGCTTCTCTCTGTTAGAAATGAATCACAAACAAGTTAAATAGCAAAATAAGGTGAAATCTTTGCTGACTGTTCTGGGACTATTTGTAACTTAAATTTTTTCTCCACCAGCTGTCTCTTGCCGGAAAGACACCCACCAAAGAGAAGAGTTCTCATGCAGAGGTGGTACTTTGCAATTACAGCCTTGTAAATAGGGATGAAACCCTAACATTTATGTATTTTATTTCTTTCCTTATGGCCCTCTTCACTCCCAAACTCTAATGCAAATTATATTCTTAGTTCATATTACAGCTTATATTTTCTTATGCAGAAGCTCAGAAGCTCACATGTTGCAGTGGTTTGCACTTTAAGGTTTATTTAAACTGCCTCATTCAAAAGGATGTACATAACCATGTTCAAAGCAGGTTAGCAAAGTTAACCACACAGCTTTGGTGTATGACTATACACTGGTGTATGACTAAATCTTCATGAGACACAGCTCAGAAACCAAGATGTGGAAATTAGTTGCAGTAGGTCACACAAGGGTTGGTACTAAAATGGAAAAATCTCCTCCATCTAGATTCAAATTTGCCAACACAGCGACAGCAAACCTTTGCCAGGTCAGATACTATTACATCCCAATTCTGTTTCCTCTTTTTTTCCCAGTTTTTTATACACTTCCCTGAAGTCTCTCAATGCCTCTTCTTGAATACTTAGGTGATAACTGTGATCCAGCAGCAATGATGGCAGTGGGTCCTACAGCTGTAGTGAAAAATTTTACTGAAGTGCCCTTGACATTAGCAATGGATGCCATTTCTGTCGTAAGTACCACAGGCTGCAAGCATATCTTATGAACTATATGTGCTATTATTGCTGTAAAGAGAAGCCGAAATCCAAAACTAATGCCAGTAAGTCAGAACTGGGCAATGAATGAATGCTTGCTCAGAACCACAAAACTGATTTCTTTTTTCAGAGATCTTTTCTCCAAATAACAACCTGATGTACAAAGTGCTGATTTTGGGGGTGTTCAAAGAACAGCTCCACATCTAAAGCCTCATGGTTCAGATTTGTCTCTAATTAAGAAGTGTCCTGAAGTGAACAAAGGACCCCACAGTAGGAAATAGATGCTTGCAGACACCAATTCACACCTGTTAATGATTAGTTTGCAGACACTACCAGATGTGCTATTTATCTGATGATCAGAGTAATTGAAATGAATTGCTCTGAATCAGTCATGTGAAATTGTCCCAGTTAAGTAGATGTGCTATTTCTCCTGTTTTCTTATGGAAAAGATGGAGCTGATCATTTTCTTTAACACTGTCCTTTACTTTTGACATAGTGCTCCACAAGAGCCTGAGCTGCATGCCATACCCACCTCCAGAAAAAAAGAGACAGTATATCTGTACAGAAAGCTTTTTAAGTCTGACCGTGGATAAGAGTTCAGAAAGGCATTGGGTAGTAAAAACAGGCTATGATTTTTAGTGCATAACCAAAATTCTACAATTCAATACTTACAAGGTCAGAAAGTGAAACCCCACACATAAAGGGTTACAAACTTTTAGAATTCTCTGCCAAAGGAATATAGTGGTGGCAGACAATACCACAATACCCCCACACATGATTAAACAAGTGAAAAAACATCTTCATGTGAGTACAAAGGGGGAGTAAAAAGGGAAAGGATGCAGAGAACGTCAAGGTTCATGCGCTTTCCACCCTTTTCCCACTGTTGGAGACAGGGGTGCACCATTGATCTGACCCAGGAGGGCCTTACAGTTTCCGTGCTGTTTTCTTGGCATGGTACGTTATCAAACTTACTTCCCTTCCAAGTGACTTAAAACCAGCTATAATATCAAAACCTATGTGACTACTGAGAAGTGGTTTATGGAAGGACAAATAAGCAAATAGGAGGAAGGCCATTTTGACTTTTCTGTTGTCTACACCTACTAGACAGACCGATCACAGATTCTGCATGTGTTTTGTACTATAAAGTCCATAAGTAGAAAGGAGGATCAGACAGGCTGAAGTGTATGTATGAAGGGTATGTATTATCTAGGCAAACATAAAAAGGATGTCATTAAGCATGGTATAGACAGAGTGTCATGGGCTTCAATTCATTGCTGTAGTGCAAGGTCTATTTTTATACTTTGCTTCAGATTTGATGGTGCCTTTGATTTAGACTGTGGTCATTTCTCTAGCTTTTTGCAATTTGATATTTTTCCTACTATCTAGGTAATCTTTCACAGTTTATCTATGGCACATTTAAGTTACTTTATATCTCCAGCACAGCCTGAAGAGGACTAAATTTTGGCCTTAATTTGCTAAGGAAAAATACCCACAGAAAATCTGAATGGAGAGATCAAAGAACTGACACTGAGAGTGGACCAGAAACAGAGGCATTAAAAGGCTTTCAAAATATGGTTGCCTGTAGATTTTCTCAGGGACTCTGCACATTGAAAGTTCTAGCTGCAGTCTTGATGGTAATAACTTCTAGTTCAGTTTCCTGCAGCCTCTTGCTAGAAATACTTTTCTGGTTCTATTTCTGGACTTACAATCCCATGTCTGCAATTGAATTTCCCTCAGGCTCATGACCCCATGTCTTACAAGAGGTCACAACACTTCATTTGGGAGGGTCACTGTTCCTATCTGAACTGGGACGAAGAAAGTTTGCTCTCAATTTTGGTGTATTTTATCCCAGAATACTGCACCACCAGTACTATTTATATGTTACTTAATGATCTCCATTGTACTACAGGGAAGCTGAAGCTCACAAGACCTGTTTAAGCTGTTATGCAGCAAGAGTGTAAGAGTTGGAAGCAGAGCAGGAATTTCCTAGCTCCCTGTGCACTGTGCTGTCCACTGGACCATGAGCAGGAGTTGGCAGATACAACTAACACTGTTCAGCTTTCTGTTGGTGAAGGCTTATTAAAAATTCTAATGGTTTGTGGTTTTGTCCCAGGTTATTTATCTTATTTTCTATCTCTCTCACTGAATGCTGGAAGGAGGTAGTCAGCATCATTACACCCCAGACAATTGAGTTGATTACTTTTTTCATAATAGTATTTAAGTTGTGCAATTTTCAGTAGGTGACAAAATAGACGGTAGAAAAAGCCACTGCTTTAAGTAGAATTACTACAATGCTACTTCCAAAATGTTCTTCATTAACCCTCAATAAACAGCCCATACTCAGCTGTTGGCATAAGTCTATTCATTTAAATTAGCAGTTTTCCATCCCTAGGCTTTGATACACAGATATTCCTGTCCTCCCGCATTCTGTTTCCTTTTCTTAATTAGACTATGGTGAGTTGTTCCTTGAGTTGTGCCTGTTTCTCATTTCTCACTGATGCCTTTCTTCTTGCCTTCTCTCACAAGTACATTTTTTGTTCTCTACGTATTTCTTTCTTCTTTCTTCTTCCATTTTTCTTTGTGTAGCGTATGACATCTATCTATTCACAGGACTATTAAAACTAGTGATAAGCCTTAAAAAGATATGCTTATGAAACAGTTCATTGTCTTTTGCTAAGGTAGAATAAATACCCCAGTATACTTTACAAGATTTTTGAATAAACTTGTTTCCTAAATGTGCCGGTTATACAGCTGCCATAACCATCTTAGTCGATTCAACCACTGCCTAACTAGCATTATCTTCAAAGAAATTTTCTTACTGTCAGACTGAAGTTTCCCTTGTTGCCACTGAAATCCATCGCTTCCTAGTATGTCAGTGGGCAATAGAAACTACATAAATATATTTGCAAACAAAACAAGTTAGAAACCTCTCTGTCCCCAGGGCCAACGAGTGCTGCATGGATCATACCCATATGGCCAGAACTCTTTTGTTTCTGGAAACAAACTTCTCCAAATAGGCCATCGGAAAGGGGCCATGGTTCATGTCCGCAACCAGTGTCCACAAACATGTTACTTGACATGGACTCCCGCCATAACTGTACTTGCACCACTCTAAAAGCTGAACACTGTGGACAGCCAAGTGCCAGTGCTTAGCCTGTGCCCTGGTCCAGTTCAGTTTACTTACACAGATGTGCCAAGAAAGAGAATGTTCGTAGAGAGCAGCAAGAGCAGATCTGCTCCAGGAAGGAGGCAGAGCTGGGAGCTGAGGACCACCACAGCAGAGGCAGAGTCATCACCGAAAGGGTACGTTCACACAGCTTCTGAGCAGGGCCTGGTTGGTGATAGTGACAGGATGCAGGGCCAGGGCCCATGCCAAGGCATGGGAACAGGAGTGGCAGAAGTCCTGCAGACATAGATAGCTCTGAATTAAAATTACCCTAGCACATAGGTAAGAGTGCTGCAGGGAATTCATGAAGTTTTCATGTTTGCCCCGGGTACAGGAAGTCACAGAGGCGTGAAGACCACCAGAAAGTAGTAGATGACAATGCACTGTTTCTTGCGTGCATATTTATTTGTTGGTTTTTGCCCTACATTCTGACCAACCGTACGTGGTGTGTTTTAAGTTAACCTGTTATCCTTGCCAAAGCAGAGATCCTCTATTCAGACTGCTTCTTAAATGAAACCAGGGCTCACCTGTCTCCTTTAGGGGAGTCACTATTCACTATCCCATGAAAAAAAAATCTCCCATGTCTGTCTAGGAATTTTAACCAATTTGTGGTGAGTGACAATGAAACTTTCCCTTCTTCTACCAACAATGTTCCCCAGATTTTGAAACCACTGTTGTTATTTCAAGAAGTATATAACCACGAACAATAATATATCCTGCATATAATATGGTGCTTGAGTTTTTTCTGCCTTCTTCGGCTGGATTTCAGCCTTCTATGGACATTTTCTTGCTTTGAAAGTCTGTTCGTATTTATTTTCCACTCCTACACAACACTTGTTGCATGTCTTTGTGAAGTTTCCCTAGTTTATAACTCACTTCCTTCCCTCTTCAAATCCTGATCATCTTTCCTCTGTGCCTGGTAATTTTCCGTTCTTCAAATACTAGTCCTCTACAAAAAGTTAAAAGAGAACTGGTTCGCTTTCCTTCAAAAATGTCAGTAGTATAATTATTGTCCAGTAGGTGTAACAACTTGTCACTAAGCTCAAACTTTTGCCATTGTATCGAGTTCATGAGAAAAAGATAAGATGTCATAAGTAGACTGTGTGCTCAGTTTGGAAGAAGCTTCAATAATGTCACAACTTTATTAGTTCCTATCATGACTAGAATTTGTAATTTGTCAGAAAATTTCTTTAATATTCACCGGACAGTGGGTGACTTGGTACTATTTTGGTAATTCATTAGTGTTATAGACCAGCATTGCAGTTCATCCTAGAAATCACCCGAATCGGCTCTGTACTGAAGCTGACTCCAAGGCTCAGACACCCCGACCTTCTCTTCCACTTACGAGAAGGGTAGAGATCAGGCCCTGTGTCCCACATTATTCTCTCAGGACTCCTCATTACTTTGTGTTATACTCATTACTGTCATTACTGGCTATTTTCCCATTCTCTAGCTACTTAAAATTATCGTTAAATAACCCTTCTTTCAAAATATCCCAGATCCTAGTGCATAAAATTACAGGAGTAATTTAAAACCAAGACATTTTGACTAGAAGCGTGTTGTTAGTTTATGTAATAAATCTCATCTGCACACCTGCAAAGGAGTTCAGAGAGACAATGACAGGAGGCGGGCCCCAAACAATGCCCTGCCAGGCTACCTGCAAGCCCATCACAGGGGCCATTAGCCCAAAAAAAGCCCATCTGCACAAGCCCAGAGGAGCACAGGGGTACAATGACAGGCAGGAACCCAAATTACAGACTCCCAAGGAACGTCTACCCTGTACGGGCCCCTCCCAGGGCTGTCCCAGGAAAGCCATCAGACCCAGTGTCCAGGCATGAACTCCATCACCACAGGTCATTAGGACCACCTCTCCAGATCACCTTTCGGACCATGAGGGTTGCTGTCTAGGGCTGGGACAAGTTATTGGATGCAGTAAAAGAAGTTCTGGATCATAAAGGGCTTATTATGGGCCGTTTAGGGGAGGAACCAAAGGCAGGGCAGGGGAGGGAGTTATGTGATTTTGAGAGGAACAAAAGTATGAAAATAGAGGAGCAAGGCAACAAAA
>Ga0181612_115798_pt1 | contig 10019 bp, 4 predicted proteins | sample HoacroProtozoa21_FD_119630 | JGI IMG/M metagenome (GOLD analysis project Ga0181612, IMG submission 119630) | Hoatzin crop microbial communities from Cojedes, Venezuel. Combined Assembly of Gp0051906, Gp0051904, Gp0051908
ATAACCTTCTTTTCTTCCACTTGCTTGATGATGGCCTCCAGGATAAGCTGCTCCATCACCTTTCCCGGGATGGAGGTGAGGCTGACCGGCCTGTAGTTCTCTGGGTCCTCCTTCTTGGCCTTTTTGAAGATTGGAGTGACAAAATCCTGAGTTTAGTTTATGGAGAGGATCTGTGGATTAGGAGTATATCCTTTCTGCAAAGAAAAACTTCACCTGCCATTCGGATGCACTGGAAAAGTCCCTGTGACAGCCGAATTCTGTCCTAACTGAGGTCTGCTGTGCCAGTGGGAGCGAAGTTACTTCAGCCATGTGTGCTTTTATGGCTGGTGAAGCTTTTTGCATAGAGCAATCACAAGGGCAGGGTGGCTCCTTTAAAGGGAATCTAAGTTTTCACACCATTGTAGGTGACAGGGTCTGGTTCAGTAAAGCACTTCAGCATTTCTACAATAATTAGGAGAATCAAACTGGTTTTCATGACAAACGAGTCAGGCCTCACAAATCCGTGAGCTTTGTCCATAAAGTGCTGTGCACAAATCTGATCTGCTTGATCGGGTAGAGTCGGATTTTTCCAACAGATTCCCACTAAAAACCTAATGAAGAAACCAAAATTCCTAGAAAAGATGGAAGTCGTCTCTATGATTTAATAACTGATTACAGACTGGGAGAGAAAGGGAGGACTGAGTTCCTTTCTTAGTTTTCACAGGGGGTAGACACTGCCAATGGAACCCCAGAGGAACCTATGCTGAAGCCTATGTTTTATCTTGCTTTTGCAGTTATCCGGCAAAAGAAGTGTAAAATGAGGTGGCAAAATCTGATGACACCAAGCGAAGCGAGATGATAAAATTACTTTGTAGAGTAGCAGAACCTACTAAATCATTGGGTAATGAAATGGCAGAAGAAATTTGGTGCTGATAGATGTAGAGTAATGCTGACAGAGAAAGCCTGTTGTAAATACACACTGATGGACTCCAAACTGTCTATCAAAAATGCTTATCTTCAGGATAATTTTATGAAAAGGTCAGTTCATTATTCAGTTGTGAGTAAAGAAAAGAAATTCCTAGGAAAGAAATGGAAAACAAAGCAGAAAGCGTCGTGTCATGACATAAATCCACAGTGTGTCCAAATCAGGAAGAGCAAAAGCACTCCTGGTTGCTGCATGTTGAAGAACTGATGCAGCAGAACTAGAAAAGGTGCAAAGAGTGGTGATAAGAATGATCAAAGGTATGAATGCTTCTGTTTGAGAGAGATTAAATGAACTAGGGCTCATCTGCATAAAAAAAGAGATAATTAAACAGGGTAGAATATGGGGTTGTGAAATTATCAGTGGCAAGAAGTTAAATGTGGAACCATTATTCATTGTTTTTGATAACACACAAATGAGAGGCCATCAATTGAATTATCAGGAGGCAAGTTCAACCTAAATTATATGATTTTATTTTTTTCCCACTTTTCAATTCACAAAGTGTTATTAAACCCAGAGACAGCACCTTTGGCTTAGGAGGGTTTTGAAGCACATATCATTGGATCTGGACCAGTAGATAAAGAAGAAACATTATATGCTTCGCCTGCTCTTAGGTTTTTGCTTTAGTATCCGTGGCTAGACATAGCTGGGCACATTTTGTGGAGCTAAACAGACCTCTTGCTTGACTCTCTATCGGTTGTTCTTTAATAGTAGGTATCAAAAAATACTGCAGTTAGACACAATTGCAGACTTTCCAGAACCAGAACTCTTGTGCTTGTTACAAAGGTTCAAACTGAACTTTTTCATCTCAGCATGGCTTGGTCATGTGTTGGAGAATTTCTAGTATTTTACTTCAAGCACTTCAGATTTTCCAGATAACTGCTATAGGAGACCTAAAATCATCACGTATTATAGAAACTTCTTGCCTGATTCTTTTCTAAGCAGTAGTTTATTAGTCTTAAGGTAAACATGATGTACTGAAGGGAAAACACTAACAGAGATGCACTGAGTTTCAGTTTCATTGACAACTTTTCCATAATAAATATCTGTATGGAACCTTCACACTGCTTATGTATGCCTGCTAGCCCGCTTTTCTGGGACAAGCTTCACTGCATGGGGCTGCAGAGAGCTGAAGTTGCTCTGTTAGCTATGCCTACCTTGTTGGGGGTTCCATGTTTTGTGCAGTAGAGCAGCAGTTCTCACCCCACCATCTGCTTTCCTTTTGAATTAGGAGATGTCTTACATTCATGAACCCTGAAAACTGGAATCATTGCAGAGACATATAATTTAGCATCAAAAGTACAATAGGAGTTCTTGAGTACCCTGACAGTAACCCATGGCCAGAAAGAAAACACACATAATTAATGAACCAGGCTTCTATTTCTGGCATCTGTCATTAGTTATAAATGGAATAATAATGGATTTATGCTGGAAAACAGCTTGACAGGACAAGTTACTTTATATGCCAAGCTGCTGTTTATATGGGCATTATTAAGACTGCTACTAAATACGAAGATCTGTTAAAAAATTCCATGAAAGCAGTATCATGCTGTTATAAAAAATATCATCTCACTACAATATAGCTTTACACTTAGCTTAAGGCCATGGCTCAGCTCTGCAAAATGACAAAGTTATGATTTCTTTATTTACAAATCTGTCGCTTGTGTATATTGAAAGCTGCCTTTATTTTAGTGACAAAAGTTACCTCTCCTTTTAACACTGCCAACACAGCCCAGATATGAAGACAAACCTGTCTTCAAGAGAATTGTTAACTGATTTTGAGTGATGAGGGTAGAATCTGCCTTCAATCACAAACAGACAGTTCAGGATTGCAGAGGTTTTATGGCACACACGATCTTTATTTCTGGTGATGGTGAACAAGCTAGGCAAAAAGCAGCTGGGCTTTTAAAACTCCAGGTTGTCTGTAGAGCTGACAGTTAGAAAAATCTTTTTTTTTTTTCCTCCTACAACTGGACAAGTTGCTATGGGCGTTGCTGGGAGATAACAAACATGGAACTTAGGTTGATGATTCTTTTTTTAAATGCACATTTGAAGACCAAACGAAATAAAAAAGAAATGTAAGATGAGTCTCCTAGGTTACATCCAATTGTCCAAATCACCCTGATATAAAAATCTGCTATCTGAGCTGCTGTTAAATTTGGTTGCTACATGGTCAGTCCCTAGAAATTATTTTACCCAGCAGGTGAATATGGGCATCTGTAGAACTTTCTTGACCGCAGGGGGCCCAAGGGTCCTGAAAGTGCAGTCTCCGAAGCAAAGGTAAATGCAAAAGAAATCCTAAAATTTTCCATTGGAGGTAAATGAGTGGAAGCCAAATTTAGAATTCAGTAGCTCCTTTTTGCTATTTTTTACTTTTCCACTCCACTTTCTCATTTAAAGTGAAGCCAACAAAACACTTAAACTCTCTCCCACGTATATGCTCGGTGTTGACATACAGGCCCCATTTGTTGTTGAGTGATCCCCTAACAGGCACCTTTCCCATTCTGTATTGCTAGGAGAATATTTTCCCCTTGACATATGGTTCTTGTTATGTTCTAATTTATTGGTACACAGCTACTTGGTTGTTTAAAAAAGTTATTTCCGTTACCCTTCGGAAAGGTCATGTATGATTATTCTTGTCACTCTCTTTAATGAATATAGGTGGCTGGGAACTTCAACGAAGTCTGAAAGGTAGCACCAAAATCTTAATTTACTCAAACTTAGAAGGAAGCAAGAGTGTATTTGTCAAGGCACAGCACTGCACTGAGTCAGTTATTCTGTTGTCAGCACACAGGCAACACCCTCTGCTGCTGTACAGCTCTCAGGCGTTGCGCTGCATTGCATCACATCAACAGTCTAAAGCTTGCTAGTGTCTTGTCATGGTTGAATTTTACCTCTTGACTAAGTAGTGTTAGTTCTAAGATTTATTTCTCTCTGTAATTTACTTTTTTTTGATGAACAGCTCACTTTTATACAGAGAGCATGTAAATTATTAAGTCCTCTTTAAGCCCTTTGTGCAATAATTTATAGGCATCTGAATTAAAAAAATCTATTTGGATTCTTAAATTCTAACAAAAATCCAGCTTTCTGCATAGCAGTTACTCAGTAAATATAAATGTTTCCAGTGAAAACTCATGAATTATCTTGTTTCATGAAGTTTGCTCTGAAAAAAACGCCCATTCAAGAAGCCTGTCACATGAAAGTCTAGATTACAGGGCCAATTATACCATCTTGGTGCACAGCCTGTTGTCTGCAAAGGGAAATGTCCATTTCAGGTGTTCTATGTGTTGGGTTCTGTGTGGAGCATTTTTTGTACTTCACTTAAATTACAAGATGTTTAGTGAGAGGCATCTTGATATCTCATCTTATATAATATGACACAGAATAGGGAAATGCCTATGGAATATCTTCAAAGCATGGAAGCATGTACATTTGTACACTGTAGTTTTAGCTAGAGTCACTGTCATTCTTCCTGTAACAAGATGAGTACAGAAGACAAGTCTGAATGAACTACTTACGGCAATGGCTACCTAACGCCTTTTCTCTAACAAAGATATATTTAATGATCCCATGCAGGTAACCCTGTGTCTTGTCCTTCCCTGCAGACATGAAACTAAATGTGGCACCAAGATGAAGAGCACATCTGGTCATACTTTGAGTTTATGAGCCCTTTAGTCGATTTGTTTAGCAGATGTAACTGAGAATTAACATATTGACCTCTTCAGCATGGTTAGTTGGACCCTGCATTTCCCAGGCCAAGCATTTCAGGACTTCCCATTCAAAGTGTTTCCTTTCGACATTTATGAGGCAAGATCTCTCAGTCTTTCACTTTGCAGTGGCTTTTGTTTCAAATTTTGTTTCATTTATTTTATGGAAATAGCTGACAATACCCAAATGCTACACAAAACACTTTGTTTCATCTGAAATGAATACTCTCTGACTTCTCAATTAACCAAAGTACCCTGAAGAGTCTAAGTACTGCAGGCAGTAAATGTCAGACCAGTATAAGCCTACCCTCCTGTGTTTCTCCCACTCTTTTTCTTTTCTTTTTCTTGTACTGAACTGTAATAGATGAAAAAGTTACTTGTGTAGGATTGCACTGAGATTGACAGTGTTGTTTTGACTGGTTATTACACCTAAGAAACACTCAGAACTGCGGCCAATGCGCTGTGTTTTGTTGATTTGGGAAGGAGTGTTGTTGGGTTTTTTTTGTCTCATCCTTTTAAAATTGAGAGTCAAAGGTAAAATAAGGTCTAAAGGGTCAAAATTCTTTAAAATTAAGTCTATTGCAAGATAATTTGGCAACAGACAGATACAAGGTAAGGAAAAATTTATTCTGTTTTATGCAATCAACATCAAGTGCTGATAGCATCAGATAAAACCTTAGAGTTGCATTCTCTGTGCGTAATTCACTTTATTATAGGCAGTGGTGCATAACTTTAGATATTGAACCACATTCACGCAACCTGATCCTGTGATAATGTTTATGCTTCCAGCAAAATGGAAATACTATTTCAAAGATCAGAGCACAGACGATTGGCAAAGTAAGTCAACTTGAGGGGAACCATGGAGAAATCTTCTCGGAGTTTTCACATAATGCTTTAACTTTGATCACAGAGATCAGAGTGTTCTACTGGAAAAGCAAACTGGGAATAGTTTAAAATATTTATTTTAAATGGCACAGGGGGAAAAAAAACCACTCCTATAACATGTACTTCCAAGCATATTTTGGGAGAAAACATCACAGATGTTAGTTGATGACAAACCCTGTAATTAACATGCCATATCTGCTTAGGTATGCAGCAGCAGAAAATTAGGTAGCTTTTACATATTTAAGAGGTTAGAATATTAATCAAGGAAGAGCTTATTATTATTATCAGACCAGAAAGGATGCAGACAGAATGGTTAAACAGAGATTAGCTAGAATACATTTCCCAGTGTAAATCAGGCTGCAAATGCATCAGTTTCACAGCTAACCAATATATATGGTACCAGACTCTAGTCCTGTTCAGCAAGGGAAATGGGACAAGCAAGTACATCTTTTTGATGCTAAGGCAAGATGCTTGTCTGTTCAATCCCTGACTGGCCCCGGAGTCTTCATAGACCAGAAACTTCTGCTTGACCACATCTCTTCAACCCACCTCAAGGACCAGAATTACATTAAACAGGTTCTGGCTTCTCTTTAGCTTGTCTTTCCAGGAAATATTGGACATGAAGAAAGTCAAGAAACTCCTCCGATGCCATTCTGGCCCTTAAAGTTTGTCTGAAGCTCTGGGAGAGCAGCTGTGGTAAGACATACAGCTTCAGCCCTTGCTCCTTATTGCAGAAGGAAAGAGATATTATTATCTCTTGTTTTGAGGCTGCTAGAAAAACTGCCCACAAACAAAGCCCAAGTCACATTGCACTACTTTCCGCCAAAACAGGCAAGCAGCCTCCTGGCTGGTGAGCACACATGACAGCAAAACACTAATAAAGCCGCCATCTTCCCTTCTCTGAGCAAACAGTGAGAGAAAGTACAAACCCCACGTGATCAATGGTATCTGCATGCCTGAGCCTAGGACTGGATAAAACTCAGCAAGAAAGAACACTTCAACTACAGAGTTGTTTCAGACAGCTTGCAAGGTACCACAAACTCAGCTGGCTGGTGATTGCCCCAGGAGCACATCTACTGCTGGGAGCAGCAGGAACCGAGCACGTGTCAGTCACGAGTTGCCCTTGACTTTCTCAGGATGGACACCTCTGTTACACAGCAGCACATGAGAGATGGTGTGAGCACTACTCCTTCAGGTCACCAGCTAATCACTTCTGTATGTTGGAGAGAATCCAGTGTAGAGGATCAGTGTGAAGGGAATGAGACAGGCCACAAACATACAGCCTCACCATCCCCTCCTGGGAATAATTAACACTGGCGAAAATGGAGCCATGCATTTTGCCATAAGAAGTTAATTGCTCTGGCTGTCTGAAGGGAGAATGTATAATTTAAACTATTTTTTTTCCTTTGCTTTCAACAAGTTTCTCATTCTCTTCAGACTGGTAAGGATTTTTTTTTTTTTTAAGTAGTTAATGCTTCTGCTAAGCAGTTAAGAAGCATCCAGCTGTTAAAAGCCTTTAATTGGTGAGTCTGCACTTCTCCAGACCCTAGGGGCTGGCGACAAAAAAATAAACTTCTTTTTTAGAAATACCAACAAAAACTGCAGATGTTACTGAAGTCAAGGTGAAAACAGATAATTGTGACTTACTAAGACAACCATTTCAGGGAGTAAGCACACCTTGTCTTGCAAAATTGCAGTGGGAGACCCAGAATTTTCCATGCCAATAGAAATCTAATGATTTGCTGATAACATTGTTTTGCACTTCTCCATTAGGACCCAGGCTATTGGGAACTACATCACCAGTAACCCCCAGAATTGACCTGGAATGTTGTGATTTATTTCCCTTCATTACACTAGAGCTTGAAATACAACTGTATCCCTCAGCACATTCCTAACTTTTCTTGACATGCTAATTTGAGACTTCTTTGAGTTCCAGTGCACTGAAAGGGATACTCAGCCAGCAGTGCCTGAATTCTGGCTTATCTTCAGTTTGTTCAGATATTTTAACTACTTGTATTATTTAAGAAATTCAGTCCTTTCCTGGGAAACGTGACATCAGTTCCCCACCTGGATTCTGTATTCTTTGTCTTTGTATCGCTACTAGTTGCAAATCCTGCAGCAGCTTTATTTAAACCTTTTACTGGAAGTTTGTACTGCTGTCTGTTGTACATGCATACAAGAGTACAACAATCTTTCTGCTGCCTGGCTTGAAATTAAGCTCAATGTATTTTGCAGTGTCCTCAGGTTTTCTCTGTGCTCTGGCTGCTTTAATTTGTTAGCATCTAATGGCATTACCGAGACTGCTTTGGGAAGGTGACTGACAGAAAGAAATGGAGTCTGCGGGCATAAGAATAGGGATGAGAAACATTTTGGAGTTACGGGAGCAATTAATTACTGAGGCGGTTCTGGAAGGTGGGTGGTGAACTCCCCAGGAAAATGTCTACCATAATCTCGCTTTGCCTCGTGCTTCCTATAACAAGACCGGTGTCCACCTTGCACCGTCAGCTGTTTTCGGCTCCTGCATACTGCTTACCAAAGAGGGACTGACTGTTGCCTGGCATGTAGGTGGTGCACAGGATGAGCTACAGCACTGCCTTGTCTTCCCTGACCTGCAAAGCAAAGCACAGGAATCTCCTGTTTCTGCTTTCATTCCCTGAGACACCTGAAGCCCAAGTCCCTGGGGCATCAGTCTGGCCTGGGCAGACACACACTGTCCACAGAGTCAGATGTGCCCAAGTCAGATTCTCATCCAGTTCAATCTCATTACCTGACAGGGTATAAATGAGGTCAGTAGATCAGGAAAGAATTAAGCACCTATGTACAGCATTTACTGTCTTACAAAGAGATATAACCATAAAATGTGTTGTTAATCACTTCACTTTTAGTTGAGAGGTAAGGATTTCTCCCTCCAAGCAGCTGCTCAGTCCTTAGGCTAGAGGCATACCCCAGCAAACCTTACCTCTGCCAGGACAGAACGTCCTCACTCTGTCCTTTCCTTTAGGTCTGCCTCACCATTTGGATACTAGTTTTATTAGAGCCACGAGGGAATGTGAATGGTGTCTCAGAGGGGGTGTCTCTGAAGAGTGTTTACTGCCCGGAAGATTTAGAGCATGTCTCAATAACTTCCTTTCCTTGCAACACGCAGGACCTCTGCATGTAGAGATCTTTGTCATGTGGTGCTGTTCAGTGTCAGCTATAGGAATGTTCTTGCATTTATGTGAGAATTCATGTTAAATGGAGAGGGTTACTGATGTGCTAATTCCTCCGTCCCCTTGTATTTGCGTATCAACTGCACTGTGATCACAAATCTACATTTTTGTAAACTCTTGCATTCTGCAGTAATTTGCCCTTTATTTTTCCCCACCATGCTCCTCCTGTCACTCAGCCAAAGCACGATGCAACACGAACCTTCTTACTTGCTTCACAGTAACCTTCCATGTACCTATTAGTAAAAGTACAGTGGTAAAGTAATGTATCTGAGAGAACTAAGAGTGGTTTGTAATGCCAAAACTGTGTGCTTCCCATGGATGCCACATGACAAGCCAGAAATTACGTAAGTATCTTGGCAGCTGGAGTCTCTCTCTATCTCCCTGCTTTGGTATATCTAATAAGTTCTGTTGCATTTCCTACCTACAAAACAGTGATCCAACTTACAGAAAAGCATTATCAGAAATCTTCTTTTAAAACTATTTAAGAAGGACACGAGGAGTTGAAAAGTGTTGTTCTTCACAAGTGCTGCCTTTCTCAAAGGCTTCTATGTTGAGATTGCTGATTTTACAAATCAAAACATAATGTCTCTCACTGCCAGTGTTGCAACTCCAAACCAGAGTTGGAAAATTGTACTGCGTTCTTTCTCCACCATCAGAAATCAAAGTCCTGAAATCAGAGCTGAGCTGACAGGTTTATTGATGATGTGTGAAGCAAAACTGAATCCAGCTCAGCCTTCCATGGCTGTGTTGGCTCTGCAACGCTAACAGTGGTAAAAACATCATTACGGTTACCACTTAAAAAAATCCCCAAATGCAATTCAAAGAAACACAGAGGGAGACGATACGTTGAGTATGGTGATACTGGCTTCTACGATCCCTCTGCTTGCTATAAACACATTTTTAGTAACAGTTTGTGTGTGTGTTTAATTGTTGCTGTATTTATATAGAAATAAAATGTAATTTGATGACACTGACTTCCTTGGAGAGTGAAGCTACATTTATAACAACCTTGGAAAAAAGTAAACAGGCTCTCTGAAGTAACTGAACAACAACTAGTCAGAATCAGAGGCTGGAACAAGAACTTAACATGCTGAGAAACTGGAGAAAACATCCAAATAGACGATCTTCATCTTCGGTAAGCAGGAAGCCATACAGAAGCTATGAAATTAAATGTAAAAAGGCTAAACTCTTTTAATAGGTATGAGAAAGTCTGCATAATACTGGTAAATGGCTCTGGCTCATAGGTTTGGGTTTTTG
>Ga0181612_129869_pt1 | contig 10019 bp, 5 predicted proteins | sample HoacroProtozoa21_FD_119630 | JGI IMG/M metagenome (GOLD analysis project Ga0181612, IMG submission 119630) | Hoatzin crop microbial communities from Cojedes, Venezuel. Combined Assembly of Gp0051906, Gp0051904, Gp0051908
CGAGGTGTGCGTAGGGCGGGGTGCAGTGAACACGGGGGTTACGCAGGCTCCGTTCCGTACGGCTGCCAGTGCCACGCAGTCCTGAGCTGCAAAACTTGGGCAACACTCAGCAAAGCAGCAGCAGAAGCAGCAGGCCAGCCTGGAAAGCCTGTTCTTTTTTCTACCTGCCCCCCTCAGTGTAAAGAACAATGTGTTAGGGGCCCAGGCAAGCGTAAGAAAAAAGGAAAAAAAGTTAAAGCATCAGTAAAAAAAATACGCAGAGACACGACCTGGGATCTGTCCCCTGACAGCTTGTGAGCGCTGCTTGTACAGAGCGCGGCATGGAACGAACTGCACACGCAGAGCGGGGCCATACCGGGTTCTACACGTGTGCAACAGCAAATACTGGACCTTGCACAGCCTTTGAAACCAAAGGCAATTACTGTTTGCAATGCATGTTTTCAGTGTCTTTACAGGCAAGCGTACGCAATCATACGTTGCTCATATGGAATATTTTCAATATTCATTAGACAGACACAACAGGCTATAAAAAGCTGAGCAGGACCTATCAACCACACTGAATATTCATTGAAGGGATTTGTGAAATTGGTGCACTTGTAATGCCCTCCTAACAGGGCTGTATAAAATAGCTCAGAATGCTTAAATCACCAATAGAAATAGCCCAGGCATTTCTTTTGTTAAAATGCGCATTTTGCTTTAGCAGTAAGACTTTATTGTGATAACAGTCCAGTGAAGTCTATGCAAATGGCACAGAGGCACTCATTTTCCTCCACAACGTGGCACTCGGAAGAGTGAATTCCTTCATCAGAAGGGACAGTAATTTACGACAAATGACAGGAGAAAGTGGGACAATTAGATCAAAAATTTCCATTAAATGCAGGGAGAGGAAGCCTCGCATTTAACGTATTACCATGCTGTAGAATTTGCATCCTGTGCTAATTAACAGATGCTTTCTGTGTCACTGTTGTTGTTTCAGTTCCTTTGCAAATGGTCAGCAAATTACATTATTTATAACTATAGCTCTTAAAAATTTACCATAGACCATTTGAAACACTCTGATTCTCTGAATTTGAAGTTTAAAGGTCTTTCTGTTTCCTCAGTGGTGAACGGCCCGATGCTCTAATTCTCCTTCATTTCTTTGCAATGAGAGGAAACGGCAATTGCAGAATTTACTGTGTACGCCATGGCTGTGCCTCTGCCTCAGGATCCCCATCGCTAGTCTGTAATTTATTGTTGCACTGTGGTCTCAATTTCAATTAAAAAAAATAAATCTGTTTCTCAAAAATAGAATTTGAATTTGTCATGAAAAAAGAAACTTGTGTTGCTAACTACATGCATCTGCTTGGGAGAAAAGGACAGGTCCTGTGTCTGCGCATGTGAGTGGCCAGGCTCGGGGAGGGAGCCGCACCAGAGCACCTTCAGGGCAAACCAAACCGAGTGCTTTGCGTACCCGGTCACTCCCTGTTTGGACATGCGCACGGTGAGAACGACAGGCTTGCGTCAGCAGGCAGGCAAATCGCTCAGTTGTACGTACAAAAGGCAATGGAGCCAAAACACCACAGAGAACGAAGCCAGGCATGTTATTATTATTGTTATTATTATTATTATCTATCATCTATGGTATTATTTATTTTATTTATTAGTATTATCATAACATTTCTTTATAGGCCCGTTTTTCCCCTCACTTGAGAGGAAGCTGGAGTGTCTCCCTATGGCTGAGAAAAGCAGGATGGCAGCAAAAGCACCAGACATTGAGCTACTTCCCCCCACTCTTGGGCAAAAATAAGCCAATTCGCTACAAACGTATGTAAACACAGTTCAAGTATTGATTAAAAAGAGCAAGTTAATCCAAATATTTGGGGGTCACTCAATACTGACTGCAGATGAGGGGACTGCCAATTTTAGAAGGGACAAAACAATATCATATGTTGATAGCTGAATAAAAACATCTGTTAAAATCCTTGTAGAAAGGTGCAGGTATGTCTGTTGTGTTCCTGCCCCACTGTACTCTGTGTTGGATCTCTCAGGAGAGAGGGAGCAAGAGGAATAATTTGTTTCTTTTTATTTTTCAATAAACACCGTGCAAACAGGCTGGACTTGCGGACACCCTTAGCTAGGCCAGCCTTTCTCCCGCATCTCACAGCTCGGATTTAACTCCGAGGCCGCTCCTCATGGCTTTTAACGATATTTCACAGTTCTCTGGTGCTTTCCTCAAGCTTGCCCAGGTGAGCTCGGTCCTGCTCCCTCCCCAGCCGCTGCTGCTTTTCCTGCTCGTCCCAGCCTTTCGACCAGAGAACCCTGGTTGCCTCTCACGGGGCAGACGGCTCGAGCTGAAGCAGGACAAGCCACGGGCGCTTTCTATAGCCGGACTAAGACAAAGATCTTGGAAATCCTCCAGGGAGGCTTTAAACCCCCATCCCAGGGGCCAGACCTCCCGCCCCAAGGAAGCGCACGAGTCCTGCAGCCTTCGGTGTTGAAATGCTACTCCATGTAGTGTTTTTCATTTCTGAGATGTGCTGTTAACAAAGGCGTTTTCTAATTACTCTGAGGCAAAACGTGTCATAATTTAGACCTTAAGGGAGACGCCTATGTCAGTAAATAACTGGGGATGGATTGGCCACTCATAATCTCTCAACTGGGATTAGAGTTAATCTAGGTTTTGGTCTGACCAATGCACTTAGCACAGATAATCCCTGTTGTTGTAAAGAGCTAAGTTTGGTATCGCCCATTAAACAGCTGGGAGCAGGTGACTATCGGGTTTTTAGGTCACTGAAGGTCTCTCCTGGAGATACCCATGAATTCTGGGCAAAGCATCTGAACACGTTGCCTGTGGGACAGTTTGCTTTGATGCAGAAGAAAAAGCCCTGACCTTTCTGTATTACCTGGACTGCCTCGAGGGCTGCTTTCTGTAAAATGAAGCCCCAGCTTTTCATCACAACCTGGCAGCACGCGCTGGTGTCCTCAGACGCAGCCACAATTCCCGGCAGCATCAGCAGATGTAGCTAGCATCAAAATGAAGCCCACAGACTTCAACCACGTTTCTAGGCTCTTTGCAGAAAATCAGAGTGGAGGATAGCATCTTTCAGAGCAGAAACACCTACCTATCATCTGAGCAATCGTCTTCTCGTATTCTGAAACTATTTTCCTGTAAGAGGGAAGAAAAGGAGAAGCTTTTGGCAAACATCGTAATTGTTAATGCTTACTTAGAAAATAATGCTACTCAATAACTGAACTATGGTATTTTAAAAGAGGTACAGGACCCCCCCCCCCCACCACACACTTTTATATGCTCCTTATTACCTGAGAAACAAATAAAAATGACAGTTTCAACATTGCACCTGATTTTTAATTCCCCATGTAAATCAATATACGTGGCAGGAGGGAAAAGGGATTGCTTTGAAGCAAATTCTGTTACTTGAAACATGCAAAGCACATTACCGATCGTGATTTAAATATAAACATAATCATATTGGTCTAAGGCAAGAGTTACAAAGAGTCTCATTTTTCCATTACTTTCTCCTCTCTTCATGTTTGTGTTTCATTATTTTTAATGTAAATGTTAAATAAAGTTATAATTGGTAGCAAGTAAACCTAACAGGAGCATAGTTGGCCTGCATCCAAAATATATCTAATTTTTCACTCTCCAGATGTGACTAAATGATCCATTAGCACTTAAGAGAACAAGACCAAAATATTCAATTACGTAGCACCAAATCCATTGTGTCCTATTTCCCAAATCTGTTTTTGAAACAGAGGTGGCAAAACGTTACTTTTAAGATTATTTTACTTCATATACTCACAGTAGGCTTTGAATATCCTTCTTGAAAAGAGGTTAGCCAAAATAAGCAGATTAAATGTGATTTGGAAAGATGATCCATCCCTTCCCAGAGCCAAATAAAGCTAATGAAATGAGACTAGCTTGATCTGTGCTTTGATTCATGAGCCACGAAGGACTGTCTACGAAAAACAAAATTACCCCAGACTTCATCTGAAGCGGACACTCAAAGCAGCCCGCTGGTGTTTGAATACGACTCTTTCGAAGCCTTAGGTCGCTTGCACTTGCTCCGTTTTAGCGACGTCCGCTGCAGTTGGTGAGGGTACAGAAAGGATGTGGGAGAATCCCGAGACCAAAGTCAGTAAGGCAGGGAGCGGAGCTCCCAGACCACCACTGTCCCAGACCTGGGTCACGGACTGAGCCCCGGAGCCCCGGGAAGGCCGCTTGCCCCAGAGGTCCGCGGGGTCTCCGTGCCCTGCCCCGGCAGCGCGCCCAGCCGAGCGGGGTGTTCCAGCTCCGCACCCCGCTGACCACGCTCACGCTGCGGGGAGGAAACATTTTCGGTGCTGGGGCTGGAGCCCGTCTGCGCACAGCTCGCCACGTCTCCACTGGCACCTGCTCGGATGCCGCTTTCCCTGCTGCCGGTCCTATCGTTTTCATTGGCTTTTTTCTTTATTTAACCATAAATGACACTTTTGAGAGCAAAGATAGCTGCAAGGAATTTCCCCTAAAAGGAAAGGATTGGTTTCACGTCCAAAGAAGATTACCTCAAAAGCCTGCTGTAAGCAATAAGGATTTTAAAGTTATGTCATATCCTTGTAACGCCAGGAACCTTTAGGAAGTTTTATCATCCTAAATAATGAAGCCAAGGACTTAGGGCAAAGAAAATTATATTAAACACTGTTACAACACCAGAGCACTCCCCAGCCTAGGCTGTGCCACAGAAGTTGGCAGCAAAGTGAAATAACGTCATCTATTTCTTATTTTTCCCAGCTTAGACCTGTTCTGGCAGGTACCACATTCTCTGCTTTATCCAGCCGTACGAATCATGCGGCAGCCGTTCACTGGAAGTGGGTCCTGCAATGGCACGCGGATTTTAATAACACTTGATTTGGAAAGCTGGTAGTCCAGTGAAGTCTTCCTCCAGACTCCAAGGCCTCTCCAGTCCAGCAGCCTGAGTAGCGGTCCCTGCGGCTGGGGAGCTGAAGGATGCGGGCTGCGACATTGCCCTCTGTGATGGCTCGCCTTGACCCCAGCCTGACAGGCTGCGTGGGCTTCACGTTTGGTGTTTCAGACATTCAGTCTATTTACTGACTTCCCGCACTTTCATAAGTCACCAACCCACCAAAATCCAGGGCTACAAAGGATCTCAGAGGTCATCTGCTTGACGTCCCGTACTGAGTCATAATCAATTAGACCTCCAAATAACCATATTTAAATATCTCTCGCCTGCTTCTGGTTGTACCCTTGAGTTATAGTACAGCTCACCCTGGTTCAGCTCTTCGATAGTTATTACATTATTACAACTTCTCATCTTGGCTACCGTTCTCTGGAGTGGAATTTCCTCCAGCCTGACGTTTTTCTGGCAGCTCAGCTGAACTCAGGCTATTCCAGGTAGCAAACGCAGGACGTGGGTACAGGAGCACCGCTGCTCCTTCTGCGGACACTGATGCTTTTGTGCTTGCAGCTCCAGATAATCCCTTTGCTCCTTGCTTATCATTATGTCATATCTAATTGCTGCATCTCTCATTTGCCACACATGGACTGTTTCAACATTTAATCTTCCAAGAGAAATCTTTCTTTGTGCACACATGCAGATTTTAGCATTTTGTGACAATATTTGTCAAAAACTTTTTTTCACCCATGTGTTCGAGGGATGTGCCTGGGGGAAATTTGGCTTCGATAATGTGTTATTTTTCGAATAAAATTTTATTGCGGGTATAGACCACAAGCAAATTACTGCGAGGAAGAGGAAGGTACAGATCTACAGTGTGCCAGCCGCTCTGTGTCACCCCCTGCTCTCCTTTCATTACGGCATAAGCAACCTCTGTCAGTGCCCCTCTGCAGGCACGTGCACCCAGGCAGTTTCTGGAGGACAGACCCAGGGCCGCACTGGAGCGTGTGCTGAACGCCGGGACATTCCTTACACAATTCCTTATCTCGTTTATTCCTTGTTTTGCTTCCTAGGTTTCACTGCTTGCAGCAGCTCCTTTCCGTTTTGCCTCATCACGCATTGGAGAGCTGGGCCAGGGTTTTGTTTCCTTTCCCAAGCAGAGCGCAAGAGAGGTGAGAGAACTCAGCCGCGTGCTGGGAGATGTTTTTTCTGAAAGAAAGCAAGCGGCTGCCCTGCCTTTTGCAGATGCCTCTCCTCAGATGCTTTGGCTCAAAGCCCTGCGTTGCCGCTATTCAGATCTGCCATGTGCGACTCCTGGCATCCCCGCTAGCGTTTGCCGGGTTCTGCACCGCGGCTCCCTTTTACCCCTACTCCCTAAGCACAGTTTCCCTGGGTGTAAGCAGGGATTGCATACGCAGGTCATCGCCCGATACAGCTCGTTGGCTTTAGCAGACATTTAATTCTGGGAAGAAGCTAGTGCTCGAAAAGAAGGGACTTTGAAGAAAATTCAGTCTCAGAAGTGATTGCAAAAATGACTAATGAAAAGAAGGATGCTAAAATAATCCACGAGTTTCCTTTTATTTATAAGCTAAGAGGGGGTGGTGGTTTATCTGTCTGAAAGTAGAAAATAATAGGCTTTAAACAATTCTGTTCTGCAGTTGATGGCTTTCTCAGATCGATGAGCAGGTCAAGCTCATCAGCGCGTTGTTCTTATGGCATTACCGCTGTAGAAAAAGAAAGGCTGAACCTGTCAACTGCCTAAAGGGGAAGCAATAGTGATTCCTGGAAAAGCACCTCTCGCCTCTTCCACTACAGTGACTTCGTTGTCACCGTTGCGAGTGGTAGGACCTGGGCTGGGAAGAAAAGGGAAACCAGCTATGTTCCAGTTCACAGATATTTAATCTAATAGGGGCACGTCTGCAAGGAGAAATAGAATATATGAGAACAACAGATACATCTAGAAGAAACTGAAAAGCTCAGGGTCCTTCTATCAGCTCTCAGAGCAGAAAATCCAAGTTGCTTAACTGAAACCAAGCTTGGGGTGTGCAGTAATTACAAAATTAGCTCAGTTCAGTGAAAAGAGTTTAGAATCTCCTTGAAAGTCAACACTCGGAGGCTAGAGTGATTCCTTTGCAAGAAATGTTTTCCTACTGGCAACTGGGGTTTTGTTTTCTGTTGTTAAAGAAACTTTTCACAGTAATCATACAATCACAGAATGGGTTGGGTGGGAAGGGACCTTTAGAGGCCATCCAGCCCAACCCCCCTGCAGTGAGCAGCGCCATCTTCGCCTGGATCAGGTTGCTCAGAGCCCCGTCCAACCTGGCCTGGAATGTTCCCAGGGATGGGGCATCGACCACCTCTCTGGGCAACCTGTGCCAGGGTTGCACCACCCTCACTGTAAAAAATGTCTTACTTCTACCCAGTCTGAATTTCCCCTTTTAGTTTAAAACCTTTACCCGTTGTCCTGTCGCAACAGGCCCTGCTGAAAAGTCTATCCTGATCTTTCTTATAGGCCCCCTTTAAGTACTGGAAGGGGTAATCTCCTGGGAAAAACCTGTACTACCTACAGCTATTGGCAAACCTTCCCATTCTTCTGTCGGCAAAGCTCTTCCTGGAGAGTGAACTCTAAGTTAGCAGTGCACAGCTCTGCGGGCAGGCTCCTTCAGTCAGGCAACAGAAACACCACTACGCAACCCACGTGAGAATCACAGCACGAGCTGGGGGAAACCCCTCCCTTACATGCACCTAGATGAAGAGCCCGCATCTCAGTATTGTCAGGGAGTAAATGAGAGTAGCAACAGAAAAGTTTTCAATGATTACCCTGACCGGGGGTGCCCACCACGCAGAGCAAAGACTGAGTATCAGTTCAGGATCAATCCAAAGCCAGCAGTTGAAAATAACTCAACAAATTCAGCTAACTGAAACAGCCGTACAGTCACGGCACTCGGTGTGCTATCCACAGGCTGAAGAGAGACTCTCTGTCAGTGTGATGAGTGGCAAGTTAATCACCCACCTCATCTCCATCACTTCCCTTCTGCTTTCTTCGTATTTCTCTTTCCACTCAGATACTTCTCTTTCCTTGGCCACGATCTGAAACAAAGAAGGCAAAGGAAAAAAAAAAAAGTTAAACCAAGTGATCCATTAAAGAGGAAATTAAACAAGTGTACAATATTTGATTTAATATCAAATTCTAATTAACAGAGGTATAGTTTTGAAATGCATAATGGTTTCAAATATAAGCATCCCCAGTGATTTTCTTCTTTTTCAGACTGTAAGGTGCAATCAAAAAAAATCTGATGTGAAATCATACTCAAGTTCTGAAAAACTAACTGAGGAGAGCAGATGCAATGTTCTTGTTTCACGTTTCCATTCCTGATTAGAACACGCACAGTGTTACCCTACGCTTTGTCTGATCTGACCCAGTGCCAAACCCGAAATACTCCTGTCCACGGTCCCTGGTCTGTCCTCTGAGGGGGCTCTACTGCTTCTGCCTGCGGCTGTAGGGCTGGCTGTCCGTGAAAGGTCACACCCTGAGGACTGTGTCCCTCTGCGCTCCTGGCGTTCACACGATCGGTCTTAAAGCTTGGAATACTCTAACACCAGATTGTACCTATTTTTGAACATTTGTTATTACCCAGCCTAATCTTATATGTAGCTTTGTAAAGTGCAGAATTTTATTCCTATTTCTAGCATCTTACATTTTTTATATAATTATATAGCAATGTCAAGAGGCACAGAGTACACTTGAGGTTAAAAATAATAAAGATTTATTTTCACATAATGTCTGCTTCTCACTTCTGTCAGAAAAAGTAAAACCTACAGCGTAGCACCTCGCGTGGCTTTAGCACGGCTGAGGACAGTTTCAGGAACAGAACGAGTGTTCGTAACATGAATCATTAGGGAGAGCACAGGAAAGACATAAACCACAGGGGGCACGCGCTTCCTTTTCCAAATTCTGAAGAAAATTACCTCTGCTCTGGCGAGTCGTAGCGCCGAGTCTAAGTCTTGCTGGGGGTAGAGCAGACCCGTGGTGCTTTCTGCGTCCGAGGTGCCGATCCGGGAGTACAGCGCACTTTTAGAGATGGAAACATCTGCTGGGATAGCAGGTTCTCTCTGTGTGTTTGTTTTTTTAAATACAAAGAAACGAACCATTAAATACGTGTTTAGCTAATATGTTTTCTGGGTGTAGTGCTAGGCACCAGGGTCCTGAGGTAGGAGAATCCTGTGCACTACTAAATTATAAACGCTGTAACACTGACTTTGAATTTAGCAATCATAAAATACACATTTAAGATCCATGGTAAGACCCGTATTACCCTTCTAGAGAGAAAATAAAGACAGCACTTTGCCACCAATATTTAAAGGTCTTATATTAGAAAATCTACTATTTTCTGATGCAGAAATTTCATCAAAACATCCACAAGAAATGCAGGTCAGCAGAGGAAATTAGAGTTGGAGGCAGAGAGCTTGTTAAGGGCAATTCTGCTTCCATAAAAATAGATCAAGAAACCAGGAGCCAGAGGGCAGCTCACTTCCTTAGGCCTGACCTGCCAATGCACTGTGAATACCACGTAGACCCCGAGAAGGATGGAATATGCAGGTGACATTGCTGCCCCACTGGTCTTTAGCATGCCATTAGTAAGTTAAATGAGGTTTTATTTGCAGCTGCCAATTTTGCTCATGTCAGCGGCCCAGATTAACTCGGGAGCAGAGCAGCACGTGAAACATAGAAGAGCGCAAACAAGAGACACGGGACACCGAGATGCAACGTCCTGCAAACAACACTTGAGGTGCAACCAACCCAAGTTACAGCGCATTAAAATCAAGGCGATTTTTATAAAAGACAGTTAGGAAGTTGCTAAACCTGTGTGTGTCCCCCCAGTTTTCAGACACCATCCCTAGCAGATCTACAGTCTGGATTTCGATGCGTGAGCAACACCACGCTCCTTCCCAGCTACCACAGCGTCGCCCCTCCCCCCTGCGCTTCTCCCCCCGAGAGCAGCCCCCTCCGCAGCAGATGCACGGCCGCAGCGATACGGCCCCGCGTCCCCACCGAGGCTCTGCGCCTCGCCATCGTCCAGCTGACCCACGCACCCACAGAATCACAGAATGGTAGGGGTTGGAAGGGAC
>Ga0181612_131370_pt1 | contig 10019 bp, 5 predicted proteins | sample HoacroProtozoa21_FD_119630 | JGI IMG/M metagenome (GOLD analysis project Ga0181612, IMG submission 119630) | Hoatzin crop microbial communities from Cojedes, Venezuel. Combined Assembly of Gp0051906, Gp0051904, Gp0051908
AGCATCCCAAATGAGCCTAGCAATGTGAAAACACAAAGGAATATTGTCCTTCCACAAAGACTATATACACTACAAAAACAATAAAAGAAAACAATAAAAGAAAAAAAGGGATGCAAAGAGTACTACACCAGGCATCTATAATGATCAGTGTGGTGATAAATACATTGTTTACTGTTTCTATATTTTCATATATTTTTCTGTATATTCTGCACGCATGGGTAAGCAGTAAATTCCCTTCTTTTGCCTGTGAATTCACCCACTCATATTCCACTCCGCTAGCTGCTTACCAGCTTTGGTTTATTTTATTTACCTAAAAGTGAATAAATTTAAATTAAAAATTAAATAAAAAGGAAATAAGTAAATGATTTTGACCAGTGGTTTCTTGTAGGGTACAGAATTGGCTCATTTGAAGGATTTTAAATTCTTGAATAGGATCAAGTGAGAGGTTGGTGTTTGCTTTCATTTGTCATTTTGCTAGAAGTATAATAAACCCTAGAGAATGGACTAAGATGTTATTGTTCTCAGGTTGATAAAGTCTGCATGGAAAGTACTGCTCAATTCTTTTAAATTACAAACTTGCCAAATTCTAAACAAACTCAGTGGAATGGAAGAAGTTCTTATGAATTTTATCTCTTTCATTTTACGATGCACAATATCCTGCCCTTTATTAAAACACATAAGGGATGGACAGTGAGAATCTAGGATAAGCCTGTTACTGTTCCCAGGGGCCTACTCCATCCCTCATTTATTTGACTTCTCGTTTTTACTAAACCTAGTATCTCTCATCTAGAAATGATGTCATGCTGTCAGACACACACACAGACTTACACTCTTATCTCTCTCTCTCTTACAAGCGCACAGAAAACTCATATGGAAGGGACTCTATGGGGTTGGCTAACTCACCTGCTTGTGCAAGGCAGAGTCAGCTCCGTCTCAACCCTCCCTGACAAATGTTTCTCTAACTTTTTTTCTTTATAACCCCAGTGACGACCATTTCACAGTCTCCCCAGGCTGCCAGTTACCGTTGCTTCACGGTTACCCTTATGAAGCTCTGGTGAATGGTAAGCCATTCCTATGCTTGCCTAAATCAGTGAGAAATTGTTTATTTGTTGAAAGCTGAAATCTACCTTTGCCTCTGTGCTGGAAAGTGATCGTAGTGAAGATTTTTTTGCATGTAAATTTTATGTTATCTCTGCTTTAAGTACATATACCTTCTCTGTATCTCTCAACACACGCTTTTGTACATACACACATGTGTGCACATGCCATTATCAAGTTGCCTGTAAAGTCTTATAACCGCGATTAATGCATGTAGCTTTCCACTGATGTACACCTGCAGGTAGATGAGGTGGTAGCTTCTCTGGGGTGACAGCGGGTATGCGGAGTGTGGCTCCTTTGCTGTCTTTTGAGGGATATGGTGAAAACCATATTTCTGTGTAGCATGAGAGTTATTTCCTGTTTTCTGCCTATTAGCTCGTGTACATGAGATTGATCTGGTCTAGAGACTTCACTGCAGGGGAGTCCACAGAGCCTGTGAAAAGATGAGCACTGCTTTGGAATAGATTCTAGGTCATAGGGGTTTTTATTTCATTTTATTTTACTATTTAAGATATAAATTTAGAAACTCATTAAAGCTTTGTCCTGATGGACGAAACATACTTAAAACACTACAGGATTTTCTCTGAAGGATACAGTAGAATTTGTTGACAAGATTAAGGACAGACAAAGGGTGTCATCCAAAGCCCCCAGAAGTCAGTGAGGAGCTTCACTGACTGTTAAGGGCCTTGGATGTGGCCTTCAGAATTTTAAGGGGGGGCTGGGAGTGGGGGAAGAGCTTATTTTACTTCTTAGATAAGTAATAATACATTACTACTTCCTAACAGAAACCACGGGCATCGATTTCCCATAGATTTGTGTGTGGTGGTTTATAAGACTAATTTTTATAAATGGTTTCTGTTTGCAGATGTAAGCAACCTCTTACTGCAGTGTCTGTGCAACTACCATTAAGGAAATGGTTGTTATTAGCAGGTACTTTTTAAAGCTTAATTTTGTTGAAGCACTGTTTTTTTGAAAAATACAAATATATGTAAAAATTGCAAAATGGGGAAAAAAAATCTATAGCTCAGATGGCTGAGAAATCTTTTGAGAAAATTGGTTTAAAAAGCATCTTAAAAAGATGGACACAGCTCAATGCAATTCTAAATATAATTCTAAATCCTATTAATTCTAAACATAATTGCAGGAAAAGAAAAGGAAGATCAGGGAGAAATATAACTGCATGGAATAAATGGGTCTCTTAAGTACATATGCATTCTGCATTGAACTTGCCCTGAAACCTTGTTTTTAATCTTACCTCAGGTAATAGATCTTTCTTTAGCAGTTTCTTTTTAGAGTAACCCCTTAGCCAAGGGAATGGGAAAATTATAATCTTGAAGTCCTGTTTGTGGAGGTTTATAACTCAAACATTGACACATTTACTGTCAGGTAAAATCTGCTGTGGGAGGTCTCTGGTGACCTGGCAGGGAAGTTTTGCTATTCTGTTAACTGCTCTTTGGGTTGTATGAGCTCCTCAGAAGTGGCTTCTTGAATTCGTCTTTGTGTAGGACAACAGTAGGAGAGGGTGATTGAGTGGCGTGCCGGCAATACTATTGGTTTTCAGGCTTTTCACTGTTAAGATCTCAGCTGAGAACATGATTACAAATGGGGAATGTTCTGACTTTTGAGGGCTCCGTATTCTGGTCTGAAGACTGGTTTCTGAAATTGAGAGACGTCTGTCCACCTCATGCACTTGAAAGCTGTGGGTGGTTTCTGATGTCATCTCTTCCCCACTGCATTTCGTAGTGTAGCCTGTTGTCATGATTTACAGCAGACAGCAGTTGCTGAGAGCTATTATAGCAGAATAACTGAATCAGCAAATGTTTCACTGCATTTGAAGTGCCCCTTATTTACCTAGTACCTTTGTAGAATCTTATGCAAGAAGTTTAGTAATAATTATGTGTTACATTCTTAAAACTGTTACCTTTGTCCTGAGGGCAGGGAAGTCCTGTTCTGTGTGAACTACAGCTGCTGATTTCTGCTCTTTGAGTGCTGAAAGGGTTCAGGTGCCTGACAGAGGCTTCTCTTCTCACCGGCACTTCTTTTGGAAATATCTTTTTCATTAACCCAAATGTTATTGGATCTAGCATCTTGGATTTACCTGAATATCCAGGTACTGAGAATTACATGTGCCAGCGATAGGATGGGAGGTACTTTTTGAAATAAATTGGGATTTCTTGAGGAAATGGGCTTTGTCCTGGGAGCTGCAATACGTGGCTGAACCTTTACGCTCTTAATGCCAAGTTTGAGCCAATGAAGGATCAGGTCCTGAGTAAAATGAGCTCGCATGAGTAAATGTAGCAGATCTGATCCTTGCTTACATTTAATAAATCAACTACTTTAGGTTGCCCTTAAGAAAACTCTGTATTGAAACTCTGGATATATAGTAGTTAGTGCTGTAAACGCATTATATACTGATAAACTTTTGTGAGAGTAAAAATTATTTCCTGCAAGCATTTTACTGTTTACTACACTTTCAGTTAAGGGTTTTAAAACATGTATGTGATGCTATTTTCATGACAGTTATTATTTATTTAGGGTATCTACTAATCTCTTCTTAATTATTCATGTCATTTAAATTTTACGTGTTACTGCCACAAGTTACAGCTACCTTTTCTGTAAGAAACATTGTACTGTCATGTATTATACTTCGGGGCAAGGTTAAGACTCAGTTGTTACGCATTGTATCTGGAAACTGAAGAGTCTTGAATCTCAATTAATTCTCTCTCTCTCTCTTGCTCCGCTTTGGCTTTCACTTCTGTTACGGCTTTGATGTGAAATGCCTGTAAACTACAAAATTTGGTCTGATGTAAATTTCAAGAATTGTTTAAGCAGTTTACATTTTGATATATAGTTATTTTGTTTCGGTGTGCTTTTGCATCTCCATATAATGAAGAATTTTTAAGTCTTGAGTTTTCATCTGACTCTACTAAAATCAGGAGAGGTTTTTCCTAGTGGCTTCAATGGGAACAGAGCTAGCACTTGGCTGCCTTTGAAAAATCAGACCCGTAATTTATTAAACAATAAATCACTGTCAGCATTTATAGTGGGTGTCAGCATTTACAGTGGGTATATACAGCATTTACACTATAAATATACCCATTAGATTAGTCGTTACAGAAGTGGAAGAGTTACTGTTTGCTTCATCTGGGACACTGCTCGGCTGCCAGCCAAGGCCAGGCTGTTCAGTTTTGGCTAGTTGCAGTGGGCTTCTTACTAGAGAATTTCTCTCGGTGGTGTGTGGTTAGCTCAGTGTCTGTCTGTCTGTCAGACCAGGTAGTATGGCAGCTCTGCTGGAATAGGCAGTATGGAAACACAGAGTATGAGGCAGTCCTGTTTACTGAAGTGGTTGCCTCTGAAACAGAATTGAAGAGGTCCTGTGATTTACAGAGAAAGCCGTGCCTCAGCCCGGCATTAGCACCCATGTTTCCTATTGCTGGTGGCAGTTCATGGTCTGTTCTTGGGGCCGGCTCCCCTGCTGCTTCAGTAGGGCTGTGCTTTTTGCCAGAGTTCCTCTTATGGTGCATGAAGCAATTATTAATACAGTAGTTGTATAGGAAAATGCAAATACATGTACATATTTGTATGATATCTAAGTAACTTGAAGTAAAAATCAAATTGTTATGCTTTCACTGAGCTGAATGCTGGTGTTCTGATAGTGGGAAGAACCACGGAGAAAAGCAGTGCATGTGCTGCAGCAGGGCTACACAAAACGTGCTGCTGTGTAAAACAGTTACTCTTCTGTGCTGGTGGAATCCACTTCTTCTGTCTACTCGGGGACCCCAAGTCAGTGCATTTAAAGAAAAGAGTACAGTTTTGGATATAGTATTCTCAGTTCCACCTAAATCCTGCTATAGGTGTCTAAATCTGTTTAACTTCAAACCATAGGCACGTGTAGGTGGTAGAGGCACACAGTGGTAGGTGTGCATATGTCTCTCTCAAAAAGCATCACTTGGTGCTTGAAGAGTGAATATGTCAGGCCCAGACCCTCAGGAAGAGCTGCGGCTCCACTGGTTTCCCGTTTGTCAGAGGCCCAGTGGCTGTGCGTGAGGCATGTTTTCAGCTTGTTGACAACTTTGGTGCAGCTGCAACCAAATCCTTAACTGACAACTACGTCCGCTAGGACGGCTTCGTGGACAGTCTCCCATCATTTCAGTCACTGACTTCACATCTGCTGTAATTTAAAAAAGCTGTTATGTTGGGTTTTTTTTTTCTAAAAGGGAAGCTAGAAAGCTGTTATGATTTTCTGACACAGAAGCCAGAGAGAGAATAAAGAATACGGTGCTTGTCCTGTATTTTTAGAGAAAATTGCTTCTTTTCACACCTGCTTGCACTGAGTAATTTGAGTAAACAAATCAGGACCAAATTTTCACTCGGACCCTGCACATTAATAATCTTCATCTATGCAGCTTCCCATCATAGCTCTTTAGGATGGGGACATTGTATGAACTGTTTTATTACAGGAAATACATGTCATGAACATATGTATCATCATGTTCATTACATTTGTGACACCTTCAGAATGAGAAGCCTGTAAAAGGGAATGCCTAAGTACTTTCTTCACATGGAGGTAAATCAGTGAGTGAGTACTCTTTGAAGTGAGCTGAGGAGCTGGACATTTTCTCCCTGGAGGTGGGAAGAGGCCCCAGGAATAAATGTGGACAGTTACTGTTTTGAAAGGAGCATTTAAAGGAGAGGATCTGTTGTGGTCCTTGTGCCTATGGCTCGGCCCACCTACATAATGTGTGTGGGACAGAGGGACGTACGGTGGGGCTGAGCAGATATACCTCGAGCTGCAGTAAAGGAGGCCCTTCATGACTTTATTCTCCTTTTATTCCTTCCACACTATATAACACTAAGTGCAATGAGTTCTTGTAACTTCCATTGAGAAGGGTTGTTTCTTGCCTCTGTAACAAAACAGGCATGGTAGGGGGATGATTGCTGAAAATACCCCTGCAGAGGTCACAGACATTGGCATTTGAACAGTGCACGTGCCTGATGCTCAATGACACAGTTTTCGAGCTGGAACATCTGAGTTAGGCAGAACTTCAGTCTCTGAGAAAAGGAACTTGGGTCCGTGGCTGGATGCAGAGAAATGGTCAAAATGGCAAAAGCACAAATGAGAGGCCAGACAGGTAAAAGAAGTGACAAACCACATTATGGCAAAGTACAGGCCCTTCTTACGCTAGTATTAATTTGAAAATACAGCAGCAAAACAAAGCCTCCAGAATGAAAAGGCATGGAAAGGAGATCTTTAAATCCATCTTAGCTCAGTTTATGTTAGTTTTACTGAAATCATTCATCCAACCTTGAAAGTCCTGAATTTACAGCTATGTGGCAAATTCTACATGCGAGAGAAAACTGTTGGTTGAAAATGAAAGTGCTGTGAAAATACCGGGATGGAAATACTGGTGTGCAGATGGGTGTTACCCATAAGCGCTCTCGTACACACTGCCCTGCTTGATAAGCTACAGATTGTGGGACTGAGGTTGGCATAAAAGATCATCTTGTGCAGATCTTCAAAATACCGTGATGAAATCTCTGTTTGTATTCAGTCTTAGATGTTTCATCCTCCAATACTTCCGTAAGATGCTGAATTAATTCGTGGGAATTTGCAGTAGAGCCATTCTCGCCGCAAATACAAGATCTGTAGCATAGTAATATGAAATAGTACATGTTTTTAGAGGTTATATATGGCTATATAAGCATTCAGAAAGTTTCTGTGTGTATGCTAGTGCTTTGAAAAAGGCACTAAGTGGCACACTGGAAAATGAACTTTTTTCACTGTTTTGAAACTTGTCCCCTGACTTTGCCACAGGACCTAACTTCATTTGAATGTTACTTTTGGGTTTTTTATTATTTAGAGAAAGTTTCTTTTGCTTAAATAAATTGTAATCTTAAATCTTCATTCATATGGCCTTGATCTTGCTGCCTTTTTCAAAGCATGTTTGTCTGCTGCCGGTTCTCCAGCTGCAAAAATATATGATGTGAATGATTGCCCCAAGGTCAAAATGCTTCTGAGTGTGAAATTTGACAATGTGCATATTTATCTAGCTGATAAACATGTCAAATATAAGAGATGTGTTTGATGAGAAGATAGGAAGCAAAATATTGAGGATGTGGAGGCATATGTCCAGTCTTGTCATTTTCTGTGGGCTTTCAGATATTTTTGTTGGTGTATCTCTAAGTGTTCAAGCTAATAGTTGTGTTGACGGATGATATGAAGATGTAAGGAAGTTGCAGTGTAAGGAAAATATTTATTAATGCTCAGTCTCAGAAATTGTCAAACAATGACAGTAGTGAGAATGGGATAAAATCTGAAGACTTTGTGACCCTTAGTGAGAGTTTTTTCAAGCAAACACAGGGTAAAAATGGAGAAAGGACGTAGGAGTTTGCTAATTATGGTTTCCTTCATGAGGAGAGAAATCGTATTTAAAAATGTGCATACATCATTTGTTCTAATGTAATAAGTAAAACTATATAAAAGTAATTTTATTGGGGAGGGAAACAGTAATTAACCTATCCTGTTACCAAGAAACAGGTTTTTTACCAGAGAGAGTTTTGCTGGGCATAGCAATCTTACCTTTGATTATGTATTATTACATTATGAAAACTGCAGTTCAGTCAAACTCATCTTTCATTCAACAGATTTTCAATTTAATGTGGTATGAGCTTATTGAGGTTAAGCTTGGTTTGAAGATTGCTGAAGGTGACATTTCAAATAAACGTATTTCTTCTGTAGTCTTTTCACAGTGAAGCTAGAACAAATGAATGACAGACGTGAAATAATCTTAGAGTTGAGTAATATGACTTGTAAAATTCAGATGTTTTGAGTAACAACGTCCCTAATTTCTTTTACGTTTGATTAATTTCTGTAGTGTGGTTCACAGGGCCAGGAAGACTTAATTATAGTGTGAAGCAACTCACCATGCCCTGTTAGACTGAGTTCTTGGTAAGAAGTGTTTAAGGTCTCTGAAAGTCTGTAGCAGCAAGAGCAGCAGGTGAAAGCCAATTACAGGTGCAAATGTAAACTTAACCATTAGCAGGTAAAAAGACTAGTGTTCAGGAAGTTACTCTCAGCATGATGAAAATATACACCAATCCAATAATATTGATTCCAGGTTGCTTGTGAAGGAAAGGAGACTGTCCTGGGCGAGCTGCCCCAGCCCTGCTCTGAGGCTGCAAGTTGCACTGAGAAGCTATTTTTACAGCTGGGCAGGGGGTGAGGGGGAGTCCAAATTTGTCCTTAGTTTTGGTCTCCACTTTGAGTATTTAAATTGGCTAATATGTGAATTCTGCAAATGAAGAGTCATGCGTCCCCTGGGTCTTATGCAACCCATCAAGTTATGGGCAGCATTGCTACAGAGAGGAGCGAGTGTGCAGCTGAACTTCTGCCGAGTTGCAGAGAGGGGGTGCAACAGCCTACCTGAAGCATATGTGTCAATATACATAAATAACAAGAATATTAAAAGTATATAAATATACTACTTATCCACATATCTCTGCCCAGGATTACGCTGAGCAGATCAGACTGCTTTCCCGGTTGTGCTGTGCTCACCTAGCTGTGTGTTGCAACACAGAGTATCTCCTTCCTTTCTGCCTTGGTGTCGTCTGTGCTGAGCTGAGCAGTGGGCTTGGCCAGACTCGTGGCTTGTGCCCAGTTATGCTGTGTCTTGGTTTGTGTCTGCACTGTTGTTACTGCGCTGTAAAAACGGAAGCAATTTAGTGCCAATACACCCTGCCAGGGGTGGCAAAGCAGCTGATTGCAAAGATACACATCAGCAAGGGGAAGTAGAATTTAAACTCCCTTTTAATTTGTACTGAGACATTAACTGGGAATTATGAACCAGCACTATTTAATGAAATACACAGCCTTTAATAGATACGGGATGTGTGTGCTTAACATGTATGACAAAGTAAGTGGTGTATCTGATTGGATTAACAGCAAATTAGTGTATGACACTGCTGATTCAACAGTCTTTTTTTTTTTTTTTTTAGGATTAGAGTGACTTTGGCTTGATATGTGATCTATTCAATGCTCTAAATGAACTGTAGGCTGTATTGGTTTGATCCATTATTTCAATGGGGAAAGGAATTTAGTCTGAGAAAAGTCACAATATACAGCATGGGAAATGATTTTTTTTTTACATCGTATGAACGCTTTTCTGTGATGTGAAATTTCCTCAAATATGATCCCCAAGCAGTAAATAATAACTTGCAAAGACATTTCCCCAGAATATAAGCACTCAATACATAATTAGTGAAAGCTTGTGTTTTCCGTGTTATTTTCCAAACCTGAATCCAAAGGACAAATACCCTTTTTCCTGTAAAGACATTTATCTCAATCAGCAGATTTGATTGAATGTTCTCACGACATGAAGATAAAAGACTATGTAAATAGATGGAGCATGGGTTGAATTTTAGTCTTGCCTTTGTGGGAAAAGCACCTTGCGGCTTCATGAGTATTTTTAAAATTGAAAGTCAAATTGCAACTGTCCTGCATTAGTCCTAGGTCAGTGTGTTAAACTTTTAAATAGTGATGTGTCTCTGATTAAAGATTAGGAAAACTGATTTGGATCTTAAAGCAGTGCGTGTCTATGATGGGTTGTCCTGTTCTTAGGAAATCTCTGTGCGATAGGTAGGATCTGAACACCTGGGGATTCTGGACTAAGGCACCTTTACAAAATTCATAGAAATGGACATTTCTACACGTCCCAATGTCCACTCTAGGCACAGTCACTCCAGGCAGCCTTATGACATGTTCACTTACCCTTACTGTGCTACTATGGAGTGGAGCAACAACAGTTGCTGGTCTGCTTTGGAGAGAAACAGAGTTTGTTTTCAGTTAGAACAGTCAGTTCTGCTGGTAGTTTTACTTATATGCGTGAACATTTATATAGAAGTGGGGAAAAAATGGTTTGCAG
>Ga0181612_104887_pt1 | contig 10018 bp, 4 predicted proteins | sample HoacroProtozoa21_FD_119630 | JGI IMG/M metagenome (GOLD analysis project Ga0181612, IMG submission 119630) | Hoatzin crop microbial communities from Cojedes, Venezuel. Combined Assembly of Gp0051906, Gp0051904, Gp0051908
GAATGATGCGCCCAGCGGATAAACGAACAACAAAACAGAAAAAAAAAAAAAACTAACAAAAGTTCAAGGCACCAGACAAAAAATTCATTAAGTCTAATCCTTTAGGCATGCCCTTTTTTTTTTTTTTTTTCTAGTATTTGTCCAAAAGCAGAGCAGGGTGGGATTGTACAGGAATAATTCACCCAGCCAGGACTCAGTCCGCATACTTGTTTGTAGTTAGGGAATTTTAATGTTAAATCACTGTACAAAGATGAGATGGCTCACCTAGATTTTGGTATAAAGAATACAGATTGGCAAAACACAGCAATGAGCACCAAGATACAGGTAAACAGCGTCTCCAATTTCAACTGGCTTCTGAATTCTTCAAGAAACAGAAGGTGAAAGTGTGGAACGGGTCCCAGGGAGTCTGAATCTCGCAATATTCATAGCTCCAGAGTGGAGCAAATTCATGCAGGCAACGGATCCGTGTCAGTAAGCTGGAACGGTATAAGACTGCATCTCACTCCAGACTTTGGGACGCACACTTAGCGTGATGCCCAAGAGGAAGGCTGCTCAAAGGGCCAAAGGGCTGGTTTGAGCACCTGATTTGTCAGGCCCTGTTCCTACCCTCGTACCTGTGGGTACTGCTGTTCACCAGCATCCAGAAAACTGCCAAAGACATGTCTCAGCATTTGCAAGAGCTGTCATTTCATAATTTTTGCAATTCCTCATTTGCGCTGGCATCCTCCCAAGAGCAATCTCTTAATTAAGCACCGCTCTCCTCTTTGAAAGTTTTCTATTGATTAGTTGGTAACTTAGGGGATCAGACACAGGAAGAATGGTGAAGTTTGCACAGAGCCCCAGGACACGGAATAAAATTGAAATGATTTTTCCAGAACGCTCAGTGGGAGGCTTCAAAAAAAATGACAGTTACAAGGTTGGATCCTTACTGAACGCAAAGCGATGCGGTTCCACTGAGGGAAATGCTGTGGTCTGCTTCTAACGAATTTCTCTCTCCAGTGGCTGGATGTCAACCCACACAGCTATTCTCAGTGCATTGCTGGAGGTCGTGCTCTGCCTCCCAACTCACTGCTTTCAGTAGCAAGTACCTGCCCGGTATAGCCTAGAGCGAGGTCTTCTAAAACTTCCTTAGTCCTTAAGGTTCCCTCTTCTACTCTGATTTTTTTCTCAAGTGGGCAGTTTTACCACAACTCTGTATTATTCCTATTGGGAGTAGCATGAACAATTCAATGTTCAGTTTTCTGGAAATTTGACAAAATACATTAAAAAAAGACTTCACTGTTTCTGAACTTGAGTATTTAAACATGTCTTAAACAAATCAAATGACATGTCTAAGCATAAAATATTTGCAGGCAGTTTTCATTTAGAAAAATGTCAAAGCAATGCATCTTGTCTTTTAGAAAGACCATTCTGTTCTCCATGAATAACCACATAAAACTTCGATGAGGTTACAGAATAGGTTGACACAATGACATTTGTACTAGCTGCTGCTTTTGCAAAAAAGTTTTGCATTTTCCCAAGCCTGCTCCTGGTATCTGTGGAGGTGAAAACCAGCAGACTTGTTAGTGGTTTAAAGGAGCAAGGCTCCATTTTGGGAATTAAAGTTATCTGGATAACTCTTATATGAAGGATGGCAGGGGAAAGCCAAATTTGCAGAAAAGCCCCCTGGTTTTGTCGTAATGTGAGCAATAGGGATTATTTTCAGGTGGTTGTAGCAAAATCCTAGCTTTCTGGAGGATGATGGGAATTCTGATGAACAATCTGGACCTTTCAGACCTGTGCTGCTTTACCGTAACAAAATCCCAGGAAAGAGCTGGTTAAACACTTCGGTCTGTAACTGGTTTTACTGACCAAATCCCCCTGTCAAAAAGAACCCATCACTAAAATGTGGATCTTTTTGATTAACCCGTAACTTTCAGAACAGCTGACGACTACCTAGCATTTTCTGGGAGAGTCCCTTAAATCACTGCCATTTGGATATATCGGCATCCCGACTCTGGAAACTTCTGCACACCTTTTGCAGTGATATAAACGGTGAGAGGCGGAATGGTGGATCCAGGGGCTTAACAAGACTTTTCCCAAGATCTCAGATAAATTGAATGCAAGGAGCTAACTCAGCAATCTGACAAGTACCTTCTGACCCAATGAAAGCCACTGTAGCAACGGAATACAACTTCCCTACAAACATCCGCATGATCTACCTGCGTCTTGAACCTCTGTCTCCTTCCAAATCTTAACAGAGCATTCAGTGAGAGATAAACACGCGTTTAGGTGTCTCGTTGATAACCATAAAGCGACTGTAAAAGCCAACCAGACTGGAACATTTTGCCCCAAGTCATAGTGGTGAAAAAATGTGGTAATGGCAAATCATGCCTTAGGACAGCTCTCGAAATGCTCTCAGGCCGAATCAGAGCAGTTTTCAGAAAAGGACAGCTAAGGACTGGGAGGGCAAAGTATTTTCTGTTGCATTGAAATTTAGCACAAGAAAAAGTCTCGATATGTCCTGTTGCATCCTGAAAGCTATCTGGAATTTTCCCCTGCAGCATTGTGCAGCGTTAGCAAGAACGCTGCTGGTCCCCTAGAGTTAATATGTAAGTTTGTAATACAGGGTCCATGTTTATTTCTAGATATCTCATGTTGTCTGTCCTGTACTTCATGCCAACATTTCATATAACTGCTGAGAGATCTAAACTCCAGTGTTGATGTTTGCTTAACAATATTAAATATTATACTGAGCTTCCTGTTGTTCAGTTCTTCTATACTGCACTGAGCACACTTTCAACCAGGTTGTCCTGGTAGTTCAGAAAGGAACATCTCAATTGCATTTTAAGACAAATGCATTTTCACACACATTTATGTCTGAAGTTACAGACGGTAACTAGTGTTATTACAGATGGGGGGGACAAAGGACAGTTAATTCCACGAGTAATTGACCTGGGAAAATAGGATGCATCACTTTTAAATATTCCATCAGACCACGCTGTGCAAAGTGAAAGAGTAGACACAAAGTGGCTGACCTCATTCTCAGACTCCCACCGGAGAAACGCTTCCAGGGATACCTGTTTAACCAACTTCTGCTTGCTTACGGCCAGGCTGCATTTTGTGCTCTGTGCTTTCTTACGTGGGACACAGCATCATTGGTACGGATGAAGAGATGCCGTGGTACGCCGTAGTTCTTCAGCAACTTCTGAGCCAGGAATTTTACAAGAACGCCTCCTGTATCAGAAAACCCCCAGCTACTCACCTCGACGTTCAGGTGGTTTGCGCTTGAAGGGGATTGCAGGAGAGTGGAAAGCATTCAGAAATGGAAAAGAAAGATATTCATATTACACGGGCATTCATGTTCCTACTAAAAGTTACACCTATGTGGACCAAAATGTACTAAAATTGCAGGAGACTTTTGAGTAAGAAATTTGGTATCCCATCATAAGAACAACTGCCAGAGCACTTTTGGAAAGTCAGTCCTTGTCAAAGAGCTCTCTCAAAAAACAAAGACTGTTAGTAACCCTCTAATTTTCTGTCCCTCGGCTTTATTTACTGCTGTTTCTTCTTTGTTTTAAAGACCAACGTTTTTGTCTGTGTGAATGGGCCGCAGCTGTACACCAGACCTCGAGATGTCCACACGCCAGGATCACAACTGCTGCTAGTAACCGCAGTTCTGTTTTGGAGGTGGTTTTGGTCTTTGTTTTGCTTTGGCTTTTTATGCATCTAATGGTAATATGAAGGAGGGCAGCCAAAGAGCAGGGTTTTTTCTTCCTCCAACTGAAAAATAGCCATCTGCCAAAGAGGATGGAACCAGCAAAAAGAACGCTACTTCTGTTCTCATCTGTCTGCGGCTGGAGGTGAGATAATGCTGAAAAAGGTGTTGCCATCTCCTATTTCCAGTCCTGTGCCTACAGACATGCAGCTTAGCTGTTATTTTTTTTCCACTGGACAGCAGCTTATTTTTAAAATGACTGTAATTCTCAGTATATTTCTAAACTAAAGGTCTGCAGTTCTGGACACGTGGTCAGATAGCAGTCTTTGCCTGCTCTGCTGCATTATGTTTGCTATTCTTATCGCTGGCTCCCATGCAAAACAAGTCAAACATCTCCGATATATGCCTTTTATTTGAACAGGGATGGACTCATAGATATAAAATGAGCAAGAAGGCCCATCTGATGAGCAAACATAAACATGGAAAGGATTCGATCACTGTAGCAGAGTAGGCAGAGACCACAGCACTCCATGACAGGGCATATCATCTGGGCACATCCTCAGTTCTGAGCTAAGCCATTCATCTTGGGTGATCAGCTACTCATCTGCAGTTTTACAGAGCTTTCTGTCATTAAAATCAGCATTTTTAAATCAACCAGAATGACTATTCATAGTCTCACTGCACCTAAATAATTCAAACACCTAATTCCAATAAGCTCCACTTGTAATTTACTGCCTTATTCCTGTAGTCCTCCACTGGAACAGATTCAAGACCACAAATCTGAGTCCCCAACACCTAAATAGTTTTGCAAACCTGAACTTCATGCCAAAATCCCAAACACAGACAAGAGCGGCCAGAACATGCAGTGTCCAGTGCTTGCTTCAGTGAGGGAGCAAGACCCCAGGCAGGGCAACGTGCAGACCTCAGTGTCTCCTCTGTGCTCTCTCTCTGTCAAGTCCATCTGGAAAGAAGACATTTTTTAATTATGCTGAAAAGCATACCGAGAAAAATGGTTTTCACATGTATATAAATGCTTTGTATATGTATTGTTATGTATGGTGGGTGTATGTTTTCCAGATTGCGACGTTAAGCTTGAATTAGATAACGCAACTGCATAATTTGACATCACACCCTCCAAAGTCCATCTCCAGACACACACACACATCTATGTGAGCGACTCTGCTTTTTTAAGTTATTCCTTCCTTTTTTTAGGTACTCCCCTAATTACCTGTTAACAAGGCATTTACTGTGGCAGGAGTTGGAGAACAGTTCTTTCACGCCATGCTAGCCTAAAGGCCTTGGGAAGGCCTCGCAAGCAGGTGGAGGGGAAGCCAGTGCAAGTCAGCCTTCTTTCTGTGTCTTGTTGACCAGGTCTCAGCAGGCTGCCTATTTCACTTTGCTTGATATGGTCAATATTACTGTTTCTCCTTTGTGGGACTGTAAGGATTTATTGCTGCCCTCGCCGAAGAAGCGGGTAGCTGTTTGTCAGACGCTTACTTTCAAGCGCACAGTTTGAAAATCATTCATGCATGGTCTTCTGCTTGGATTGTTCTGCTACGCTGTTCACCTCTTGGTTGTGTTAGGCTTCAGACAAAGCACACTTTCCCTGCTCTTCCTATTTTGTCCTTCACTTCACTGGCAATGGTGGTGATATTAAGACTGCCAGCGTCAGGCTTCTGAGTCAGCTTTTTCCTATTCCCTGTGGCATTTGTGTGTATTTCTTTGTTGCTGTGCTCTTTGCTACAGCACTGAGAAGTTTACCCAGTAGTTTACCTTTGCTGTTTGGCTGGCTGTGACACGACGAAGACGCGACTGCGTGTCTGTTCCCAGCCAAGCTGCACCAGCCGGCTCCAAAACAATCGCCGTAGTGTCGCGTCCGGGGACACGCTGCGCCGCTTCGCTGACAGAAACGGCGGCGGCAGGATCTGACAGCACGTATCACCTCCAAAAACCTAGGCAATGCTTTATGCCAATGAGATAATTTGTGTGCATCTTCATTATTATTATTATTATTAAGTTCTACTGAGAGCGTTGCATGTTTTCGTTGTCCGGCCCTGGATTTTCCGATGTACGACTTAGCTATTTACCAGGTCTTTCATCTCTCTTAGTTATCTGCATATGAGAAGTCAAAAAGGCTCTCGTGTATTTTCAAGAACAACTTTTCTCAAGAAAACGCTTATACATGATGCCTTTTCTCATATGCAGATCTTCCAAGCATCCTTAGGATGCTAGTACCAATCGTGACCCTCTGATCAGAGCTTGTTCTTTCAAGTTCCTGCCTCCAATCTCCTACATAGTTGCTTCAAATGATGCTTTCCCTTAGGAAGAAAAATGCATTTTTCGTACCTTTCTCTGTGATCTAGGACTGCTGTGTGAGAAACCATCTATTTGCATCTCACAGTATCTCAGCTTTAGCTCTGCTGTTCCAAGCACGTCACTTGACAGTGTTCTGGGGGTGTGCAGGGTACTTTGTAAAAATGCCTTCTGATGACTTACAGTAGTTCCTGAAGACTCCTTCCTCACCATGCTGGGGGAGCTTATTCCACATGCAGGTGATGGCATGATGCTTCAGCTGTGCGTACATTTTTCTGTGGGTATTAGTAAGGCTAACGTGAAAGCTCCTGGTTGCCATATTTCTAGATGCAATGTCCCAATCCCCATCTCGGTGGTGCCCTGCTTTGCAGCTGCCCTCTCCTTCCCACTGCAGAACATCACTGAATTCCAGAACGGGCAAGTGAGTCCCCACTCTTTGCTTCATTGCTTAGATGAACCGCATCCCTCGCATTTCCATCTTCTACTCATCCTGGGGGGTTATGTACGCTAGGCTGACATGCGAAAATCCATGATAAATATTTTTGGAAAAGGAGGCTTTGATATGATGTAATAACATCTTTGAGATGTGGGATATCTTCCCTGCTGGTTTGACCTGTTGAAAGAGAGCTGCAGGTCTCTCAGCAAGTGTATTGTGCGTGGCGCAGCAATGAGCTAGAAATCACCTTGTTCTTCCATTTTCCCTACTTACATTGATCAAAGAGAAGAGCTTGAGTTCACACCGTGCTACATGTGTTGTTATGCCGTCTTTCCATCCAAAATAGTCTCTGTTTCAACGTTAATTTCTAAAGTATTTGAGTCCTGTTAGTGAGTCTTGCTGCCTGTCCTGCTTTTCAAATCCCGTACATTCGATCCCCAGGGCATTCGACCATCCCCACCAATTTGTCTCAGGAAATCCACAATGTGGTAATGTTGCCGTTTTCCTTGGCGATTTTGCCAGCATCATCCTTTGGCAGCAAGTACAAGAACAGCTTGGTTTTGCCTTGTGAGGCAGCACCTTACTGACTGTAGGCATTTCATACTGACTTCTCTCTAATGTACTCGATTGCTTGATACGGCCTTTAATGCTTTGTGAGGGCTATCAGCTGGAAAGTTCTGTGGCTTCTCAGAATTAGTCTCTTTTTTCCCATGTCCCCGTGGCTTTTTTTCTTCTGTCAATACAAGTAGGTAATCTGCAAAGTCGATGAGGTGCTGGCTTGATCATTTGATCCATTTCTAGTAAGAAGGTCCCTCAAAAAGCATCAGAGTGATGTTTTGGTATGAGTGAAGTGCACACCTAATTAAAAAATAGAGGTGGGAAAGAATGATCCTACGTGCAGCGCTACTCAGTTCATGCAGTTCTCATCAGAAAGAACCTTTTGGTTCCATATTTTTTATAAATTTCTTTGATATGCTATCTGGAGTTTAAATTGTTGCGGTGGCGTGACTGATGTTTGTTTCATGATATAACTGTTGGTGGTTATCTTTTTTCTTCCTCTTACATAATTCTCCGGAGGCCTTTGGAATTCAGCACGTTCACTTGTGCCCTAGAAACTTTCTGGCCCTCACTCAGTTTCCAGTTTCCATGCTGCTGCCTGAGCTTTGCAGCCCGTGTTCTTCGGAGTTTTCCGATTCACCTGTTTCTGCTGTTCCGTGTGCCGCCCATGTCACATCTCCACAGAAACTCGGGTACTCAGTGGCTGCTTGCATTCTTCCCTAAGGTGCCTTTTAAAAGCGGTTGATACATGTGGAGTCACATACATTTCATTAGTGTGCTTTTTTCCAATAGCACGCGAAGCATTGGTTTTGTTTAAACTATTTTTATTTCTGTGCTTCATTTCCCACCAATTCTGATATATTTTTCACGTCTTCTCATGTTTGATAAACTGCTGTTGAGCCTGTTCTGCTTACGCTTGTTTAGCTGTGAGCTACTTCACTTGTTTCTAATGATGCAAACAGATCTGCTCCAAGTTCTCTGAAAATTCTCACTAAGCGTCCCTGCGGCTCATCCTTTCCACCAGGCTGTCTCTGTCGTGGCTATTTCGTTTCTGATAGCTAATAAATGGCATCAAACCTCAAAAGCAGTTGATGGTGGCTCTGCAGCGAACGGCTGGTCTTGGGCAGTGTAGAAGAACCATTGACCGAACACGGCTCAGCCAAGAGCCAGAGCTGAAAGCTTGTGTTTGGCAAGAGACTGCTAATCTTTCTTTCCTAGTTTTGATGTGCTTGAGGTGGAGAAAGGAAAGAGATACTGAAGACTTCTGTGGAATGGCAGGAAATGTTTGGAGGTTTTTTTAATTCCTTTAAGGCATTTATCTGTGATCTCCAATTTCTAAAAAACATGGCTTCAAACCTTTTTGTGAGCAGGTGTACTTACTGAAATCAGAAGAAAAGCATGTTGAAAATGAACTAATGATTCTGGGAGCCATTGTTTTTGCTCCCAATTTGAAACACGTCAAGAGTCAAAAAAAAAATTGCTTTATGTCTAGTGGGGCTGTAGGACTTCTGGAAAATTTCTGCAGTTTCACAGGGACTCCCCCATTCCGCAGCTGGCACACCCAGCTGTTACTGCATCGCTGACAGCCTTTGCCCCTCGGCAGGGCTGGCACTCTTACCTGGCCCTATTTTTCATTTAGTTTCATTGTAAACTCGCAGTTTTCCCATTCCGGCCTAAGAACTGCAGAGCTGGTCAGTATTTCCTCTTTCATGTTCCCCTCCAGAGAAGCAGACACCGTGTTACTGCTGGCATTGCTCGTGATTTTGTGCTGGTTCTTCTGTTCGGGCCTCTGGATTTTTTAATGTTGGTTTTTTTCTTGGGAAGAGACTAGTTTATCTGTTTGAGACAACTCGTAAATGTTCAAGCATTAAGAAGAAAAAGAGAGCGATCCTGTTCTCATTCTTTCCCCCATTTCTGAGTAAGCAGTTCCTGAAGGTAGAGCTCTCACAACTTTGAAATACGGAAAGACACTTATTTTAAACGAAGCCCTGGAACAGGAGCATCATTTTCCACCTCAAACATCCCCCACTGCCTTTGGAATCCCTTTAGCTAAGAGTCAGGGCCTGAACTGGCACCTGAACAGGAGAGCAGAACTTCACAGAGCCATCGTAGGTCCTTGTCGCTGTGTACAGCGCAAGAGGGACAGACGAACGTGTAGGGAAGAATCCTTTCCGTCCCCTGTGTTCTGCACAAAACCCTACCACAGTTGAATTAAAAGACTTTGCTCCTTTCAGCGCTCCTGTCCGAGCGCAGGTTTCCAGTTCCCTGAGAGGCAGGACCCCCCTCCTGGCATCGCAGCGGGGAACTCCGAAGCTCCGAGCGCGGAGAGCTGTGACGGGGGGGTGAACGGGAAGAAACGGGGTGCAGAGCTCTGCTACAGCTGGGGCACAGCCTGCTCTGTTCTTTCAAGGCAGGCACGTGAAAACATTTTGAAAGTTGGCCCTGCCATTTAGTCACCGACATAAAAAGATAACCCAGTTCTGCATTTTGTCCTGCTGTGATGAATTCTAAGGCCCTGTGAATGAAACGTGAAGCTTTGTGTCCTCGCAGGTGAAATCCAAAGCCACAGTGAAATATTTCAACATTTTTGTCTTAGCCTCAGAAGCAAAGTTCAATTAGTCTAACCTAAGCATGTGTACTTTTCTGTCTGAAAAAATCAATTGTTTTTAACAGCTAAAAACTTTTCAAGCAACATTCGAACAGAGCACGTTTAAGAGGTGATCTCTGGCTTGCAGTTCCAGGTCCAGTACTACCTCAAACACGAATCAAACTCCTCACGACATTAGCAGCTCGTCACGAGCTCTTAGAAGAGAGTTCAATTTTCAGCAACAGCAACAAGAAGTTGTCTTTCCTCTGGCTGCTGTTTTTCTTCATATGTTCTCCTTTACCTGTATTTGTTAAATTATCACATGTAACAGTGGAAAGCTGGGATTCCCAAGGTTAAGGAAGTGACTAGCAAATAGTATGAAAGTGAGGAAATGTTGCTTATTTTGTTTGTTTGTTTTTTCTTTAGA
>Ga0181612_108433_pt1 | contig 10018 bp, 4 predicted proteins | sample HoacroProtozoa21_FD_119630 | JGI IMG/M metagenome (GOLD analysis project Ga0181612, IMG submission 119630) | Hoatzin crop microbial communities from Cojedes, Venezuel. Combined Assembly of Gp0051906, Gp0051904, Gp0051908
CTGAGCAACCTGATGTCATTAGCGGTGTCCCTGCTTGCTGCGGGGGGGTTGGACTAGATGACCTCCAGGGGTCCCTTCCAACCCAAAACTTTCTATGATTCTATGATTCTATGATTTATTTCAGAGGCTTGAACCAACTCTTTTTTGGGTCTTATTTGCACATCTCTTTGCTAAATTTGGTTTAAGGGAGGAAAGTATGAGGCTGGTATCTCCTATTGTTAGAAGCATATAATTTGTGACTGAAAGGAATTAAATGTTACTTACACTGTGCAAGGGTAACTGAATAGTCATCCATGGACAATCTCAGCCAAAAAGCTGTAAGCTCTTCCCAACATGAAAGCCTGCATACCATCCCACTTCAAGTCGGCCAAATGAGATAAGTGCTCCAACACTACAGAGGGTGTTGTGCAAAGGGGTCTTCTGTGTGCACTTCCATTCTAAGGACATTCTGCTTCACAGCTCCTTTGCAACAGCAAAGACTGTTTCACTCAGGTTTGTTCAAGGTTTCTTGTCGGTGGAGGCAAAACTGCCTTTTGCCATCAGTCGCATGCAATGTTGGGACCAGACCAGGCATTGGCCTCTTGCCGCAGAAAAGGAAGAGGAAGAAGAAGGGGCAAAGGTGGGACAGAGCTCCAGGGGCTGGTCCCTGGGAAGCCAAACTGCTGCTGCCCTGAGGACACTGCTGCTCTTCAACCCCAGGGCCAGCTGGGCTGTGCACCCTCTGACCTTTCAAATGTGACAGCCAGCTTGGCTTTCTGGACTCTCATACAGGCAGTAGGGTGACGGCTGTTTTAATGTCCCACATTTTGCTGCGCTGAATAATTGCCTGGTTTGTTTATGTTTAGCTCCAGGCCAAGTATTAGCTTCAGAATCATCACTTACTGCTCTGTGTGTGGCAGGACTATGGGAGTGAAAAAGGGGTTTTTTTACTAACAGCTCCTCTGAGAAAACCCAATCGTATTCCTTTGTGTTAGGCAACGATTCACAGGGATGCAATGACTACATGACTACGTAGCTGGCTAGCCACCTTAATCATCCCAGCTGTAACAGTCTCTGTGTTGCTAGAAGCCTTAATAGTACTATTAAAAGTTGCAGTGCATGCTAAAATCTGTAGAGAACTGTACAAGGGCTGCAGAGCTATGATTTTTCAGCAGAGTCTGAATCACACCAACCTAAACAAGGAGACGAGAGGCAATATCATGGTGGCTCTTTTGCCCCAAGGAACAAAGTTCAGAGTTTTCACCCCATAGAAGATGATACTGTTTCAACTTCTGGTTTGTCCCAAAATGTTTGTGTTCTTTTTTTTTTTTTCTTTAACTGAGATTAAATTATTAATTACACAAAATAAAATGTTTATTTTGGTTTATTAAACTCCTCGGAGATGCACATGTTGATAGAGATACCAAAACTGTTGCAGTTCTCTGGGAAACTCAAGTGACTAGGCCCTCAAACTACACCTACCATTAAGCAATGAGCTCACTGCTCAGGAGCCAGTGTTCTGTTCTGAAGAACTGAACTGAACTGAACTGAAACATTCTAGGTCAGCTCCATTTAGGTCAATGCAATTGAAACTACTCATTACCGTTTGATTTTCCTAGTGTGAGTGATTCTCATTTTTTCTGCAGAAAGCTGAACTTCTCATTAAAAGCAACCATTCATATGGAAAATTTCCAAGCAACTTTATTTGCTGTTTGTCTGTCTGACCAGAGGATCTGTTAGCATCAGGACCATGTACATCACTCTCAGTGTGAACTTTTGTTGTTCAGCCATGAAATACTAAACTGTATAACCAGCTCACTCTGGCCAATATCTTGCCCTTTTCTCTGTGCTTCATTTCCAAATTGATTTCTGTAGCTATTGTCTTGAAAAGTCTGAGAGTTAAAGCCAATAGCTGCAATTATGTCTCTTACATAGTAGCAAACATACCCTTCTGATGCCAGTGCTGCACCATGAGCCTGAAATTCTTATTTAATCTAAAAGATCTAGTTTTAAAAAATGGTCAAAACCCAATGTGTTATTGTCTTCCTCCTATGTTTTGCATTCAGTAATTCCTTTTTAGAAAAAACACTTTTCACTCACCTGCACTTCACCTAATTAAAGAGTCTGTCTGTACCGCATGCTGGTTTTAATAAAAGTCTTTTTTTTTCCTCATTGTACTTAGAAGTTCATTATTTTTTTCTGTGTACATGTATTGAACCGTGATAGATCAGTAATCAGGAGACTAAAATATGCCTTCCAACTGAGACAAAAGAAAAGCTTCCAATGCATAGATAATTACAATCTTAGACTACTGTTAAACTACTGAGGACTTATCATTACTATCTTTACAACCAGAGTCTTGAAGGAAGCACTGTGGTCCTGTATAAGATGCATTTAATTTTAGTTTCAGTGCACAGCACTGTGCTGCAGGCTAATGCAGTCAGATGGGTTCCCTCGACTGCAAGGATAATACTAACCAACCTCTTGCTCTCAGACATCACATTTAGCATCATTTTGGAGTTTGCTATTAGGGCAGGTGATCTCAGCATTTCTCTTTGACCCAAGGGAGGAACTAGGGCTCTGCTGATGAAGACCTGGGCAGGTGGGAGGGAGGTGGATTCATTCTGGGGCTCAGAGACCTAAATGTAGATGTCCATACATGGACTGGGTGTCCAACCTCCCCTGCCCGGCAAAGGAGCCCCAGTGTATTCAATGGAGTTGGGGGCTTTCAGTGGACCAGCTAGTAGGAGCCTGAGTAATCAGATATAACGCAGGCATCCAGTTTTGTTTCAGATGCTCTAGAATTTCTCCCACCATCCATGTCTCAACCGCTCCTCCTGTGCCATCTTGTCAACTTTGGGCTGGCGTTTCAGGTGGGAGCATCTTAAAGGCCTTACACCTGGGCAACAGCGCTGAAGCCTGGGTGAGCAGTATTACTTCTCAGGTGGCTTCATTGACTCTAAGGTAGCCTTAGACACCCTGCTGATACATACACACGCAAGGGTGATGTCTCTCCATAGTCCCAACTCCCATCCTTAGGTGTGCAGTATATGCAGCATGACAGTCTCTCCCAAATGGTCAGAAGAAGTTGAGAGCTGCAGGCCAAGACTGCCAGGTCCTCACCAAAATAATCTCTGGCTTTTGCATATTTTATCTTCTTTAAGTTGTGCCACACACAATGGCTTAATGGGATACCTGCCTCTGGGAGGTTGCCAGCGACCCAGTTCTGCGTCAAGAGTTCTAGCATCCTTCCTACTCTGTAACTAAGGTCCTGGCTGAGGACTTCATTTTACCAATGAGCAAAGTGAGAAAAACAAGTCTGATTCCCCATGGACTCATATGAGTCAGTAATCAGTGAAGCATTTACTGCACTACCTCTCCAACTGTGCAACAGAGTGAATCCCCCTGAGATCCTCTGCATATCTCTTAGTTTATAGCTTTGCTAAAGCTTCTTACTATCTTCTGACACCTTTTCTCTGAGGATGCCATTATGCAAAAACAATTTCCATGAAAGTTATGGGTGGGGGGAGGGAAGGGAGAAAGATAAGAGTAAAAGGCAGGTTTACATTTGCAATGACTGCTAAAACCTATTCACTAAACCATTAACCATGTCAAGGATTCTCAGTCTGCTGAAACATGGGCTCATCCGAGTTGACATTAAAATTAAGCAGGGGCAGATTTATTAAGGAAATGAGCTGTAGAAGCACTCACCCCATAAACCACAAATTTCAAACTTTTCCTCCATAGTTGTCTCCACATATAAAAAGACCTCTGCTGCTGATACTTTTCTCTACTTTCAGTAGCAAATTATTCAGGCAATCACTCATGCAAACAAAACAGCTGTACTTCCACTGAACTGCCTCCTCTGAAGCTGAACTGTGCTGCAATACTGTCTCGCATGCAAGCTGTTCAGCGTTCAGTAAAGGCAGATGTGAAGTCCAGGTAATGCAATCTATTAATTGTTCAGAGAACGCTAACCCCACAATTTAGGGTTTTCCGAGTTTGGATAACTGGGAGTTTAGATAGTTTCTTCAGCAGTATTACAACCCCCCGGCAGCTGCACTGAACTGCAGTTCAGTTACTTGAAGTCAGAAGTTAATAATCTTCTAGATGTCTCTTCAAGAAGACTGACATTAGGACCCATGTAACAACGGTTTTAATACCTGGTTAATTTAGTTTCCTTAAAAGCACACATTGGATTTAGAAAGCAGATGAAAGCTCATAGAAATGTTAAGATACAAACTAGGTAGTAGGAATGACGCTCGCATTCTTAAAGTACTTAAAATATAAAGTCAACAATAAAAATACCACTTTTGTTCCTGATTAAACGAAAATATGAGAGGAGGAAGAAATCTGAAGATAGGGGTTTGGAGTATACATTATGATTTAGTGATTCACAAAGGCCAAGAAATGAAATAACAATGGAAATTACGTCAAAAAATTCTTCAATATTTTTCAAGTTAAAAATCAGCAAAAGCCAGTCACTTTCAACAATTCTTCTGTTGATTTAATCTGTAAAATATTTTTGTGCTCCAATCTGCTCCTAAAAATAGTACTTAGGAGAATATGTTAAGAAACACAGTGTTTAAGGTGGCAAGACAGTTCCACTCTTCTCTCCTCAGCCTTAAACTTCCCAGATGTTGCTTTGTAAAAGCCTGCAATTTTTGAAAACATGAAGTTTTTCTTGTGGTTAACAGCACCAGCTCACTTCTGTCTTCAGACGGCTTTGAGCATCCATCACTGACAGCCTTTGTGTTGAGCTGTGTGTAGTGATTTACACTCGTGTCATGATAGTACAAATTGCTACCCAACCAAAACGAGTGTTTCACATTCACTTGATCAAGGAGTTAAAATTAATTAAATTAAAAATTTACTTCATGTGTAACTTAATTCTTGGTATTATCTCCCTGCCTTGATTAATAAACAGGAGACTGACATTCACTGGGTCTCTGCAGTGGACCTTTGGCCCAGTGTCCTCTTGTTTCTTTGTGGTCATAGGAGGCTTTAAAAAAAAAAAAGAAAAACCACCTATATTAAGCCCTTGTGATCAAGTATGAGCTAGTCTGCCCACAGGGAGATTTTCTGTGTAGCTCTGTGTATCTAGTAGTTGGTCTTTAAACTAATTTTTATATTGGCTTATGGTACAGTGGACAGAAGACCCCTCCACAAATTTAATTGTTTGCAATTTATCTTTTTGATTGCCACCTCTTACAAAGATAATTATTGTATTAAAACATCTTTGAGAAAGGTAAACCACTGTAGTAGTACTAAAATATGGGGAAAAAATACTTGCTTTTTTTGCACGGACACATACTTCACCTAATCTGGTTGTCTAGATAGTGATAGCATCATTATTAACCTATTTTGTACCTGATGTATATCAATTTATATGTTTGTTTCAGGCTGTATCAAAAGGAAAAAAGAATGAAAGTTAAAGCAATCAAGCAATGAATTTGTAAGGTGTGTCTTTACTGGCATTTATCTAATGTTTAAAATGTTATAAAAAGATAATGTAGATTTTATGTAATAGAAAGAAAAAAATAGCCAGCCTACACATAAGTACATTCGTAAATTGCAAAATATATGGCTAAATGATGTACAGAGGAAAGATCCTGAGCTAATGCAAATTTTCAGTAAAAGCAATGTTCTGCCCTGGATGAATAACCTGTACTTTAGGCTCGAGACAAATTGTAAATATAAATTCACCCTGGCATATTGAACTCCTGTTCCACCTATCTTGAAAACTTTATGCAGTGGTAACTAATTCCTACTCATCTATTTTCCAGGTGATTATGGTCACTGCATTACCAACTGACTGTTCTTTTACTTCGTAAGCAGGTGACACCTGTCTGCACCAAATAGCAAGGTGCAGAGATCATAGTTAAGCAGCACAACCTTAATCACTGGGAAGTTAAACCCCTTATTATTTGCCCTGCTATCACATTGAAAGTGGTAATTGCTCATTTTAGCAGTCTTCCATAGCCTATCTGCTCTGTTACAGGTATGTTACATTAGCTTGCCTTGGTCTTTTTAAAAGTTAATAATCTTCTAGATGTCTCTTCAACAAGAATGACATTAGGACCCATGTAACAAGGGTTTTAATACCTGGTTAATTTAGTTTCCTTAAAAGTGTTAAGCCCGAGTAAGTCTTTTATGCTTTGCATATTTTTTTGAAAGAGTGCTGCAGCAGAGCTGAGAAGGGAATTCAGATTTCCTGAGCTTGTGGCTCATGGAAATCACCCCAAGGCCACCTCTCCTTTTGTATCTTCAGGCTTTGAAGTGCAAAGACTCATGCACACAGACAGTGAGGTTTCGTTTGCTTGTAGAGCTAAATGATTTAATGCAGGCGGAAAAAACCCAAAGTCTGCTCTTGTGACAAGCAGGGTAGGACATCCTGAGACATTCCAAGCAATGATCTAGAGGATCATGACATGCTTCCCTAGCCATCTGTCCTAGGCATTTAAGTGTAGTGTACATCACTGCATAATCTCAATGCTTACAAAATATGTCTGGAGTAGGGAACAACAGTCTTCATTTTGTAAATAGTGAAGTGGAGAGAAGATAAATTATTTGCTTAGAATTTGACAGAGTCTCTATTTTGCCTGGATGAGAGAGAAAAAATAATCTGTGCAAGTCTCCCACTTGAAACACAACTGAGTAGAATGTCTCACCCTCCCCTACTAAACACCACCCAGAAAATACCTGGGAATTAAAGGCACAAACCATGATTTTAATTTCATTTCATTTCATTCTCTTTGGTAATTTGCAAGTGAAAACATTACAAAATAGGTGGTTTGGAGATTGAGTGATATGTACATGATTCTCCTAATGCTTGCATTACAAAACTTCCCAAGGTTCCATAAATATTTTACTGCTTTTCTTAGCCTGCTGGTTAATTTGAGACATTTTACATAATCTGCCCTTTTCAGCAAATGCCAGGGAGTAAAGTTTTTCTTCCTTATTATATTTGTTTCACATGATTTTTGCAGGAAAGCTATACTAACAAGGAATTTATATTATACTGTCCAAGCTCTCTCTCCTGGCTATATCCATCTGATATTTGGCATGCTCAATTTTGCTGCGTGCCTGATGACAAGGTTGAGAAACACTTTCAAAGGTGCAGGGGGAAAGGCATTAAAATGTATTATTTGCCTCTGTTAAACAGAAAGATCAAGTGGTGTAGAATGCTTTTCATCTGCAAAGTCAGGCACTAAGCCTTTTATCAGTTAAAGGTGCCAAGAGAAAACATATCCAAAAAGCTTCTTGTTGCTGTTTAAGCTTTAAGCATGTTTTCTTACTGTCTATAGCTAGGTTCTACTCGATAACAAATGCTAACCAGTCAAAAGAAAGCATCCTTTCTTCTGGTTGGAAAAGGTAATTTAGTAGTCTCCCACCTGTTTAATTCCCTGAAACAGATGAAAATATGATCCTTCACAGTATGTATTCTCTGTGACTTTTGTGCTCTACTTTTTGCCAGGCTTTTCCTGGACAGTGAGAATGATCTGTCTCTCAGATGGCTGCTGTGCCAGCTGCATGACCTGTTCTCACCTAATAACTGTAGCATTTGACAAAGTTGCTTCTATTCTTCAGGTATGCCTGTCTCCCAGGAAGAAAAATGTAATATTATTCTCGCTTTTTCTACATATTCTTCAGATCTAGATATTGTCTGGTAAAGAGAAAAAGCCCTACAAATATTAATAATTAAAAAAAAAATCACAGATAAAATATTTTACAAATAAGAAAAAAAAGCTTTACAAATAAAAATAAAGAAAAAATAGATGTAGAACATCTATTTTTTTTATGAGTTATATTATATAGTCATTGAGAATATTTGCCCTTATCAGGATGCTCCCTGACAAATACAGACAAATGGAATCACAATAAAATAAAATCAGTCTCATGCACACATGTAGTAACATGAGGAAGTCCAAAGATGAATGTATGAGTCTTTGACTCAGAAATGACTCTGGGTTAAAAATTTGCATGAAGGCGCTAAATCTGCTAAGCAAATTGCCATTGTGTTCCAAGAAGCATGTGATTCTTTCTGCTAGGGTTAGGTAGACTGCATGCATTCTATTTGTTCAAGATCATACTTGTTTCTCAGTCTTTATCACTGGGTTTAAGAAACTTAAGGAAATTAAAATGTTACACTTATTTCTCCTGTACACAGTGCCTATTTATTTAGGAGTATTTCTGTAACCTGCTGCTTTGAATTTATAGTATGTAAGTACGTTTGACAGATATGAGAAATTAAGGAAATAATGACTTTTCTTTTCTTATGATGAGAGCTTAACTGTTTATATTACTGCTTCTTCTGTGCTGTCTGATAAGGAGAATGATACATCAGGGAAACCTGTTCCTCTGCCTTTGTTGCATCATAGTACCGAGAGTCTTCAACACAGGATGGTTTACTGGATGCTTTAGAATGGCCTTCGGATTAGGAGTCCAATTCCATACTTCCATTTTGTGCTGGTTTAAATCTAAGGTTTCTGGGGAGGTTATGTCTGATTTACAGAAGCATAAGTGAGAACACAGGTAAAAAACAAACCCACAGACCCATTTAGGGATTTACTCCTAGGGGATATATTCCTATGTTTATATCAATTAGGCGCCTGTGCAGAGAAGAGATCTAAAAGAGGACTCCTCACTGCAGGCATTTAACACCTTTATATAGTCACACTGACAATACTGATCAGGAAAAGTACTTCATACACCTTTATAAAAAAGCTAACAAGCTCTTAAGACAGCAAAGAAATGTGGTTCTGCATATAGACTGTATATTTAAATGGCTTGAAATAAGCAACAGTTTGAACAGTTCATAACAATTCATTTAATTATTGATTTCTTACAAAAACATTTGTATATTGGCTAATGAAAGCCTAGAAACTTTTTTAAAATTTTGATGTTTATCATCCTGGACGATGTTCATAAATGATCATAAACAGAGATACATGTTCCCTAGCATACACTTGTACAATATTGATCAGATTTCAGACTTCAGTTGATCTCTTTCTTAGCACTTTCTGGAAAAGGTGAAGTGATTTACTAATTCCACCTAGATTGGAAGGAGGCAAAATTTGCAAGGAGAGGGAATACATTAATTAGACTAGCTCAAAATGGTGGAAAAAATGGACAAGCTTCCAAGCACACAAGGCTTACAGTGAGGCCCTTCAGAAGAATGAGCTTTGAGATCTTTCCTGAAAAAGCCCTCAGCTGGACTTCCAGGCCTTCTGCTGCAAAGGTAGTTGTCATGTCAATGGCTAGCATCACACCTGGTCATTGACAGGTCTTCAGGTGATGGACCCGGGCTTGGGTCGGTGTTTGGGTCTGATGATACACAACTATAATGAGAACTGGGTGTTTATAAAGGAGGAGTGGCAGAAGCTGAGGAAGAGGGGAACAAGGAGGGGTGCGATGCTGTGACACAGACATCCAAAGGAGAAAAAGCCATAGGACAGTCACTGTCAAGAAGAACCGGCCAAGGGGAAAGGCCTGTCTGCAGCTACCTGGGATAATGGGTAGGTCCTAAATTATGAAGGAGATGGCCAAATTCATGTGTCTGAGGAACAAGGCTACTAATATCTTACTGTGAGTTAGTGTCTGGATGTTTATGAAGTAGATGAAACACAAAATAACAGTGTGTTGCTTTTCTTCCCTGTGGGAGGTAGAAAACCCCAGAGACACAACAGAGTTTGGCATTGGATGAGATAAGATCCTGTTACACTGCTCCCACCTGGGAGCAACGCTGTGATAGTGTCTTAATACTTGTTGCTCCAAGTATGCTCGGCTGTATGCAGCCGAGAAAAGCAACTGACTTACTGTGTACTTGCTCCTTGTAAACAGAATCACAATCCACGCCATGATTGCTACACGATGTCTTCATAACCTCTTAGCAAAAGCAATAAATGACCTCTCCTCAGGACTTTCTCTACCCCAGGAATAGCCCAATTTAAAAATTGCTAGCTTGGTAACATCCTCCTAACTAACAGTAAGCAGGAGACCTGCTGTGAATAACTGCTGATGGTCAGAAAGCAAATAA
>Ga0181612_117331_pt1 | contig 10018 bp, 5 predicted proteins | sample HoacroProtozoa21_FD_119630 | JGI IMG/M metagenome (GOLD analysis project Ga0181612, IMG submission 119630) | Hoatzin crop microbial communities from Cojedes, Venezuel. Combined Assembly of Gp0051906, Gp0051904, Gp0051908
AAATATTTTCATAACAGAACAACTGTTCTGGGGCAAGTGCAAAGCAGAACACTGATCTCTAAGTGAGCCGATTTCACCACAAAATAGGCAGAAATGAGAGTTTATACACATTTTATGAACAGGGCTATTTTATTCAACATGCATAAATAGCACATATCCTGTACACATACAAGATTAGCCAGGACCCCATACTGCAGACAACAAAAGAGATGATGGGGTCTTGCAACAGAAGATCCCTGCTCTCTCTCACAAGGGGCTTCCATATTTCTGAATCTTGCAGGTCCGCACACACATCGTCCTTGTCTTCCATAAAAGTCCCAGTCTGGGGGAAGAGGCACTATGCCCTAGTGACTCCATAACCCTCAGCACTCTCAATTTTCCCACTCCAGAACTATCATTTATTTCTGCCTACCATTTTAAATTACTTCAAATTCCTTTCACAACCTCTGGCTACCAAATAACAGTGCCCATCTGGTCCCAGTCTGGTAGGTGTCACATAAGTTTACTCAAACCTGTAGTCTCTTTGACAGAAACCTTACAGTCTAATGAAACATTTTACTTTGAGGGGAAAAAAAAAAAGGTTTTATTATGTGAATTTAGTGCCCACAAGAAAAGGGCTATGCTGATAGCCGGTATGGGAAACTGCAAGATTTATCTACCAGAAAGAAGCAGCAGTACTGCTGGATCCCTTGCTCCAAGGAATACCAGGACATTCCTGTGTGCACGTACCCAGTCATGCTGCTTGTTCATATTACTGTTTTGCTGTTTGCTAACTGGCACCTGAGAGTTAACTCGGTTCTTGGTGGTTTTACACACCTGCAAAAGGGCACGCATGCTTGTGTTCAGGACTGGGACAAGATAATACAGATATCTGTACTTGAAATCCCTTTGATCACATAAAGGTTTCAGAAGAAAACAAAGGATTTTTGAAATCTTTAAAATATCCCATAAAACCTGTAAGAGACTGGCAGGAAAACAGGCTTTTAGGGAAACCAATTACTTTATTCCCAGAAGTTAGGGCACGTCTGTTAGATCCATGCAAACTACTAGTTAGGAATAACACGCAAGCTCCTATTTCAATGCCTCAAATCTGCTGCTATTTTGCTGTGAAAAACTACTCGCACATTTTGTGTAGTCACCATGGCTACACAAGGAAAGTCTCCTAGAAGTTCCAAAACTAAATGTGGGTGCTGGAGCTTAGAGACCCTGTCTACAAAGCACGACGACATGCAGCAGCCCACTCAGGAAAGTCAGCTTCTGCATATCTGTGACTTGAAAGGAATACCTACACTGCACAGACAGATCAAAGCCGCAGCAAATGAATCCCAGCCCTAAACGAATGGACGATCCTTCACAAGGACAGCCTATTTGCCATTCCAAATGCAAATTCTGCCGATGACTTTTGCTAGGGCGAAGGAGGCAGCAGAGAATCATGTAAAGTGAATAACTGTCCAAAAATATCCAGAAAACCATCTTTTCTTTTCTTTTTCCTCATGGATAATGGATGAACCCTGAGGTGGCAGTGACTTTCAGCAACTACCAGCTCAGACCTGGACTTGGATCAGTAAGCTAATTACAACATGCTTTTTGCTGCTTTCATGAGCTATTCAAGTACCTCAACAGCAACACAAAATGCTTTCTGTGTGTCTGATTACCCCAAACTCTCAGTGGTTAATTCCAAAAGCGTATCCTCACTTCAAAATGGTAGTTCTGCCACAAATTAAACTATTACAGCCATGAGTAAAATTAGGTTCCACATTTGTACTTTCTAAAATATCAAAGGCATGATTAGCAAACTCTTTTGTTCAAGATCTCTGGAGTCCTTGAGGTAAGGAAAACTGGGTCATGGAGTAGTTTCTCTTACAGTTTAAAGTAAATGTTGCGCTCAAGCAATACCTGCTTCTGTGACTCATGGAGTATTCGCTCTAGAGAATGGAAATACTGCACCAACACACATACACCAACAGTAGTACCCCTGCCTTCGCCAAAAAAGGAGGACAGGGAGGGGGGAAGAAAGGCACAGCAGATGATTTTGAACAGTTTCCTGTTACGATCCCGTGAAAGAAATCCAACTGTACTTTCACCCTGCTTTCTGTTTTCTGAATTTCTCCTGACAGTTGGCTCTTTCGTTTGCCAGAACCACAACAAAGGACGGCCTTGAGTTTCCACACAGGCCATTTTCTCCCTCTCTCGTCTCTGATCATCTCACAAAGGTATTATTGTTGCTGGCTCACTGGGGCTCAGTGCACCTGAGACAGATCAAAGGCACTTTTTAATGCCCGTCTGACCACACAGGTCTCTCTCCCACTGCATTAAATTAAACTCGATGATTAATCTCTGTAGCCCTGAGGGTCTCGTGGTGCACACGGAGAAAGAAAATATATATTTCTATCAAAACACAGGTATAATATACTTTCATTTTATAGCCCTAATTAAAAAAAGGAACAGCTAATTTCAGCCAAATGCAGCTGCATATAGGTCTCATTAAAACAAATACAACTGCTCTGTGTGCTCTACATTTACTTCATGCAGTCTACGCAGGTAATAGATAAAAGAATGGTAAAACAAAGTCCTTTCACAGATTAAACCCAGAGAAGTTTAAAATTTTCTTATTTTCTGCTGGCTAGAGATTGTTATACCTCCGAGCAGATGAGTGAAGGAAGGCAGTTAAGCAAATGATTATAAAACGCTGAGTAGTTATATTTAAGTAAAAATCTACTTCACTTAGACCAAAACTGCACAAGCATCTATTCCCCCATGACTTTATCATGCCACTTTTGTTACATTAGCATATTTAATGAGGCCACATCTCTCACAGTCATGGTGTATGTGCACAAAAAGGGTCGTGAAAGCGTTTATATTGATATGCCATGCTCTAGTTTAGGAAGCAAAACAAACTATAGTAGTGAATTGAGTCTACATTGTAGCTTCCCAATATACATACATTAAAAATTAATAAATAATCACACACATCTCCTCCTCCAGGGCTTGTTATACTAAAGGCATAAGTTGGAGCCAGCTGGCCCACTTCCAGCTGCTCAACATTGCCCTTAGACCTTTCGGGGAAACTGTCTGAGAGCTCCTCAGCTCATTTCAGTCCAGTATTATGTCTCTATTAACCCAACTCATTTCAACAATTTAAACTAACTCAGCTAAATGAAACAGGTTAGGAAGAGTTCACACAAACAGCTGCTTCTGAAAGGGCAGAAGCCTCCATCAAGAAAACTGGAAATAATAAAAGTCATGGCAGGCTCGAAGGGTGACTTCTTCCCCCAGAGCTGGTACTTGCAGGGTACCCTACCTGCACCGTGATAGACAGAGACACCAATGCAGTTTTTCAGAGACAGAGCAAGCTAAGAGAGGTGGAGTTTGAGGTGTGAAACTCTTGTTTAGTAAGGAATCCACATACATTTCAATTGGTCTACATGATTTAAGCTTTTGTTAAATGCTCTGCTTCACAATACTGGGATTATTCACCTCTTTAAATTCAATCATGTGCTTAAATGCTTTGCTGAACTACAATCCATGTGACAAGATCATCGTTTATTCATGCTCAAGATTACTATGCACTTGTGCTGTTACTACAAAGACAACTTAATTTACTGTTAAGCCTGACGTTTTATTATGGGCTTCCTTTCTTCTTCTCTACTGGAGATCTCTCCATGAAGCATGTTAGTCCTCTCTTAAAAACCTCTAGCACTCCAATTGCCATTTGCTCGTTTAGGAAAAATCCAAATTATAATCAGTCTAAATTTAAGGCCAAAATGAGTTTTAAATAAAAAACGTGGCAGAAAAGGGTACTTATCTAAATGGAATGCTTTCAGGCTCATACATTTTAAAAAGGTATAAATTTCAAAAAGCAGACACTAAATTTTAATTGCAATCTCAGAAAAAGCTTTTGTATTAATTCACTGAGAAAAATTAGCAAAGTGAAAATTGCTTATCAGGGTTTTTCTGTCTTTTTAGTAGTGATACATATCATAATTCTATACATCATGGCAACTCTCAGAGGTAGGATTTATATTGATTCAGTGAAGAGGCAGGGGAGAAGGGCTGTGACTGAAGACATGCACTCCATCTCCAAAGCCACTATTCTGTAGCACATTAGTGACAGGCTTGTCACGGATAACTCAAGCTCAGTCGTTGGCTCAGATTTCAGGCTGCTCTTTAAACCACTCTAGCATCGTGGTTTCTACTTTCCATGTCATTTTTCAGTATTGATTTCTACTACTATTAAAGTTCTTGCTTAATAGCAAATGCATGGTAATATATAATTAATATCCAAAGGTAAAGATAGAGTTACCAGAAAAAAAATCAAGGAAAAGGAAAAGAGCGGGAAGGACAAAGGTCATTTTTCCCTTGAAAAACATTAGTTAGTATATTCTGTGCAAATTAGGACTACGCATACAACCTACCCCCATGTGGCATGAAGATGTTCCACAGATCATAGCGACTCGGGATGTAATTGGCTGGTTCTCACATGGCAGGTTATGTCCTTTCACATCTGCTCCAATTACTCCTATTAAAATAAAACAAAAATACTATTTTAAAGAAGAGCAAGCCAACCCTCACAAAACAGAGCTTTTCCATACACAAATAACTGCCAAGTATCTCACACTACTGCCACAAATCAAAAAGGTCTACTTAGTCAATAAACAAAGTTATTTTATCAAATCAGAATAAAATCTATTTTTATTCCAGATACATGAGGACACAAGATGATTTCTTCTATGTTCGTTTTTATCATCATAATTTTTAAACGTTACTTTGACTGTAACCTGACCTTTATTCTCTTAGGTGGTAAACTAACATGCAGAATAAAAGACTGCCCTGTTGTGAAAGGCATTAGGGTAGACTGCAGATATGTTTATTTGTTCACAGTTTATCACGCATATACTGTATGATGCCTTTTGTCAGGGGATGAGTTGGAGAAAGGAGGAACTTGGCAGGAGACTGGCAGGTTGCCAGTTTTGTGGTCTTGACTGCTGCTGCTGTTCTGTCTATGCCACACAGAACCATCTAAAGGAAGATGACTCCTTCCCCAGGAGGAACTGCGCTTGGCACTGAGGAGCTGCTGCGTGCAGGACGGGACAGGAAGGAAGACAAACCCAGCAACAACTCAGCCCGCAGCAGGGATACACCAGGAGATGCCAGAGAGGAGCCAGGAGCTTGCTTACAGAACGGGGCAGACCTACAACCAAGCTTCAGGTGCATCACATCATGCTTAGTTCGCTGAAGGGGAGGCTGAAGGGGAAATCCTGCCCTCTTCTCCTCCTCTCCTGGGTTGCGTTCTTGCATCACGATGTGCTACACCCAGCAAAATGCAGCAGCCCAGAAAGTAATACTCTTTTGTTTGTCTTTTTTTTTTCTCTTGAGCATTACTTTTCAACCGACAAACTGGTCACCAGACTGAGCACTGCATCTGCAATCCATAGTCTGGCGACTAGTTTGCCAATCCTGCTAAAAAAAAAAATAATGTATCTTTCTCCTCGCTTTAGCAGCATCATGAAAGCATTTCCTGGACGTTGTGAAAGATGCCAAGTATTAGTTGTATGCCACATGCCATTAACACCTTCTTGTTTAGGTCACCACAGCAAGATTCTGGTATCAAATCCATCTGTTGGGATTTGTTCTGTCACGGTCGCCATGTTTATCATGGCATTATCATCATTGGAAGTTACCTAAATAACCAGAAAATTAAGGTCTAAAATTGTACAGTCTTTAAAAATCTGTCCTTAAGTGCTTTTATCCTAGCCGGCTTGTAACTATGTAGTAGCATAGCTGTCACACACAGAGATTATTTGTAAGGAACAAAAGAAAGCTCTAAGTATGGCTTCTACCTCTTATGCTTTATTTTTCACTGCTCTAACAAGACATGCATGAGTTCATAGTAAGAATTTTGAATAGGGTTGTCTAAAAGGCAATTTCCTGTACTAGGCAACACTGTAATAGAACTTCTCAAAGGAGTCAAAAATATTGTTCACACTTCAGAGGGAACAAATCTATTAAACTGAATTGTCAGCATGTGTTGCGAATGTATTTTCATAAACAATACAAAATTTAAGAGCCTCATGTTTAGATATTTTTAATCACTAAGAAAACATACATTCTGCAAAATATGCATTCTGCGCTTTTTTGAAATCAGTGGCTTTACTAGTGTTCAGAGTTGCTAGAGTCTTCCTGTTGGTGATTAATTGATTTCAGATAGCAAATAAGTCTGGAACATTCTCATAATAATGAAAGAATAAATATTTTATTTGCTAAAATAATTTAATTTCTATTAAAAGTCACTTTTACCTTTAACTTATTTGGAATTTTTCATACTCTGAGGCAGACTCAGAATCTTTTGAAGATTCTCGAGAGAAACTGAGAACAAAAAGTCTGTATTCCATACAAACTGTAGGAGAGATGTCTTTGGATCTCCTCTGCAGTGACAAAGTATTTTAGATACTGTACAATAAATTATCTACTTTTGCTGAAACAATGCTGATGGTTTTTTAAAAGGTGCAATGTAAACATTATTTTTATGAGGCCAGTCCCAAGACTCCTGTACTCATATTTTTATTTGTAGGCTCCCTTAAATTGGTACAGTAGGTCAAAATGCGAGACATAACTACTCGGCTTTTAGATTTTTACTTTTCCTTAATAGTTATCAGATGGACTGATTCAGGAGTCATAGATGACCTCCACAGACATACGCATTACATAATTCTTTAACTTATATATATATTTTTTATTCAAAACTTTGAAGCCTTCATAGACTTCAGGAACCTGTCCAGCAAAAACACACTTTATACCCAGCCAAAAGCAGATCTGAACAGTGTGTCAAAAGTTAATAACACCGAAAACAAGATGTCCATCATGTCATTTTCGTTTAGCCTGCAGAATATAAAAGAGCCCTTTTCGTTACTCTGCTGTTACAGACTATTTTTAAAACAACCAGCAGAATGTGTTCAGGAATAAGAATAATGATACCCACTGGACGTTGTTATCCCACAGACTAATCTAACGCTTACTAATATAAGAGTCATATCCTTCAAACAAATTGTAAACCTCAATATTTCAATACAGATCACAGCAGAGTCAGCACTAAAACACACATCAGTACCTTTTCAAAGCAAAAGTTTTACATCAACTCCAAGTTATTTACTTGCAATATTTTCCCATTTTAAGTCACTGTTTCAAATATCTCCTCTCTATTTTCTTTTCTTTGGTGCCCCTTTTATCATTAGTAAAAGATTACTATGCTTTAGTGCATTGTCATCTTTAGTATCTTTTAATCAGAAGTTTCACTTCCAGGTTCTATTATCTCTGTTCTCATTTTGCTTTTCTGTTTTTTCTTTAGGATTTTCAGCTCTGTATTCTACCTAGGTTAGACTACACTTAAAAAATATTACAGTTCTTGTTCTTAACAGCTATGGATGAAGGAGAGCTATTCAGTATTTGAAATGCAGCCACACTATTCATTCTCTTTATATCCGTTTGCAGACTCCAGCTGTCCTTTTGCTCCTGCTGTCTCTTTGCTACCCAAATCTTTTCCCTTTTACTGTCTTTTCTACTAGTTTCACCACCTAATTATTAACCTTCCCAGATTCAAGAAGGATGAGTTCCACCTTAAATCTTCCTCTTTTCCCAGCCTCTAGTCAGTTACCGTGTTAGTAGCATGCAGGTTCTCCCACTGCGTTACTGACTCTTCCCTCTGTAACGCGTCTCTCCCTCGCTGACAACCACCTATACATTCCTTTTCTCCTGGCAATGATTTCAGTAGTCTGCTAGTGTTTGTGGTGCCATCTGGGAAAACATATTCTGATAAACAGGACTAGCATAAGCAGACTGTCTCTATCCACTGAAGTCTGACTCTGTTGGATGCCAGCAGCTACGTATTTCTAATGTTAGAGTGTCTTTACAGAAGACTATAGCAAATGAACAGCACTCTTTTCTTCTTTAAATTCTATTCATTGATTTCAGCACATTAAATTTACTGGGAAAACTTTTTGTGCTCTGAATCCAGCACTCACATAACGATGCAAATTAAACAAGGACCCTCCACTGCCATTTTAATGTGCTCTGTGACAATCCAGTTTTTCAGCAAGTTCATTATTTCAGGCCAGCTTATTATTACATCCTTTTTAAGAACACAAAACTGCTAGGGCACACAGTCTTAAACACATTTTTATGCAATTAGGATCCTAATTGACACAAACAGATTTTTAAGTAAGTCACAGCAGTAGGAACACAACAGATCGGCAACTATGACACTAAAACTCCATCTTCTTTTTGCAGCTGGATCTCTAGCTAATCCTTCTGAGGTAACAAGAAAAGCAATCTACGTGATTACTTAACCTCAGAAACAGTTCTCAGAAGCAAAGTAAATGGATTTAAACATTTAAAAAGCTCCAGGCCACAATTTCTAGAAGAACAAATGAGATTTCAACCATCACAAAATATTTGAAACAAAACTGGCACTTTAGCAGGTATTTCAGCTGCCAAATATTTATAAGGCATATATTATAAATAATATTATTTAATGTTATAAAGCTAGTATTTCATTTCGATCTAGAGAAAAATACTCTGATGAGCAACAGATTTCCATTGAACAGTACTGTTCCAATAACACTGAAACTTTCTAATACTTTTTTCTAAACTATCAAACTAAAAAAACCTCAATGTCCTGCTGAAAAAGTTACACTGAATCACTTTGTTATTGACTGTATTTAGACAAGGCCAAACAGCATAGTAGGAAAATGAAGCCATTGAGCCTCACCAAATATATTTCAACACAGTTGAAACTGAGCATATCAGAATATAGTGCTGGAAGAGAAATAAATATAAGTATCAGGCCTCCTACTCCAGTTATGGATAAAAAGTTCAGAGTCACAGAAGGGGAATGCTGTGCGGTAGTCAGTTCCCTCTCTACTTTTGTTTGTTAGTTCAGCTACACAGTATTTACGTATTCTAACCCCCTAGACCAAAAGCAGTGGGTTTGGTATATGTCCCACGTTGTGCTAGCATAAATGTATGTGGAAAGAGTCTCTATTGCATTATTTAAACAAAGCGTGAATCGCTCCAAAAACTAAGAAGGAAGACTAACTATGAACAAGTATCAGACATGAGACTTCTCCCTTGGAAGGGTAGTTTTTTCTTTCTCTTGCCTATCTCCAAAGTTTAGAGCACCAGAAGATGCAAACTCTCAGCATGCTGGCATGCCAACACAATGGTGTTTCAGCTCAGGAATTCAAAGTGAAACTAGCAGAAGTTAACAATCAATTTGGAAATCCAGCTGAAAAGAAATAAACAATGATAGCTCCTTTCTGTAAACAGATTTTCAATATTAGCTTTCATTGTGAGGGGCTTTTTATTTCAGTTACGCTATTTCATAAGAATAGCGTCAGAGCAAATCGCTGGATACAAAACAGGCTGTGAGAAAAACGGCTTTCCAAAATTAATTCAATACATTCCTGTTCCCAAGAATAGTAAATACATGACTGAGTACCTAGTCCTCCAGCATGTGCATCAATGAGAGATGCTGCTACTGCAATCCCTTCAGGGAGACCGAGATCTTTTGCAGCCTCTGGCGTTAGACCTTTTCCAACAGACTCTCCAGGAGACAAGACGTGGTTTCCTGGGCAGACACAAGAAAAACCAAACACCACTCAAGTTACTAAACAGAAAAACAAATGTGTATGTTATTACAAGAACTCCCTTTCTCTCCCCCAAGTTAGTGTGGTATATTTAAAACAAGAAGGTGCATCAAAGAACTCTATCTGATTAAGAAGTATCTTTCATTATCTGTCTGTATACTAAATACAACCATGTTAAATCAGGCTGTCCTATAGCAATTTAAAAGTTCAAAAGTATTCAATGTCCTACCTAGCCACAGCGAAAGATTTCACCACAAGCAATTAAATTCTGCTTGGTATCTTTCCAAGAGATATGAAATACTTATGCAGAAATCCCAGGTTCTTGTGGTAGTGACTGACTAGGCTGCCTGCAGCCATTCTCTGGGCATGTGAACGAG
>Ga0181612_124989_pt1 | contig 10018 bp, 4 predicted proteins | sample HoacroProtozoa21_FD_119630 | JGI IMG/M metagenome (GOLD analysis project Ga0181612, IMG submission 119630) | Hoatzin crop microbial communities from Cojedes, Venezuel. Combined Assembly of Gp0051906, Gp0051904, Gp0051908
CATCAAAGTCTGGCTTCTATCTCAAGAGGTAAAGCAATTTTTTTTTTTTAGCTTGCTTGATACAGCACAAAACTCTATTTCTAGGAACACTGACTTCTAAGAGAATTTTAAATCTCTCCTTCTTCAGCTTGTCTAGTAAAGTTCTCTGAAAAATCCAAAGGGTCTGCTCTCAACCTGTCTTGACACAACCGTGTGGCACAGAAGATCATGTCAAGGCCAGTGCTTAGGTTCAGTCATGAAAACCCTTTCCAAGACTAATAATCTTTTGTACTTGCTGCTATTACTCTTATTATTCTATTTTACAATTGCTTTATGTTTCTTGTAATTAAGGTACTACGTTTGTCTCATGAGAGTGCAGAGATCAAGGGTAGGATTGTGCTGCATATGAGCACAATTTTTTGCGTGGAGTAACAATCGATACTGGTACAGAAAAGTGTCTTCTGGCTCATGCTGCGTAAATTATATTTAGACTCTTCATGCTTGGACTGGGTACTCTCAGTGCAATCTGCAGCAGATAAAAGCTATAATATACTAACCACGATGCATCTAAACAGTTGTCACTTAAGCCCTAATTTATCTGTAGCATTCAAACACAAAATTCATGGTAGCAAGTAAGAAGTTGTATCATGTTTCTAAAACTAATGCAAATTAATGATGGCACAGATGGCATGCAAATGCTACAGCAAAAAAAAATTCCTGTTAATTTCATATAAATATTCCAAGTTAATAAATGGTTAGTATAAAAAAAAAATCTTCAAAATTGCAGAACTTATTTTAAAACACCAGGTAGGAGTCCTGTGAGGTTAGGAGGCAAGAGGGATTGGAAAAACCAATAAAAATAAAATAAATTTATATTTAAACTTCATATAAATTGAAGTGGTTTGGGAATTTAAACATTACTTGAAGACTAGAGCATGTGCTTTTTTGTGATAGTGATAAAATGTAGTCAGCTAATTATGTTCTGCCTGCATGCTATGTTGAAAAGAGCAGCCATCAGAAAACAAACTTTTTATAAGCTCTAGAGTAAGTAATTAAAAACCACATTTGATGTCTCCAGTGCCCCTTAAAGGTAAAGACATAATATTGAATTCAAGAACTCTGAGATTCAATCTATTAAAGAGCAGCAGGTATGTATTTAAGAAGCTTTCCTGTCAATGATGAGAATTCTTACTATTTCTCTCCTGCCCCCTTCTCTAGTAATCTTACTCTAGATGCTACTTGTAAATGGAAATCTATGTAGCTTTTTTTCTATATTCCTAATCGGAAAAGTGCATGCCATTCCTTGCGCATCCTAACATTTGTGCATACAGCATTAGGGAAATTTAGCATATCCTTCATAACAATGGACTTTCTTACTTCAACTCTTCTTACGCACAGCTCTGTTCAAGTGATGGTCTGTGACCAAATTCTCTTTATTACTGTCCCTTTTGATTAATTTTTAAACTAAGAATATTGCTTTGAGATGTTTACTTAAAACTCATCTAGATTTTTAACTCATTCAACAATCTTTGCTTTGATGAACTTAATATGGTTTCATAAAAGATAAAAATTTACAATTTTGTGCGAGTTTGTCAGATTATTACTACAGGGGTCTTACATCAATTGCAAAGTTCCATATCTTTGTTTCTTTTCTGTTTAGTGCTAAATTATTTAGCTTGCTAATAGTTGATTTGTTTTCATTAATCAGCTATTAGAACTCAACTCCATGGATATTGTTAAGAACTCTGACTTTAATGTATTTTGGGTCTACTCACTAGACTCATGTCCTACACATTTATGGATCATTGATTAATCTCCTAGTATCTTTAATAAACAACCTTTAAATCAACTTCTGGTTTTCATTGCTACCCTGTGAACTAAGAGTTGTGAGGATATGTGTTTAGGGTTGTTGTCACAGAAGTGTGAGACTAACCAAAAGTATGATTCAAAAATCTGTTTAATAGTATCAAAATAGAGCAGTTGAGCTGAATGGAGATCTCGGATTACAAACGCTTTGGCAGACACAGCTTATTTATAGGTTCAGGATGTCAGTTAGGAACTAATACTATGTGATATATGTGGCTAGATCTGCCCAAACAAACTTTAAACAACCAAAACTAATGAAATAAGGTGGGAGGTAACTAGGATGACACTCTGACAACATTTAACAAGTCTATCACTACACAGCAACACGCAAGAATGGTGGCCCAAGGCTCACTGGACCTTGAAACACATTCGCTCACAACAGTGAAACTCTCACTCAAGGGTACCCAGCAGCCTAGATCACTTGCCCCAAACCGAGGCGAGGACTCACTCAAGGATGTCCAGAAGAGATAATCACGCACCAAAAGGGAGAGGGCACTCAGTCCCAAGAGGTTTCCATGGGAGATGTCTCATTCCATGGAGTGAGTACCCAACCACAGGCCAGCTGCTCCTGGGAACCATTTTGCTGGGCGTTTCTGGCAGGGTGCCTATTTTATAGCCTGGTCAGATCTGACCTGTGGTCATTTATGGTCAGAAGTCTAGAAATTTCTCTCAGCTGAGGCAGGTCATTGGCTAGGACCCAGCCTGTCAACTGAGGGGTCCCACCTTTCTACCACTGGGGGAAAGTTTCTGACTGGGGTCATGGTGCCTGAGAGCATGGGGCACGATGGTTGGTGCCAGACCAGGGGTAAGAAGCCCTGATTCAGATCAAGGCAGGTGAACCTGTCACAGTTGTGTTGTAGCTCATTAAAGCTACCAGAGAGATACTGAGACTCAAACTTCTCCAAAGACTTCAGAGAATAATATTATAGCTTTGTTTTGTTCCAAGCTCCAGTGAAACAATAGTCGTATCTAAGCTTGAGAAGAACGTTAAAATAACACACAGCCTTCAAAATATGGAAACTAAAGCCATGGATACTGGTACTGCACAGCTGCATTCCACAAAATTAGCATCCCAAGTTTCGTACAATTTAGTGTTGCAAAGTCTAGGAAAAATAGAAATGCAACAATGGCCATAGCCAGTAGAGCCGGTTCATTATATGCCAGGCTGCAATAGCCAGCCTTCTTCTGCTGTGGCCATTGGATAGAATTGGGAAGGTAGTAGAACAGATTTTTCTTCCTCCACAGTCTTAAAACTATTTTTTTGTGTGGATCAATGCAAATTTATCTTTTTTGGAGGGTGGGATGTGCTGATTTTAATTTTTACATCTATTGTAGCGCTGACCTATTTGAAAACTAACAAAATGTCTGAGTTCACTGAATTCTATACATTCAAGTCTTCCAACATAATATTTTCTTGTGAGATTTACTCAAAGTAAATATCTATAGAATCTTCTCACTCTGTAGCTTTGATCACCACTTACGATTAGACACGTGCATTCTTCTTAGAAAAAAAAAAGTATTTCCTTAAAATTTATTATATTGTGGTTTGAGTCTAATAGGCTCAGCTTCAGATATGCTATTCGAATAATTTAATTTATGTTGTTTAATTATATTATGTTTTTCTATGCAGTAAATTCCAATATCTTTAAAAATATTTGAGCTACCTCATTGAGGATATGAAATAAAAGCTTTCTTCTTCTGTTGACATAATTTTTTTTTCACAAGGCAGATTTTTAGGCCTGGTATATATTCTTGCTTTTTACAATATTTCTTTGTGAATGGCGTATTGTAAGGCAAAGTAAAATAAGGTGTTTATCGTCCTATCTCTGATCTGCAGAATACAATTCATTACATCTATGTAGGATATCAATTACACATTTGTAGATGATTTTTTATAAATTCTAGTATACATATTTTTAGAACAACTGGCTTGATGCTTAACTGAATTACATTTTTTGTCTTCTTGCTATCAGTGAAGTGTTAAAATTGTAAAGCTAAGTACCTGTAGCAGTCTTCATGCACTGGGGGCAATTTTAGTAGCACCGTCAGTGTGTACTTACACTTCAGGAAATTTAGAAAATGAGTGTGCTTACAGAACTGTAAAATACTCAGATCTGTTCAGTTTCACCTTACTTTGACCCTAGAATGCAGATTTTCTGCCAGAGTTCCCAGACTGCAGTTAGAAGATACGCTCATATAGAAATGCAGTTAAGCAGATCTTTAAACTTAAATTAATATGTGAAAGTATAGTACTTTTTGAATATTTCAAACACCTTACTGGCAATAAGTCTCAACTTCTGGTGCACAGGATGGCATTTCTTGGTCTAGGTGTATTGATTTTTCTCAATTTTCAAGTACATTAGTGTCCAACCTGTAGTGTTCCTTTGATACTTCAAAAGAAAGTTTGAAATAACTGTCAGAAAAGTATGTAGTATATGACCAGTAAATATAGTAGAATTCTTTTCTGAATGATGTTAACTTGTAAAGAACAGTGGTCCTTTGCATAAGCCAAGCCTCCAGTGTTATGCTGGAAATCTCGTAGCATAAACATAAAGCACAGAAGCGTCACACCCTCTAGCAGTCCTATCTTAGTTAACTCCTCTTCTTGATGATGATTTTTTCCGGTTGTCATCTATTTTTAGAGAGTTGGTTTTGAGAATATGTTCCATAGGTACTATATTAGTGGTGCAGTGCCAAAACTGGAATGTGGTGCACCAGTATATGCTTACTTGACTATAATATAAAAGGATGATTTTTTTTTCTAATAAAAATAGTAAGTCAGAAAATGATATCATTTGTCTGTAGATATTGCAAATTAAATGATGGTGTGTTTTATGTTTTGATCGATGTGAGCAAGGCCACATGAGTTTTACACCAAGAAATACACCCTAAATAACATATTTACTGATGTGATGAAGAAAAAAGGTATTGTTTTGCTGCTAAGAAAACTATAAGATCTTTATAAAACTGTACTCTGTGTATATGTGTCTCAAGGACATGAAAACTATTACTGTGAAGTTAAGGCTTTGCCTAAGTCCAGGTGTGTAGGACTCTTGAAAGAAGAAAATAATAATAAATTTCAGAAATTATAGAACTTTGTGGACACAAGGTCTTTATGTTCAACCTAGATAAATATCTTTGTTTCACCTTAAGGCAGGTGCTGACTTAACCTGCTTTAGAATAGGACAGGTCAGATGATAGAATAATTTTTCTGTATTTCTGCAATACCACCTTTCCATTTCCAGCATCCTCATCTTTTCAGTTCTGCCAGCTAGTTTCCAGTCATGAGCAAGTAAGAGCAGAAGGAAGATGGTGTCTTACTCCAGGTCCTGGTGGTGGCTGGGAGGCTCCCTGGGAAAGCACAAGCAGCCACGCTGTCCTGGGGGAAGGAGGAGTAGTTGGCCTAAAGACAGGCCAACAAGTACTCTCAGGGATTCCCGTGTTATTTCAGGAGCCAGAGTTATCCATGGACAATCATGTCCTAAGCAGTGTGAAAAGGTAAGGGTCTAGCATGTAGATCCTGAGGACTGGGTCAGTAAATAGCTGGACCATCTCTTTAGAAATGTGCCCCAAGCGATTAACAGTGAAGGCAAGTTATTCACCCACCATTCAAGTTTAAGAAGTAGTATGTATTGGAACGGCACTTGCTGCTTTCTATAGTGGAGAACTAAAAATCGTTGGAGATACTGGTCTAAAAAAAGAACAAAAGAAGGAGGTGAGATCTCTGCTGTTCTTATTTAAAAATGCAAAGTGGGCGTTTTTAAATTCAAGGAAAATATAGACAATTGCTCAGTAAATGATGACATTATTCATAAGAAACATGGAAGGAAGAAGGCACTTCAACCTCATTTCTCAGGGATATTTAAATATCTAGTTCTCACTCTAAATTCTGTGGGTCTTAGGCACCAATGTAAAATACCCAGGAGAATATGGACAATATTCTTCAAATCAATTAGCTTCTTTTATGTTCCTTCTTCCTGAACCTTTTATAGAAGGTAACCTTTTTTAATTGCATGCTTCAGTCTGTAACACCCAGAAAACTAATCTTCTCTCATGTTTTAATAAGCTTCCAAACAAACAACAAATGAAAAAAGTTGTGCCCCAACTTCTTGTTTCATATAGAAAACTGTAGCTTATTACAGTTCTTGCAGCTACAGAACAATGTTCACATACATTCAATGTTTGTATAGGAGCATAGTGGAAGCTTGTACGGGTGAATACATGTAAACGAGTTAAATGGTTTCCTTTTATCTGGTTTTCCACTCCTTTCTTTGTCTGATTTATTGGAGAAAAAAAAAAGGTTATTTTTTTGAGGATTGGAAAAGAATGAATTGTAGTAACGCATTTTCTCAAAACAGGATAAGAAAATTCCAGTCAAATTCACCTTGGGCTTCTGGAAATAAGTGATGCTGAAACCTGTTCACTGCGGGTTTAAGGTATTATTTTTGTCTTGAACCTCCAGTATTTTGGGAATATTCTGACAACAGAAAAATAATACTAGAACAGATTGTAAGAGCCCACAATCAACAGGTCGGAACGCCATCTGTAATAATAAAATTTAGAGTTGACACAGAGCACTGTTTTGTCAGTTTAACAAGGAGATGGCTTACAGAGAGGATAAGTCAGTTTGAGCTTCTTTGCTGTTACCTATGTTTCACTAAAACATAGACAGAAAGAGTTTTGACACTTTTAAAAGTTGGAAGAAACAGAAAATAATTTTTTTGTACTTAAATGGACTGCCTATAACAAACAAATTACCTATAATAAATTTCACTAATTTCACCTTACTGCTCTTTTGAACTGTAAAAGATAGTGTGTAGTGCAGACTTGGCTAATTGTTGACAGTGCTTTTCTTGATTTCCACTGTATTCTTCTGTTTCTATATATCTCACACTAGGTTGCAGCAAACAGTAGAATTATCAATCTGTAAAACCTTGCTCTGGATTATCACCTTCTGGAAGCAACTTGATGGAGTTGAACAGAGGAATAAAAACATCTGTAAAGTAGCTTTTTTAATTTGCATTATAAAACATAAACTGTATTTGGATTGGCTGCTCAGCTGCATAGCAGAGAAAGCAATGAATGTAAGAATTCTTAGCACAAATTAAACTGAAATTATGGGGCCACAGAACTTTCATCCATGCAAATAAATGACTTCAACAGATGTAATGTTTAATCACTCATCACATTAAATTGCACAGGATAAATATTAGAAGGTATCAAAAGATCTTTCCTTTATTCACTACTGCCTCCACAAACAGGTAGTTTCTCTGCATATGCGAAAGCTTCCCCTAGGCTTTCTGGCCAGTAGAAGAGCAGAAAAGGGGAGATCAGTGAAACAAAACTGATGCTGGTTGCAGCTGCTGTGGGGTATTGAGAAGGGCATTTAGGTGGACCTTCTGAATTCTCAGCAATATTTTGACTCTGTTAATTCTTGTCTCTCTCTCTGTCTCTCATTCATATTCCCTAATGATACCCAGAATTCACTGTCTGATGTGACTGAATTTTTAATAAACCTTTTGCCAGATGTCCACTGCTATGTGTCTTTAGGAAGACTTCTTGAAGCTTCTTCGAGCTATAATATATTGATTCATTTAGCTTCACTACTTACTGCGATTATGCATGAGAAATGAATGTCTCGCCCTAAATTCTGTGAATACATGTCTATGTAGTGGTGAGTTATAGTACAGACCTAATGACAAATTTAATGTTGGACTAGTTTATTCACCATAACAAAGCAGTTGTTACAGTTATAATTCTTAAAAAAGAATCTGTTGGTTGCACTGTGTTTATTCTCTCTGCGCCTGACGGAGAAGCTAATGTCAATGAAGTCAAGCCCACATAAAAGCCCTCAGGCACAGTCCCTGTCAATTGGAAATTGTCGTTATTTCTTCTAATGCTTTGCAATGAGTGATGAAATGGTTGGAAATGACACGAAAGTGGGCATTTGAGTTGTCTAAAACTGACTAGTATATCTCATGACTCAGCATTAAAATTACTACTTGAATTACTGAATTACTTGAATTGAATTAAATGTGGTACAAATGCGTATTGAGTGCCTGTATTTCTCATAAACGAAATGCTAGAAATAAAATAGAGATGGTTTTGAAATGGTTGGAATTTGAAGGATTAGGGAGAGGAAAATTTTGTGCATTATTTATCAAGTAAGTATGAGGTGGTGGAGTAAATCTCACTCCACAAGAAGAAATTACATAGAGTATTTTGAAATAGCAGTAAAGAAGCATTTTTGGAGTGAAATGTTGATGCTCCTCAGAAGTTCTTTTGTTTTTCAATGGGAAGACTATGCCTTTAGGAATCTGTTTTCTTTTTGCCCTAATCTGACTTCATTCCGTCTTTGAGATTTTACTTTCTGTTCCCCCGAGTGAATTTCTCAGTCAGGGTCTTTAATTGATGAGTAGAATTACTACAATGTGGTGCAAAGAAATGGACCTGTTAAATATTCAGACTGTTGATTTGCAACTAAAATCATGAAAGAAATATGTGTTTTCAGCACAATGCCTTTTAAAATCTGACTCCTTCACTGTACTTTTCAAGTGCATGTTATCAATTCATCTTTAGTTGAATACACCCTGCCCTCAAGCAAAAGCAATTGAGCTTGTAAACCTCTCAATTACTCTGCCAGTTGCATCCCACTTCTACAGATTTGCCAAGGCTTCTGCAGCGCGGGTCAGAGTTGATACTGGAGTTTCATGTCATGCTGCTTCTCAGCAGGGAGTCATTATTTTGTTTAAACCTGTATGAAACCAAGCAGGCTGCAGTTCAGCTGATTTCTGAAATCAAAGAGAAATGCAGGTGGTGTGCATGGACATCGACAAAAGCAAAAGAATAGCAGAGCAAGGCTAAACTTCTGACGATGCTTTCTTGTACATAGCCTATATTAACAGGTAATATTTCTTCAAATACAGTAGTTAATTTTAAATAGTAAAAATAAAGATGAATTGATTTTATCTGTTTACTTTGCTAACTCTCTCTGAATATTATTACTGATGTATAATTCATGCTCACAACAAAAAAGTTTGTAACAAAAACTGAATCACACATATGCTTGCTCGGAGTTGTCAAAGCCCCTCTTCACCCTGAAGATGTAAAAAACAAAATTATGGGAAAGGAAAGCCTTAAGATTTTGATCTTGATGTTCTGCTTCCTGTACATTCCCACATTTTGTGCTTTGTTTCCTGAAGGTAACAAGATCTATATGGATTAAGATATGACTCAGGGTAACCCATTTCTTCATGAAATTATTTTTTTTTTTCATCCAGTTCTAGCTAGTATTTTTGCTGGGTAATAGATAGTTTTAGTGGTTTTAGTATTACTTAACTATTTTTAATAATAATTTTCAGGCTGTAGTAATGGTCTGCTAATTCACAGGTAATAATTTCTGTTGATCAGAGAGTCCAAGGAAAACGGGATTCTAATTTCAGCAAACTGATGTCATAAAATAGAGCTAAAGGAAATAGAATTGAAGGATGGAAGTTTAAGGTGTGATATGGTATTATAAAAAGTGCAATAGCATATCTCCTGTGTCAGAGCATGGTGTTTCTCCTCCCCCCCCTTTTTTTTGTGTCATCACCTCTGAAAAAAATTACTTTTGGTATTGAACACCACAGCTTAGGAAATAGTATAGTTCACTGTGTTTTCTTCTTTCTTCCGTTAATTTTCATTCTAGTAATTTATATTTGTTGGTCTAAAAACCAGCTTGTTAAAATATTTACAGTTTTGTATATGTCCAAGTAAGGAGGCAAAGGGAGGGTACTTTTTTGTGTCATGACATACTCAGGTCCAAAGGAAACTTCCTGACCTCACGAAGAGATAAAAATTTGCATCTTTTTGGATGGCAAAGCAATTTGTTGAGAAAATCATGTGATAATATTTACCCTGACAATTAGGTTCCTCAAAAGCCAGAGCACTGCAAAATAAATTGTGTAGTCAGATGTCATGAATTTACTAGCTTCTAGTTTACTAGAACACGATTTCCTGGATTTAAAAATAACTGCTGACAGATCTGTGGGGATCACAGAATCACAGAATCGTAGGGGTTGGAAGGGACCTCTGTGGGTCATCTAGTCCAACCCTCTTGCCGAAGCAGGGTCACCTACAGCAGGCTGCACAGGACCTTCTCCAGGCGGGTCTTGAATATCTCCAGAGAAGGAGA
>Ga0181612_142884_pt1 | contig 10018 bp, 10 predicted proteins | sample HoacroProtozoa21_FD_119630 | JGI IMG/M metagenome (GOLD analysis project Ga0181612, IMG submission 119630) | Hoatzin crop microbial communities from Cojedes, Venezuel. Combined Assembly of Gp0051906, Gp0051904, Gp0051908
CGGCAACTGGAGCCTGAATGGAAACTTCGGCCTGAACACGCCGGTTGTGCTGGAAAATCTCTACGTCAACACCTCGACCAGCGCCAGCTACAACAACCAGGTGGGCTATATCTACCAGAACCAGGAGACGCTGAAGAATACGGTGAAGAACCTGTCGCTGGGCGAGCGCCTCTCCGTCAACTTCCGCGAGGACTATTGGGACGTGGGCGTCGACGGTTCGCTGACCTACCGGAACGTGCGCTCGGAACTTGTCTCGACCAACAACCGCGACACCTACGACTTCTCCTATGGCGTTTATGCCAACATGAACCTGGACAACGGCTTTTCCGCCTCGACCAACCTTTCGATGAGCAGCCGCCGCGGATATAGCTCTAAGGAGATGAATACCAACGAGTTGATTTGGAACGCCCAGATAGGTTACCGCTTCTTGAAAGGGAAGAAAGCCACCATCTCGCTCCAGGCATACGACATCCTGAACCAGCGCAGCAACATCAGCCGAATGATCAGCGCCACCATGCGAAGTGATACGGAGACCAACTCCATCAATTCCTACCTCATGGCCCATTTCATCTACCGCTTCAACATGTTCGGAAGTCCTCAGGCGCGCCGCGAAATGCGTCAGCGCAGGGCAGAGATGATGTACTGATCCAGCGCCACAAAAACGAGGAAACCGTTTCTGGAAGGACTGCCTTCTGGAAACGGTTTCGCCTTGGGAGAGTCAGCAGGGGTTAGCTTTCGGAAGTGTGGGTGCTGCGGATGCGCCATTCGGAAGGGTAGAGGTTGTTGGCGCGATTGCCTAGATTATTGACAAATCCGAGGGGCACGCCTTCGAAGGTCAGAAGCACGTAACCTCTTGGGACTGAGGGCGGCAGCACGAATGCTTCCGTCCGCAGATAGGCGATTGCCTCTTCCTTCGAGACGGCATGGCGCGGGAAGGATTCGGGCTGGAGGCGATTGGAAAGGGCCAGCGCCTGCAGCGGCTGCAATTTCTTGCCCTTCTTGATGGCCGCGGGGATGCCGTGGTGGAGCTGGTTGAGGCGCGCCTTCTGAAATTCTTGGCAAGCCTGCTGGAGGTGCGCCGGGAAAGCATTGAACTGCTGGTTCGCCTCGTTGCAGGAGAAGGTCAAGTCGGTCTCATCCCGAAGCCATTTCCTCAGTTCCGCTACCTCGGCGGGCGGGGCGCTTCGGCGCTCCTTCCCTTTGCTTTTCTTTGGCTTTGGCGCGGTATATTCGCCTTCCTTTTGCATCAAGGCGAGGAAGAAACCTTCGCCCTTGCAGCGATGCGGGAAGCAATGGTAGTTGCAGGCCGCCGTTTCCACAACGCCCCAGCTTTCCTCCATCGGAATGGGGACGAGTCTTGCAGGGAACTCCTGGCAGCAGAAGGCGACGTTCTCTTCGTCTTCGTGCGAGTTGAAGGTGCAGGTGGAGTAGACGAGGAAACCGCCAGGGCGCAGTGTGTCAGCGATTTGGGCAATGATTTCGCGTTGCAGCTTGGCGCATTTCTGAACGTATTCGGGCGTCCATTGGTCGATGGCCGCCTGCTCTTTCCGAAACATGCCCTCGCCTGAGCAAGGCACGTCAGCGATGATGATGTCGAAAAAGTGGTGCAGAGGGGCAAAATCGGCGGGAAAATTCGATGTGACGACAGTATTCGGTTTTCCCCATTTCAAGACGTTTTCGGACAAGATATTTGCTCTTAGGCTAATGGCTTCGTTCGCCACAAAGAACGTGTTTTCGGGCAATGCGGAGAGCGCCAGTGTGGATTTTCCGCCCGGTGCCGCACAAAGGTCCAGCACCCGCAGTTCCTGCCCTTCGGGAAGGTTTTTCAGAATTGCGCTTAATGCCTGCTGGAGAAGCATCGACGACGCCTCCTGCACATAGAAGCAGCCCGCATGGAGTAGGGGATTGAAGGTGAATTTTGGCCGCTCGCGCAGATAGAGCCCCTGCGAACACCATGGCACGCCTTCGGCCAAGTCCAGCCCGCTGCTGGTCGGTTTCTCGGGATTGATGCGTACAGATATCGGCTGGGGAGCATTCAGAAGTGCCTCCACAAGCCTTTCAGTCTCGGGTTCTCCAATTTGAAACCGCATCGAATCGATGAATTCTGGCGGGATGATTTTCTTTTCCATGGTGCAAAATTACATAAAAGGTGTAAATTTTTGATTTTTTTAGGGGCAAAAAATTAAAAGTGAAAGAAAAAACCATTATCTTTGCAAGAAATAACACTTTCAACTAGTAGAAAATGGCTCAATACGTATTAGACGAGCTGGATCAGAAGATTCTGCAGATGATTTCAGCCAATGCGCGTGTTCCTTTCCTCGAAGTGGCCCGCGAGTGTAATGTGTCGGGCGCTGCCATCCATCAGCGCATCCAAAAACTTCAGAAAAAAGGCGTCATCAAGGGCACGCAATATGAGTTCGACCCCGAAAAGATGGGGTATGAGACGTGTGCCTATATTGGCCTTTTCCTCAAAGACCCAAGCACCTTCGACGATGTGGTGGAATCGTTGAAGAAAATCCCAGAAGTCGTTGAGTGCCACTACACTACGGGCGAATATGATATGTTTATTAAGATCTATGCCCGCAACAACCACGACCTTCTGACGATTATCCACGACAAATTGCAACCGCTAGGGCTGAGCCGTTCAGAAACCATCATCTCATTCCGGGAGGCCATCAAGCGCCAAATCCCTGTGCCAGAGTTGTATAAGGGCTAAACGGTTAGCTTTACGATACTGCCAAATGGCGGAATTTCGCGAAACGAATCCTTCAAAGGGATTTGTTTTGCTTTTGCTTGTGCGATAGCGAGAATTCCCCCATGGCAAAACACTGCCACATTTTGGCAACCTCTTTTCGAGACATCTTTAATAAATGCTTCAAAACGAGCCACTTGGTCTTTCAAACATTCGCCGTTTGGGGCGGCTTGCGTGAAGTAGTTTTCGCACCAGGTCGAGAACCGCGGGTCGTTGGCATAGAGTTCGTTGAAATCTTTCATTTCCCAGTCCCCGAAGTTGATTTCTATCACCCTTTCGTCGATATCTGGATGAGGGAAACCGCAAAAATCGGCGAGCATCCTCGCCCGTTTCAGAGGACTGGAGAAAACATGGTCGAAGGCGAGTCCTCGAAGCGACTCTTTCACGCGCTGGGCCTCCTCCTGAAAGGTGGCGGCGACCTCCACGTCGGTCTGGCCGTAGCAAATCCCCTTGGGCACATTCACGCTGGTGTGGCGGATGAAATAGATATTCATGTTTCAGTCGATTTTTTGCAAAGTTATCCTTTTTTCTTGAAAAAACGCGAAAAAACGGCGGCGAATGGTCGTGAGTACGTGAAAAATGCCTAACTTTGCAGTCGAATTAAGTGAAACCAAATAATCGATAGAGTAGTTGGAATGGATTGGTTAATTGAATTGTTTACGAATGGAACGTCGGTTGCGCACATTGTATTCCTTTATGCAGCCATTATTTCGTTGGGTGTTTTGTTGGGAAAATTGAAAGTCGGCGGCATCTCGTTGGGCGTTACATTTGTCCTTTTTGTCGGCATTCTTTTTGGCCATTTCTTCCATCAGGGCGTGCTCTACTATGGATTTAAGGAAGAACCGCTGAACGTGCTCAATTTTGTTCAGGATTTCGGACTTATCCTTTTTGTCTATTCCATTGGTCTACAGGTTGGTCCATCGTTTTTCACTTCCCTCAAAGGCAACGGAGTAAAGCTCAATCTGGCCGCCGCACTGGTCGTATTGCTCAACATTGTCGTGATGATTGTGCTCTACTATGCCTTTGCTGATACGAGCGACCCTTCGTCCTTTCCCATGATGGTGGGCGTTCTCTGCGGCGCCGTCACCAATACGCCCGGTCTTGGTGCCGCCAATGCCGCCCTCGACCAGATAGGCGCTGCCGCATTTGGCGGCCATATTCCTGTGATTGCCAATGGTTATGCCTGTGCCTATCCTTTGGGCGTTGTTGGCATCATCGCCTCTATCTTGCTGATTAAGTGCCTGTTCAAGGTGAATTTCCAGAAAGAAGAGGAATGTTATAATGAGCAAAATGGTTCGCAGTCGGCCAAGCCCCACTTGATGACGTTGGTTGTTGAAAATCCGTCCATGCAGGGCAAGTCAATCTTCCAGGTTCGCAATTACCTTGGTCGCGATTTCGTTTGTTCTCGTTTGTTGCACAATGGTCATGTTTTACTGCCAAAAAGCGAGACGAAGTTGGAGATTGGCGACAAAATGTTTGTAGTTTGCGCTGAAGACGATGCCGAGGCAATCGTTGCTTTTATAGGAAAGGAAGTGCAGTTGGAATGGGACAAGCAGGATGTGCCGATGGATTCCCGCCGATTGCTGGTTTCGAAGGACTCCATCAACGGAAAGACGCTGGGCTCGCTTCATTCCAGCAGTATCTATGGTGTGAACGTTACGCGCGTATATCGCTCTGGTATTGAACTGTTTGCATCGCCAAACATGACACTCCAAGTAGGCGACCGCCTGATGGTTGTTGGTCCCCAAGATGCCGTGGCTCGTTTTGAAAGTCAAATCGGAAACCAGGCCAACCGCCTCGACAAACCCAATATCCTGACGATTTTCTTTGGAATTCTCGTCGGCATTATCTTTGGAAGCATCCCGTTCAACATTGGTCTGTCCATGCCCGTGAAACTGGGTTTGGCTGGTGGCCCGCTGATTGTGGCCATTCTGGTTGGTCGTTTCGGCTTCAAGTTGAAACTGGTGGCATATACGACGAACTCGGCCGCCCTCATGATTCGCGATATCGGCCTTGTGCTATTCCTGGCGAGCGTTGGTTTCAAGGCAGGCGGCAATTTCATCGAGACGGTCATGAACGGCGGTCTGATGTACGTCCTCTATGGCTTCTTGATTACGACGATTCCGCTGATTATTGTGGGCATTTTGGCACGTGTGCATTGGAAGCAGAACTATTTCCTCATCATGGGCATGATGGCTGGTGTGACCACCGACCCGCCAGCGTTGGCCTATTCCACAAATACCGCTAACAACGACATTCCTTCGCTTGGATATTCCACGGTCTATCCGTTGTCGATGTTCCTGCGAATTGTGACGGCTCAGATTCTCATCCTCGCATTCTGCTCTTGATGGCCAACATCCTGTATTTGATTGCATTAGGGCTATTGGCGGCACTCAATCCCTGCCAAATTGCCATCAATGTATCCGCACTGACTTTTCTGCTCAAGCAGCGAGAGAAAGGCCGCAACTCACTGACTATTTGCGGATTGTATATGCTTGGCCGAGCATTCGCCTATATTGTCCTGGCATGGTTGCTCATTGCCGTTGGGCGCAACTATATCCAGCAAATTCTTGAATCCCCTTTGTTTGCTAGGTTGGAGGACCTTCTGCCTTATATCTTCCTGCTGATTTCCGTGTTTTTCATAATCCGTGCCTTCCATCCCCACCATCATCACGAATCCTGCCACAACAGTGGTGGAATTATCAAGCGTCGTGGGCATTTGGGCGCCTTTGTCCTCGGAGTGTTTTTAGCCTTTGCGTTTTGCCCCGAAAGCGCCTTCTTCTATTTCGCCCTAATGCTTCCCGCCAGTCTCACTTCGTCATTGCCTTATTGGTGCCCCGTCGTGTTTTCTGTGGGTGCCATCCTGCCCGTAGCCGCCGTCGCGTGCCTGATGTCGCTGACGATGCACAAAATAAAGGCGTTCAGTACCGCCGTTCAGCAGTTCCAACGCCTTGTAAATGCCCTTTGTGGCTTGCTCTTTCTTGTGATGGCAGTCCTCCTTTTCTGGCATTCTTGACTAAGAAAAAGGTCTTGGCCCGCTATTCTTTCATGAGATTGCCGAAAATACTTTGAAGGGTTTGCTCTATCCGTTTGGCGATATTTGAGATTTTCTCCCGGTTTTCCTTGCTTTCCAGCGTTTTCTCAATGACCTTGCCATATTTCTCATTCATCTTCTCCATGTCCTTCTCTGCCTTTTTCATTTTTTTCTCGTCCACTTGGATATCCTCCAGGCGGTTGGCGAAGTCTTCGAAATCTTTCACGGCTTCGTCAGAGAACAGGCTTCCCACTTCCTTCTTCTCATATTTCTTGGCGAATTTCTTCACCTCTTTGCCCACTTCCTTCAGCGGTTTTTCCATCACGTCGAGGCGCTCAAGCATCGAAGTCATGTCGTTGACAAATTCCTCCATCGTTTGAGCCGAAACAGAGAGGGTGGTAAGGGTCAATGCGCTGACCATCAACATTTTCTTGATCATTTTCCGTAGTTTTTTGTGGTTTTACTAATAGCAAAGAGGGCAAGGTGGGGAAAAACTATCATTTTTTCTCCATCTTTTCTTTCAAAAGGAACAAATCCGCCATCATGCCGCTGTATTTCGAACTGGCGTATTTCCTTTCGACCGTTTTCCTCACTTGTTGGATATAGTAACTCACGTCCTTCACGACAACCCCATTGCCGAGGTCGCAACTGCCCGAAGGCTCTGTGTCGAACCAGCGGAGGAGTTCGTCCGCGTCTTCTTTGGTGTAATGCGTCTTAAATTCCATCGTTTTATCCTTTTTTAGAAACCAATTTTACAATCAATTCTGCCGCCCGGTCGGAGGCGCCCTTGGGACCCAATTTCGCCTGCACTTCCTTGTAGTCGCCAAGCATTTGCTGAGCGCCCTCGGTATCGGGCAGGATCTTTGCCAACTCCGCTTTCAGCCGCTGCTCATTCATCTGGTCGCCAATCAATTCGGTTACCACTTCGCGACCCGCGATGAGGTTGACGAGGGATATATAGGGAACCGTCAGGACCACCTTCTTCAGCCATCGCATCAGTTTTCCGGCGTGCAGGTAGTAGCACACCACTTGGGGCGTATCGAGCAGTGCCGTCTCCAGTGTCGCCGTTCCTGAGGTTACAAGGGCGGCCACGGAGTCTGAGAGAAGCGAATAGGTCTCCCCAAATGCCATGCGTGAGGCAATGCCAGGTTCGATTTGCTCATAGAAATCAGCGTCGATGCTGGGGGCACCTGCCACCACATAGTCGTAGTCGGGAAATGCCTTCACCGCCTTCAGCATGGTGGGGAGGTTGTCGCTGATTTCTTGCTTTCGGCTTCCCGGAAGCAAGGCGATGCGCTTTTTCCGACTCTCCGCTGGATGCTGGGCCCGAAACTCCTCAATGGCATCGACACAAGGGTTGCCCACATAATGGATGGGGTAGTGGTGCTTTTTCTCGAAAAAGTCTACCTCGAAAGGCAGGATTGAGAATAATTCATCCACATAGCGGCGAATGCTCTTGATTCGCCACTCCTTCCATGCCCATATTTTGGGCGAAATGTAGTAATATACAGGGATTTGCGTGTGCGTATGGATGTATTTCGCCACCGACAGGTTGAAGCCTGGGTAGTCCACGAGGATGAGTGCGTCGGGTGCCCAATCGACCACGTCCTGCTTGCAGAGCCGCATATTGCGAAGGATGGTGCGCAAATGGAGCAAAACGGGGATGAACCCCATGTAGGCCAATTCGCGGTAGTGGCGCACAAGCTGCCCCCCTACGGCTGCCATTTTGTCGCCTCCGTAGAAACGAAATTCTGCCTCTTGGTCATGCTTGCGGATGGCCTTCATCAGGTTGGAGGCATGCAGGTCGCCCGAGGCCTCGCCTACAATCAGGTAGTATTTCATGGTGTCAGCAGTTTCGAGAGGTCATCAAGGGCCGCATACGCAGTCATGTCCAGTTGCAGGGGCGTAATCGTTACGTACCCATCCCGCAGTGCGCTCAGGTCGGTTTCGGGCTGGTCGGCATCCTTGTCCACGAATTGCCCGACCACCCAATAGCACATTCGTCCCCTGGGGTCGATTTGCTTCGAAATTTCGTTCACCCACTCGCCTTGCCCCATCCGGCAAACGCGGATGCCTTTGAAACTGTCGCTATCGGGGAAGTTTACGTTCAGGAAAACGCCCTGGGGCAGTCCTTTTTCCAAGGCAATGCCAATCAGGCGGTCCACGAAGGGTTCCAATGGCGTGAAATCGGCGTCTGCGGCGGTTTTCATGCTGGAGAAGGCCACCGACGGGATGGCCTTGAGCGTCCCCTCAATCGCCACGCCGATGGTGCCGGAATAGTGTGCATTCACCGAGGCATTGTCGCCGTGGTTCACTCCTGCCAGAAGCAGGTCGGGACGGCGGTTTCCGAGAAACTCTGAATACGCGAGTTTCACGCAGTCGCAGGGCGTGCCCGAGCAAGTCACTACAGTCAGCCCTTCTTCCTGCTCCACAATCCTTGCCCGCAGCGGGAGGGCGCTTGTGAAAGAAAGCGACTCGCCCGAACGTCCCTTCTCTGGGGCCACGACCACCACATCGCCATGCCTTCGCGCCCTCTCAATGAGAAAGCGAAGTCCCTTGGCCTGGTAGCCGTCGCCGTTGGAAATCAATATCAGCGGTTTCCGTCCCTCCCTTCGTCTGCCGTCTTTGCCGCCCATTAGCGGTTTTTGTACATATCGTCGTAGTATTTCAGGTAGTCGCCGCTCGTCACGTTGTCCATCCACGCCTGGTTGTCCAGGTACCAGCGCACCGTCTTTTCGATGCCTTCCTCAAACTGCAGCGAGGGTTCCCAGCCCAGTTCGCGCTTCAGTTTCGTCGAGTCGATGGCATAGCGCAGGTCATGTCCCTTGCGGTCGGTCACGTAGGTGATGAGGTCCATGTCCTCGCCCTCCTTGCGGCCCAGAAGCCTGTCGACCGTAGCGATGAGCACCTTCACGATATCTATATTCTTCCACTCGTTGAAACCGCCGATATTGTAGGTTTCCGCCGTCTTTCCCTCATGGAAAATCAGGTCGATGGCCCGTGCATGGTCTTCCACGTAGAGCCAGTCGCGCACATTCTCGCCCTTGCCATACACCGGGAGCGGCTTTCTGTGGCGGATGTTGTTGATAAACAGCGGAATAAGTTTCTCTGGGAACTGGTATGGACCATAGTTGTTCGAGCAATTCGTCACCACCGTTGGCATGCCGTAGGTGTCGTGGTAGGCGCGCACGAAGTGGTCGCTCGACGCTTTGGCGGCAGAGTAGGGCGAATGGGGATTGTATTTCGTGGTCTCGCGGAAGAACTCGTCGCCATATACCTCGTGCTGGCTGATTTCCGAGTCAATTCCCTCGGGATGGGTCAGTTCCAGCGCGCCGTACACTTCGTCGGTCGAGATGTGGTAGAAGCGCTTTCCCTCGTAGCCTTCTGGCAGGCTCTCCCAGTACACCTTGGCCGCCTGGAGCAGCGAGAGCGTGCCCATCACGTTCGTGCGGGCAAAGGTGAATGGGTCTTTGATGGAGCGGTCCACGTGGCTTTCGGCGGCCAAGTGGATGATGCCGTCGATTTGATGCTGCTGCATCAGGCCAAGCATGGCGTCGTAGTCGCAGATGTCGGCACGCACGAATGTGTAGTTCGGGCGGTCCTCGATGTCGCGGAGATTTTCCAAATTGCCAGCGTAAGTCAGCTTGTCGACGTTCACAATGTGGTCGTCGGCATATTTATTGACGAAAAGTCGAACGACGTGGCTGCCGATAAATCCTGCCCCGCCAGTGATGATGATGTTCATATACTTAACTTATTAAAGGTTTCAAAGTGCTAGTTTCTATGTTTCTGCGTGGTTATCAAGAACTTGAACCGCCAAGGGCATGCGTGGGAAGGCGGTTCCTTAGATACGAAAAAACTCCGAGAAAATTTCGGAGTTCCATGTTGGGATACTCGGACTCGAACCAAGAATAACAGGACCAGAATCTGTTGTGTTGCCAATTACACCATATCCCAAACAAAATTGCCAACATGCCCTGTCGGCGTCGCTTTTTTGTTTTTGCGGTGCAAAGGTACGCTTTTTTCAGTTCCCCCACAAATATTTTGCGACTTTTTTTCGGTATCCATCAAAAAAATCCGCCAATTTCGCATTTCCGCTCCGCCTTCTTTTTGAAAAACCACCGCCTTCTTTCCGAAAAACGAACGCGTTCGTTTTGAAAAACGACTGCGTTCGTTCTGAAAAACGACTGCGTTCGTTTTGAAAAACGACTGCGTTCGTTTTGAAAAAACAC
>Ga0181612_157278_pt1 | contig 10018 bp, 4 predicted proteins | sample HoacroProtozoa21_FD_119630 | JGI IMG/M metagenome (GOLD analysis project Ga0181612, IMG submission 119630) | Hoatzin crop microbial communities from Cojedes, Venezuel. Combined Assembly of Gp0051906, Gp0051904, Gp0051908
AGTATCTGGTATTATTTACTCCTCTTTAACAAGGGCGAAGATAGTGCTCCATAGCTTGTCAGCAGAAGGAGGAAAACCTAACTAGAAAACCTGCTGAGAATATTTGCAGCATGCTTTTATTGATAAATAATAACCACTGCAGGGCTAAGCCTGTAAAAGGAGAGGTTAATGGTCTTGCTGGTACATGGGTACATTAGTAACGACAGAGGCTCGGTTTGTTGGCAGTGAAATCAGACAGGAGCCCATATACAGCAAGGTACTTGCAATAGAAATACAGGCAGCTAAGCGCTTTAACTTCACTACCCAAAGTGTATTACAAAATTACTCCAAGCACCATACACAACTGTCAGGAAGGTTTCTTTGCAAAGTGTGTTTATGTAAAATCTTCTCAAATTAAACAAATAATTTCCTAGTCTTTCTCTTTTTTTACAGCCAGATTACAAGAGGCTTGGTCTATGTCTTCTCTCACTAGTTTAACTGGGCTTTAAACTACGTCTGTGTGTAGGGCTACGAACAGAAGCGAGAGGCTCGCTAGAAGAATTCACACAGTCAGAGACAGGATTCATCCCTCTGCGCTAACTTACTACACAGCAGCATCTAGCAGCCACACAGGTTGGTATTTATCATAACTTAAACTATGGTGATAGTGCTGTCCAGAAATGCATGCTGCTTGCTGTAGAGGGGCTGGGCCACCAAGGATGTTTTGCATCAGCTTTTGTTTGCCTGAAGAGGCTTAAACTGGCTACACAAAGGTAAACTTGATATAAGCTGTGCCAACTCACAGAAACAAATTATATTCGGTATGGAAATGCAGCATGCTTTCAACACACTCAACATGTTTGCTACATAAGTTAAAGGTTGGAAAAGGCTCACCTGACCATCCTATAAAAAAGACATATTATTTGGAAGAAAGCCAACAACATAAGCCTGTCAGGGGTTCGGAGGTAGGTCAGATCCTTAAGCATTACTGGCTTTTGTGTATTCAAATCAATTTTCGCCCACTAAGAATACATCCCTGCTCTGGCTGGATGAGACACAAAGGAAATCCAGATACCACAAGAAGAGCTGGCATTTCTGAAGGCAATGGTAATTTCTGTTTTAGTCCATAACAAGAGCTTTAGAGATGTCCGGGAGTCAGTACCCGGTTGGAGCAGAGAGTGTTAATTTGTGCAGGTGCTAAAACACAGTAGCTTGGCAGCTGTGAATGGGAAAGAGAAAAATGAGCCCTTCTCCATCTTTCAGTTGTGATTTGACATCTCTAAATGCAGGCAAAGACTGAATCGGTTCAGAAGGTTCGTTTGACCAAACACCCAGGAAGGAATATATAAAATGAGGCAGAAACACAATGAGAAATGACTTTCCCTGGGTGGCTTCTGTGTAGGCCAAAACCACAATGGGAAAAACCTCTCTCAGAGCTATTTGATTTACTTCCCTGCCCCCTCTCCCCGCTGTTCCTTTAGTACCAGTTCTGGAAATGCCAAGGCAAATTAGAGCTACTGTGGCAGCAGAGGTTAACCAAGCATGTGCAACCCTCAGAAGAGGTGAAGTCTATTTCTGTTCAGTCTCAGGTAAAGCTTCTGGTTCTGTTCTTGTTTGATTCAAGCAATTTTACACGTACCGAGTCATTTGGATTTTTGCAAGGATTTAGCTGTGATTACAATGGCATCGGGTGCTATAAGTTCACAACTCCGCCTGCTGTATATTGTCAACATGCTAAAAAGCCACTTATGAATTGCATAGAGGCTTGCAACAGCCCAGTCCTCCAAAATGCTTAAGCGTTTGGACCAGAGAACAGTTCACCGCATTCAGATTAGGGCACACACTGGGCATCTGTGGCCCACCAAGTCTTTTTAATGCTTTCACCTGTTCAGTTTTTCCAATTCTTCATCTACTAAACTTTAAGTAAATGCATTGCATGTTCATTTTATTCTGTGGTTCCTCGTCTGATGTCCCAGCAGCCCCTGAATGATCCTGTTCATACACATTGTCTGCAGTGAGTTCTTTTCTAATGAATTTTGCTAGCATACCAAAGAATACAATTAGAAACCCCAAAACGTAATTTATCTAAAGGATTGCTTAACAGAAGAAATTGTTTATAGGCAAGACAAACTATTAATTTGTGAGAAGATCAAAATTCTCTCAGGCCTTGCAAGATGGCAAGGGTCACAGTCCCTGTCTTCAAGGCTCACACTAAGAGTTTTAAAGATGGTGAATGGAGCTGGTTTCTGTCTTTGGAATAGAAAAGATAATAAAATTTTTGAAGTCAGAGGAAAGAGCTAGCCTGAGGGAAGAGAAAGGGTTATACAGGTGTGAGGAGAACATAAAGTAAGCTCTGAAAAATCATTGTATCTATTAAGACACACTCAAAAATATTGACCTTAAATGGAAAGTCATATGAGCCAGGTCTGTACAGTTATGTGTGATCAAAACTAAAGTGTTTGTTGCCTCTAGTTTCAAGGTGGTTTGACTAAACACATTTATAGAATCCCTCCTGTTTAGTGAGGCAGTACCATAGATAACAAATTAGGGAGATATTCCTCAAGAGCTCTCCACATCTTTTTAAGGGAAAGAAGACTCTGCAGATAACTGAAGAATCCAAGAGTCTTTCAACCATTTTTCTTCCATCTGATTGTAATTAACTATTGTAGCTAGACAATCAGCTATTCAAAACAGAAATGAGTTCAGTTTTGGGCTCAAGCTGGGGAAATTCTTAACTTTCTGGAGAAGATGTTCCACTGACACTACTCTGCATTTCCTATCAAAGCACCTTGCTTTATTTATTTATATTTATTTAGATACTGCAGGTCTGACTCAGGAAGGACACTTGTGCAATTTTAGACATCTGTATTATCTCACGGCGTCAGTGACTAAAATAGAGAAGCCAAAGCCACAACCCTGTTTCTGCTATACCTAAATCACTAGGAAGCTGGGATAGTGAAAGCACAAAACCAATGTGTTCCTAATTCCTGGGCTGCTGAAGTCCAGTAACAAGCTTTATTTCCATGTTTTCTTTTTCCTAATATGTACAAAATCTACTTCTGAAATCACGTGTACTGTGCACTCTGTAACAGAGCTCAGAAGCTTCTTTTGTTGTCTGAGGCTTGGATTTGTAGTGTTAACGTATCACAGGATGCCCCCAGAGGAACAACCTTTTGCCCCATCAATTTGTTTACTATAGCATTTCTTGGTTTAATAAATGAGGTAGCTAACATGAAAACTTTTACTTGCTCCTAAGGTTTTGTTATTGTTATTTAGAATTATTTCATTACTTCAGAGGTCTTACTTCAAATCACTAGCACATCTTTCTTTTGTTCATGTCCCCATAATGTATAAGAAATAACAGTAAAACCTTATTCTTGATTGCCTTCCCCTCAATCTCATTACTTGATGTTTCTTTATGTTGAATTGGATAAGTCACTCAAGTTTTTAGACTATTCCAAACCATTCAAATTTAAATTACATGCTTCAGACCATCAGCAAGTAACATATTCTCTAAAGACTTTTTTGGTGGGAAGAATGATAATTGAAGTTCCACCAATACGGACAGTCCCCCTCAGCGTTAGTCTTTTCTGCAGTTCTCACTTTTGGTATGCAGAATACTCTATTAAGTAATACACAAGTCTCTAGAGATTTACATGTATATTACTCATGGAGGAATCCTTACCATTATATAATCCTAACAACCTTGCTGACTAAGTAGTTCCACCCAGAGAAGTGTTTCATCTTGTCTCAAGCACACTTCCTAATAGTGGTACTACAGTGGCTTTCTTGCTGTCCACTTCAACAAGTAACAGTTCCATTTTCAGCATCCCTTCAACAGTAGTTTTATACTCTTCTTTATCAAAGGGTTATTTTCACACCATAGAAAGAGCTTTTAAGGCCTCTACACACTCTTTCATCAGCCCTTTATTTACCCAGTCTTGTGTAGTGGTCAATGTACAGTCAGATTCAGGAAGCAGAACAGTTTTGTGTTCTTCATTCTTCTGTAGATAGACTACATGACCTAGTCAAATGAAACAGTATTGCTGAGCCTAAAGTTCTCTATTTAGAAAGCAGAAATAATGACCCTTATGTAAATGCAAAGAGATATACTGGATTTTAGATGAAAAGGGTCTCACAAACATTATACACAATTGTTATTCCACATACGCTGGAACAATTTGTGCAAAAGAGTTTTAACCTCTTTTGTGCAAAAGAGTTTTAACCTTCAGTGAAGTCATTTAATTTCTCATGTTAAGCCTTTTTTGGTTGAGTACAAAACCAGTGACCTTCACTGAATTATGAGAGCTATTGGGAGCACTTTATGCTTCAGTCTCTACTTCTTACTCCTACATTTCCTGATTGATAAAGACAGGAGAGGAAGACTGAAGTCCACTGCTGATGTGGGGATGATAGACTACTGTCTTCTGCAAAATAAAGTTGTGCCTTGTACTAATCAAAAAACAAAGTAAAACATGACCCTAAAACCAAAGCAAATGCTCTTGATCTGTTCCTTGGCTATGTGGTATCTTTTCTTCTATTTTTGCTTGAGATAATGTCAAAAGTTGTGAATGTTAACAAAACACCTTCTGCAAAACATGGGTACATCTGGTTCTTTAATTATATTGTTAACTCTGGTAGGGAAAGAGGTAGCTATCGATGTCAATAGGACAAGCATTTTAACTAACATATATGCATGATTAAATTGAGAGTATTATCAAATGCCTTTTATATTGGGAATTGAACACTATCATTAATTTTCAAAGCACTACAGCAGAAAGATTGCTGATTAAATTAAGTGAGATCAAAATTACCTTGTGAACAGATTCAATGGTGGAAATAAGCACGATTACAATTTATTTATTTAGATATAAATGAAGACTCACAACAGTCTTCCACCCCCCCCATGTCCCTCATTATATTTGTTTGATTTAGTTACTCCCTCTGGGTTGCACAGGTGTACATGCTACAGAAATTTGGCTTGAAGCACGTTTACCTGTTCCATCCAAACACAAGACTTCTTGGGAAGCTCTTAGCTTCCACTTACAGAAAAAGAAAATCACATTATGTAAATGGCAAATCAAAATACAGCATTAGTAATCACTGAAAATTCTCTAAAAACCTGCATGTTTAGTGGTGGCATCCCAGAACTTCACAGCTCTCACCCTCTGCTCCCGTATGGTGCAGTTCTGCAACAGAAACCCGTACCAATAACTGAAACTGCTGTCAGTCAGAGGGAACAGCATGAGATCCTGATTTGTAAATATCACTGGACCACTCTGAAGCGGGCTCATTTCTGGCTTTGCCTTAAGCATCATTGGAAGGGCTAATTCTGTTTCATTTCCCTCTGTTTTCAGCTATTTAGCATAATTAACTTGATCAGCCCAGCGAAAAAGAGTGCTTCTTTCTCTTATGCTGCAATGATGTAATTTCTTTGATCCCTCTTTCTACCTCTTAGATACAAGAGGTTCACACAGTTCGAAATGGTGACTGTTGCATTAACAGGTATATTGCCAGAATAATTACTTCAACAGGTGAAAAAAAGTATATTTATTTCTAAAATAGCAAAATTTCAGGTTGCCTTGAAGCCATGTACGTTGTATGCCTCCTGTCACATTGTTCCAGTTAAATACCTCTTCAGGCAGCCAAATTTATATAACTTTTGGAAAGCATGGGAAGTATGACAAACTGTAGCGCTCTATAATATGAAAATTTCACCTTTTAGGAAAAAGTGATGTGCATGTATTGTATTAGCAGTTTAGCAGATCTGCAGTTAACTATTAAGGAGAAACACAGCTCTGATGAAATCCAAACTTTTGTCCAAGCTTAAGCTAGCTTAATCTTAAAGGTTTCAAGATCATGAAAGGTCCAACAGACCTGCAAGAAGAATTGTACTCTGAGACTTAATCACACTTCTTAAAAATTTTCAATAAAATTTTTCCAGGCAATAGCTATTTCTGTTACTACTACTACGATTCATCAAAGCTCTTAAGCCTATGCTTACCTTTAAGAAAACAAGATGACAATGAAATCAACACGTGCTCAAAATCTGCTCCCCCTGAAAACACTATTGCTGATTTGTGGTGTGCACCCTCTCTGTTCTGGGTTAGCTGTACTCACAACACAGAGAACGTCTCCTCGTGGTTCAGATGGCAGGTAGTATTCCGGCCCATTTTCCTCAATTCACTTATCACCCTTACTCTTTTAAAACCTACATTGATTCTCTAGGGTCTTTGGGAGCAAAGACTGCAGCAGGTATGGGATTTACTGGGGTTGCTTCCACCACTGGCCTGTATTATTATTCCTTGACACAGAGCATTCAAAGCAGGTTTGGAGGCTATAAATTTATAAGCAACAAGGCAGATGATGGTCTGACAGATCACAGTCTAATATATTAATAGCACAATGTCATGCTCTCAGTTGATATACATACAATGTCCCATCTGCAGTCATTGTGGCTTGGGCAGACGAGCACCAGCCTCAGCTTCACACTAACTCAACCATCCTCTTCTCTTTTTTATTTTTTTTTTTTCTCCAAATAGATATACTATGATAATAATTGGGTTTTTGTTCAAAGCAGTCGTTCTGTAAGACATGATACTCAAGGTAATACTTTTATTTTTATTTTATGGGCTCTTGTTTTGTTTTGTTTACAATTATCAGTGCCTGTTGGGGGTTCTCTAGAGAGCTTTTTTTCCAAAGCAGGTGCATATTCAGCTCATGTAATGGATTTACAGATATTTGGCCATAAATAGATAGCGTTAAACGCTGCTGTAAAAATGAGATAAATGTTTATTACCCAAAAGGTTAATAAAAAATCCACCTGGGATCTTCTAGAAAAGAACTAATCACTTTAAGCCTGTATTGAATCAGTGACAGTTGTGCAAGATTCACAAGCAAATTGCATCCCTGAAACATACTAAAATCAGGGAAAGAAAAAAAAGAATCCCAGACTGCACACCACACTAAATGGAGTGAAAGGCATTCACGAGATAGGTACCATTTGTTATCTAATTTAAGCACTTAGTAGTGGCATCTGTTTACAAATAACCATTTTCAGCATTAGATAACTCCCATGTTAGGTTACTGTTCCTTCCCAACTTCATTATCAAACAGTATGATTTTATCAGAGTAACACAAAAAATCTCAGCTGAAAAAGAATGAGTTCTAAAATAGTCAACAAATGATCCAAAATGTCAGCAGGAAGAGGAAACAGCACTTGCCAGGCACAACACGCTTAATGTATATCCAATATTTTGCACATGTTCTCACACCTAGCTTTAATGGATTAAATGCACTTGACATTTTACTCCCCTTAGACCTTGCTGTAGAGTACAGAAATGGCATGTAGAAGCCTGGATGGGAAAAAGAATTTATTTTCACAAGAGAACAGATGATATCATAACCGTCAGACCTGAAAGCTATCCTTAACGGACCTAGTATGATCTGTTCATACAGCATGTAGTCCTTTCATGCAAACTTTTCCATCTAGCCACCTTTCCTAGCTTCCCTCAGGGGCAGGCAGAACTTAGGTTCTCCCAAAATCAATTTCCTCGTGGCGTCCCAATGTTTTTCAGTGTCCTCTTTCCTGATTTCCACTCAAACTTCACTTCTGCTAGTTAGTGGTCTACTTTTTTTCCAAGCAATAGAACGGATAGCAGAAGCTATTTGTTCTTGCCAGATGTGATTAGTGGAGCTAAGAGTCATTTGGCCCTTCAAGTTTTAAACAACCTGGCTGTCATCTCCCCCTTCTGGCTGGCTGCTAGAATGATGCAATGAATCTAAGTTTGCTTCCCCAAAGGAACGTAGCTCCCAGGGATGGTGGACTTAGCATAGTTAAGATAGGCAGACGGCCTCTGGACCATTTGGTAGGTGATACCCCATGCACTCTACTCTCATTCTCCTTATTTTTCCAAATGGCTGACAGATTCTGCTCGGATAAAGACCATCTTTTCAAGTAAGGATGAAAGTGCGTAATAACCTGCATTTGTCTAAATGACTACTTGAAGCATACACTAGAGATGAACCCGAGTTAAAAGGTGCTGACTGAGATCTGAACTTTCCTAAGGCTGCAAGTATGCTTTCGGGAGCAGGCAGTTACTTATCTCAAGAACTGAAAGAATCTGAACTGTACCTCAACAACGGATATTTAAACCACTGATTTTAGCTCCTGAAGTTTTCAAACTGTGGGTGGAAGGACAAGGCTGGTATGCATCTTTAATGTATTTTGGTGAAAAAAGAATTGCATAATATCAAACCACGAGTTTCAGCACTCTGAAACTGTGCATGGTGCAAACTAGACAGTTGTATTTAATTGGCAAAAGGCCTTTTACAAAATACATCTTTTTCTGACTCCTTAAGTTACTGGAGCATTTACACAGTTACATTTACTTTTTTAGAAGACTGACATAGGATATAGGGGTTGTGAGATCTAAATAAGTAGTAGGTGCCACAACCTTTGGCACATCTTTTTATGCCTCAATTTCCTATTTTGTATAAATGGGGATAGCAATGCCTCCTTATAAAAGCATTAAAACAATAACTATCTGAGGTAGTCAGGGTCTCACAGCTAAAATATTTGAACAAAACTTTGAAGCAAAACTTAACCAATTGCTAATGTAACTTTTTTCAGGCAACTGTATTCAAACTCTGATTTTCCATACATTTTTCCTAAAAGTCATGTACTTTGTTTACGCTGTCTTTCCTTTTCCATTTATTACCAGTGATACCTTTCCCAAAACTAGAGAGTTTTTAGGAAATCTAGCCTTTATCCTCCCATGCACTAAAACCCTAAAAAGTTTTTTTTTTTTCCACTAGATATGCAATACTTTAAGATATAACCATTGCCTTAGGCACACCTTCGGTCGTGTGCGAGGGAATTTTGAAACTCCAGTTTCTTTCATGCTGCAGTGGCATTTGCTAGAAATATATCCTGAAGTTCATGAAGTATCACTGCGTATCACTAGTTTATGCCAGATACTTCAATCCCCTCCAAACTTCATGATATTTTAATCTAACACATAGCTTCTATTAACCCCGCCTTTGTATATCCCCAGGTTTGGAGTCCTGTGTTGATGAAATAGCCTAACTCCATCTTGAGATTGACAAGTTATTAATTAGGACAGCAGGCCTGTCACAACCTCTAAGCCTCACCAGCACTTCCACTGGTTCCTTGGAGAGATGTATTGTCGCCTACTATTGGGATTAAGCTTCTCACTTCCAAAATACAAGCCTTAGTCATGGAAGTAGATTGAAAATGACTTTATTAGTATTTTTGTAGCCCGTTGGCATGCATCTCTTCCTTTTTTGATTTTATGGGTGAAGTCTCAGGCCATTGAAAACAATGGGAGTTTTGCCACTGCCTTCACTGGGGCCAGAATTTCACTCTATGTGTTCTACAGGGAATCCTGAAAGAAAGAATTTAATTAACGAAGTAGATCATCAAGTGCAGTGGAAGAAAAAAAGCCTTAAAATATCCTCCGTTGCCTCAATAATGGAGATAGTGACTTGGATAACTTAGGGCAGGACAGAATCTACATAATGTTGCCATATTGGCTGGGAAAGTAGCAGCCAATGTTGCTAACTCAGATAAACTAATAGTGAATCCTTGCTGTAGGAAAACGCTCAAAGCACTTGGAAAAAACCCACCAGTTAACAATGCTGTTGGACTCCAGCAAAGTGAAGGGAAGCTTTTACAAAGCATGACTGAAAGGTAACATTCTTGGGACTCCCTACAAGCTGAACTGTTGCCTTAACATAAAGGCATTGGGAGAGCTCACAGAATTTGGTCTCAATAAGAGCTGTATGTTTTCATATTACTGTTTGCATTGCATTACTTAGTATTCTCTAAAGAGGCCATTAGCATACAATGGTGATCATATGCAGCATGAGCTGGCCTCTGTTGGTAGTGATTGCAGATTCTGTTTAAGAGAGCTTTTAGTTGCATTATTTTTACCTTCCACCAGTTCGGGGGGGCGGGGGGGAGGTAGGGGGTGGGCAGCACAGTTTGTGTGGTATCAGGACAAAAAGAATGTGAAAA